>OGYW01003065.1_pt1 | contig 11631 bp, 9 predicted proteins | sample 1576621 | NCBI WGS metagenome assembly OGYW01 (sample SAMEA3541528, study PRJEB24748) | human gut metagenome | biome: human gut; feature: human-associated habitat; material: faeces | place: China | collected 2012 | reverse complement strand
ATTGAAAGCGGCGCGGGAACGAAGATTTTGGAAGTCTTCTCCCGGCGTGAACACACTACGAATAGATGCTGCAATTACTTCAATTTGTTCACCATTTACGGTGTTTTCAGTAAAGTCGAAATTATTCAGGGCAGTAACAATATTGGCTACCTGATCAAGACCATCTTCAGAAATGTCATCGAAACGGCCAATGAAAGGACTTACATAGCGAGCACCTGCGCGAGCAGCCATGATTGCCTGAGGAACCGTGAAGCACAACGTCATGTTTACAGGAATACCCTCAGAGGCAAGCACCTTAGTAGCAGCCAAGCCTTCAATCATGGTGGGTACTTTTACAACAACATTAGGAGCAATTGCCGCAAGTTCGCGACCATCTTTGATAATTTCATCACGCGTCATCGCAACAGATTCCGCAGAAACGGGACCGTCTACGATTTCACAAATGCGAGCAATGTGGTTGTGGAAATCTGCCAGCTTACCGCCAATACGTGAATACAACGTAGGATTGGTAGTAACACCAGCAAGCGCACCCCAGCTTGCCGCCTCTTTGATCTCGTCGAGATCGGCGGTATCGAGAAAGAATTTCACGAGAGTCCTCCTAGATCAGACTTCAACACACAGCTTGCCCATACACACTTTCACACGGGCACTCATTAAGACAGCTGTTGTAAAAGGGGGATTGAATAAGACAAGCTAATAGTACTCAAAGAGATTCACGTTCGCAAGCATAGAAAAAGGCAATCTCTTTTTTGTAGCCAGATAATTCGTTAGGAGTTTCTAAAATACAGGGTAATCCGCGCAATTTTGGATGCAAAACCACCTTCACCAAGGCATCTGCGCCTATTTCACCTTCACCAATGCGAGCATGACGGTCTTTACGAGATCCTCTTGGATTCAACGAATCGTTAATATGAAGCGCACGAAGTCGTTCAAGTCCTAATATCGAATCAAATTCTTCAAGAACTCCCTCCAGGTTGTCCACAATGTTGTAGCCCGCATCCCAAACATGGCACGTATCTAGGCAAACACCCACTTTTTCTTTTAGATCAACCCGATCAATAATGGCAGCAAGCTCCTCAAAAGAAGAGCCCACTTCACTTCCCTTACCTGCCATAGTTTCCAGCAGTAAAGTTGTGGTTTGGTTTTTAGTAAGTACCGCATTAAGCACTTCTGCAATTTGGTCAATACCTGCCTGGGTTCCCTGGCCCACATGTGAACCAGGATGAATATTGAATAGCTGATTTGGAGTGTATTCCATACGATGCAAGTCTTCTTCTAGCGCCTTATACGCAAATGCGCGCACGTGTTCTTTTGCCGAACAGGGATTAACCGTATACGAACCATGCGCCACAATCTGAGAAATGCCTGCATTATGCGCCGCCGCGCTAAACGATTCGATATCAGCTGGATCAATCGCCTTTGCCTTGCCGCCACGAGGATTGCGTGTAAAAAACGCAAAGGTATGCGCCCCTATTGACTGAGCGGTTTTCGCCATTGCGGTATACCCATTCGCTGAAGATAGATGGCAACCCACAGCAATAGAAGAAGTGTTTGTAGGCGCTGCTGAAGTTTCTTGGTTCACGAAATATCTCATCTCTTAAAACGTTATTCTGCTCCAAATCCAAGCTTTCGCTCTTCTAGCAATTCACGCGCATGAGTAAGCGCCACTTCATTTGCCTCACCCGAAAGCATACGCGCTATTTCTTTTACTCGCTCATCTTCAGATAAAAGCGTCAGATACGTCTCTGGCATGGCGCTTTCGCTTTTCGTCACCAGATAGTGCACATCTCCGCATACCGCAACCTGCGGCAGGTGAGTAACAACGATTACCTGATGGGTGGCTGACAAATCACGAAGAACATCAGCTAGAGAACGCGCCGTTGAACCACCTACGCCTGCATCAATTTCATCAAAAACCAAGGTATCTACGTTATCGTTTTTACCTAAAACAACTTTAAGAGCAAGCATAATACGGCTCATTTCGCCCCCTGATGCAATTTTTTGCAATCGTTGAGGCTTCATGGCTTCACCTGCGGCATACATAAATTCACAGGTGTGAGGACCCCATGAATCCCATTGGTCGCGCGGAAGGGCAACTAGATCCGCCTCTAGTTTTGCCGAGCCCATCTCTAGCCTGCTCATCTGCTTTTGCACTTCAGCTAAAAACTGAGGTACTACTGCCTTACGAGCTTTTTCTAGTGCATGAGCAGCTGCTTCAAGTTCGTTTTCCGCAGCAACGCGATTCTTACGTGCTTGCTCAATCAATTCATCGCGCCCCTCGTATTCAGCAAGTTTTGCGTGAGATTCTTCTCTTAGAGCAAATACATCTTCCATACGGGGACCAAAGCCGCGCATCAATCCCTGAAGCGAAGCCATACGCTCTTGCACTTCTTCAAGCTCTTCGCCCGAAAATTCAACCTGATCACGATAGGTTGCCATAGTGCGTGCTACATCTTCCAAGGTAAAAAATGCTTCACGAACAGTATTGCACTGCTCTTCTACGCTTTCATCGACTGCCGCTATTTTGCTAAGTGAAGACAAGACGGCATCCAGTTTTTCTAAAACACCTTCTGAAGAACTCAGCTGCGTTTGCGCATTGACCGCTTCACTTTGCAGCATTTCGGCATGCTCCAATCGCGGTAGGATTGCTTGCAGATCCTCATATTCACCTTCTTGAGGATCCACGGCAGCAATTTGTTCCAAAGCGAAACGAGCACGATCAAGCTCCACACCATCTGCCGATTCCAAATCAAGCAAACGATCTAATTCCGCCTGAGCTTCTTTAACAAGGGAAAACTTTGTTTGATAGTCTTTTAAAAAAGGAAGCACTGCTTCTCCTGCCCAGGCATCAAGCAACTGTCGTTGATAAATTGGAGAAAGCAAGTGCTGATGTTCATGTTGTCCACATAAATCAACATGAGCTCCTATACGACTTGCCAGTTCTTTTACCGAAGCAAGCGAACCATCAATACTAACTCGAGATCGACCTTGTACTCCAACACGGCGAATAGCTACGACGCCCTCTTCTTCACCCTCAAAGAAAAAGCGTCCTTCAACATTAAGCTCCCCTGCTCCTTCACGCACTAGACCTGCATCGAATCGCTCCCCGACAAGAAGCTTAAGTGCGTTTAATAATGCAGTTTTGCCTGTTCCTGTTTCACCTGTTATTACCGTAAGTGATTCACTCGGAGTGAACCGCGCTTCATGGATAAGTGCAACGTCACGAATATGGATTTCATCAATCACGAAAATCCCCTTAACAACAGTTGTGCGATAGCGGCGTGTTTGCATTCAATTCTACGACAGAAAACTTCCCAGAAAAGCAGAAGAACCCTCAAAAGCAAAGCATATGCGCAAGCAGGCATGATTTATACTATAAGTCCACACGAGGAGAAAGGGGATTAATTGTGTCTTACGAAAACGCATTATCTACCACAGCTTATCCCCTACTTTCAGAAATTCCTCAACCAGTACTTAACGTAATTTCCTACATTGAAGAAGCCGGCTACGAAGCATGGATCGTAGGGGGTTTTGTGCGCGATGCCTTAAGAAATGTCGCTCCACATGATGCTGATATAGCCACAAACGCACGATGGGAAGCCGTAGCTCATATTACCCGCGACAAAGGGTGCGCTGTATACGAAACGGGCACCAAGCATGGCACGGTAACCATAGTCTGCGATGATTACCCCATAGAAATAACTACCTTTAGGAGCGAAGCTCCCTATATTGATCATCGTCATCCGAGTTCTGTGACCTTCGTTTCTTCTATTACTGAAGATCTTGCTCGCCGTGATTTCACCATCAACGCAATGGCCTTTCATCCCACACGCGGTTTAGTGGATCCCTATAATGGTCAAGAGGATTTACACCAACAGCTGATCCGCTGCGTCGGAAGTCCCCTACAGCGCTTTCAAGAAGATGCCTTACGCATTGTGCGCGCCTTGCGTTTTGCATCACAACTTTCTTTTTCGATCGCAATTGATACCGAAAATGCCCTGTTCGAAAAAGCACCTACGCTTGAACATGTCGCAGGAGAGCGCATAGCAGCTGAACTGGAAGGTATGCTGTGCGGAGAAAATATTCGAAAGGTTTTAGTAACCTATGCCGAAGTGCTAAGCCCTATTCTCCCTCAGCTGCAAAAAATGAAAGGGTTTGACCAGCATAGTCGCTGGCATATCTATGATGTATTGGAGCATACCGCCTGCGTTATCGAAAACACCCCGCCTGAGCCCCTTGTTCGTTGGGCGGCGCTTTTCCACGATGCAGGAAAACCAGATACGTTTTTCCGTGACAAAAACGGAATTGGTCACATGCCAGGACATCCCCTGGCAAGCATTGATCATCTTCGCGCCGCAGCAAAGCGACTTCATTTCAGTCGCAAAAAACTGCACGATCTAGAACTCTTGGTTCGTTTTCATGACGATCATCCCAAGCCTACCCGAAAAGATGTGCGAATTCTGTTTGCAAAACTCGAAGACAACGAACATCTTTTCCATGTTATGTGTGATCTCATGCGTGGAGATGCTTTAGGTCAGGCACCCTTTAGCCATAAACGCGTTAAAACCATAGATGAAGTTGAGCAGATCTTTAACGACATGCGCAATGAAGGAGCTTGCCTTACCGTGCATGATCTACCAATTACTGGCAAGGATCTCATCGATTTAGGAGCGCCCGAAGGTCCTCAGATAGGGCTTTTACTCAATGAGGTGTTTAGCGCTGTTGCAAAAGAAGAGCTCACCGTTGATCGCGACACCCTTCTTGCTTATGCACAAAAACTTATGCGCTAATCACCCTTGCGCACAAACCATTTCAAAGATATTTGGTGCTGCTGTTTGCTGCTTTGAGGCGTTCTGAGCGTAGCTTTTCTTTAGCGCTTTAAAAAAGCAGCCCCAGGTGTTCGAGAATAATCGTTGGGATGGAACAATCGTTTTTCGAATTATTTCCGCTGCTTTCTTTGCGCAAAAGAAAAGCGATGAAAAGCGAAGCAACTCAAACGGTAAACAGCAGCGCCAAAATGCATTTGAAGTATCTGACCAAGCGCTATGCGTTGGCGCCGTATGCCCACATGTGGTTAACAGGTCCGTATCCTTTGCCCAAGTCAAGGTCATGAATCAATGCACCGGTTAGGTAGCGTTTCGCGCGTTCAATCGCTTCAACAAGGCAAAGACCTTTTGCCAAATATGCCGCAATGGCAGAAGATAAGGTACACCCTGTTCCATGAGTATTTTGAGTCTTAACCCGAGAAGCACGGAACCATTCAAAATTACCTTCGCCAAATACTAGAACATCATCAGCACAGGTTTGCAAATGGCCCCCTTTAATTAAAACCGCTTTGGCGCCTCGTTTGCAAAGAATAATCCCCGCCGCCACCATGTCGTCCTCGGTTTCAATGGGCATTCCCGAAAGTGCCTGTGCCTCTGGAATGTTAGGCGTTACTACTTCAGCTAAGGGAAGCAATTCTTTTCCAAGAGCAGCAACCGCTCCATCTTCAGACAACGACGCACCTGAAGTAGCAACCAACACCGGATCAAGAACCACATGATCTGCTTGCCAACCACGAAGACCACGAGCTACCGCGCAAATACTGTCTTCATTAGGTAACATGCCAATCTTCACAGCATCGGGACGAATATCGGAAAACACACTTTCAATCTGTTGCGTAATGAAACTTGATGCAATAGGCAAAACCCCTTGCACGCCCTGGGTATTCTGAGCCGTAAGAGCAGTAATTACCGTTTCGGCATACACCCCTAAAGCAGTCATAGTTTTTATGTCTGCCTGAATTCCTGCTCCACCACTCGAATCAGAACCCGCGATACTTAATGCACAAGGAATCATGCCGCGCTCACTTTCAAACAAATTAAGTACTAAACAATCCTATTATCGCTTTTAAGAAACTTCTCTGCTTACTTGATTGTCACTTTTTAGGCATCATCCGAATTATCTTTATCTTCATCTTTATTGCCCTGCGAAGAGCTCAGTTCGTCACCTAGGTCAATCACCAAACCATCCATAATGGTATTAACAGTACGAACCGCACACATTTTCCCGCACATCGTACAAGTGCCCTCGTTAGATGGCGGTGCGCTTTCGAAATACTTTCGCGGTTTAGTGGGGTCTATTGCTAAGGAAAACATTTCTTCCCAATCCACGCGCCTACGAGCATCGCTCATGCGATTATCTACATCACGCGCATGGGAAACGCCCTTTGCGATATCTGCCGCATGTGCCGCAATCTTGGTCGCCACCAGCCCTTCACGCACATCATCAGCATCAGGCAGACGCAAGTGCTCAGCAGGCGTTACGTAACACAAGAAGTCCGCACCATTTGATGCAGCCACAGCACCGCCAATGGCAGCAGTAATATGATCGTAACCTGGAGCAATGTCGGTCACCAATGGACCCAGTACATAAAATGGCGCATTATGACAAAGTCGTTTTTCCATTTTCATATTGGCAGCAATTTCATCAAGTGCCATATGGCCAGGACCTTCAACCATAACTTGAACTCCAGCATCCCAGGCGCGCTTGGTAAGCTTCCCTATTTCAATCAGCTCAGCAATCTGACCAGCATCACTTGCATCATAGGTACATCCAGGACGCATAGCGTCGCCAATACTTATAGTCACGTCATATTCGTGCAGGATTTCAAGAACTTCATCGTAGTGCTCATAGAAGGGATTTTCATTTCCCGTTGCTTCCATCCAGGCAAAAATGAGCGAGCCGCCACGTGAAACAATATTCATCAAGCGTCCTGTTTCCTTAAAGGATTCAATAACTCGACGATTCATACCAGCATGAACTGTAACGAAATCCACACCATCTTCAGCGTGAGCGCGAATTACATCAAGAAAGTCTTGCGCGGTAATGCTGATAAGAGGCTTTTCTAAATACCCGATGGCATCATACATAGGAACAGTCCCAATCATAGCAGGAGACATTGCCAGTAACTTACGACGGAATTCTCGCGTTTTGCCGTGATTGCTTAAATCCATAATGCCTTCAGCACCCAATTCGATGGCGACACGTGCTTTTTCAAGCTCCATTTCTTCATCCATTAAGTCGCCCGAAATGCCCAGGTTAACATTGACTTTAGTTCGAAGACCCTCACCAACGCCCTCGGGATCTAATGTGGTGTGATTGATATTTGCAGGAATAGCAATGCGCCCTATTGCTACCGCATCACGAATTTCTTCAGGAGTTTTATATTCCTTAGCGGCAACTGCTTTCATTTCTGGCGTACAAATGCCTGCACGCGCCGCATCAATTTGCGTCATCTTTGTCTCCCTTCGCTGGAATTATCCATATCAGGTTCATAGGGTCGAAGCTTGCGCTTCCTCTCAGCAAAATAAGCTCCCCTTTATGTAATGTAGGTATTGTAGTACCTATTCTTGCAGAAAGTCATAATAGGCTCGGGAAAATTCCTTTAAAGGAAAGGTAACCCAAAGAGAACCCTCTTCTATAGAAATGCGTGCTGGCATTCCTTTTAGCTCGTTTGAAATTCCCCACAGCGCCCTGTTAGTGCACGTAGCCCCCTCAAGGCTCCATTCAAGCCCTTCTTCTTTTACCCCTCTAACCACATCGCTATGCGAAAGAACTGAACATATTCCTGTAGCCCCCTCAGAAAAAGAAAGGGACGAAAATGGCCCTGGCGCCACCACAGGCGCAATGGCTTCATCTTCCTCAATTCCCCAAATACAAATACCCTGCATAGCTGCTTGAATCAATAGCTGCATATTCCCGATAGTGTGGTCGAGTCTACCCACAAAAGCGTTACACACCACCAGTTCCCCATAGCCAGAACGCAGCGCATGATGAATTGCTAAATCCATATCAGTAAAGTCTTTGTGAGTGTCGTAGCGATATACCGAGGGATGATCTGGAGTAGAACCAAGTGAATCGAAATCTCCAAAAATCGAATCTGGAACAAGAGAGCGCTTCGCCAGCTGCGCGTAACCACCGTCAACAGCATACAGAGCATCGAATGACTGGGTTTGCAATATGTAGTCAAGCCCTTCACCTGTTGAGGGCGCAGCTCCCACTAATAAACAGCGCTTCATTTATGCCCCTTTCAGATTTTCGCGCTACCCATAATGTAGGCATTTTACAGTACCTTAAAAGCGATTCTGGGTAAGTTTTCTACGGTCTGATACAATAGCTGGTCGGAGTGGGTCGGGCAATCGCGTGCTTAGCATGAGGAAAGTCCGGGCTTCAAAGGGCAAGATGCCAGCTAACAGCTGGGCGGGGCGACCCGACGGATAGTGCCACAGAAAAGAAAACTCTCCCGCCACCTTCAATAGCTATCGCACAAGATACTATCAAAGGTGGCGGGAGAAAAGCTGAAACGGTGCGGTAAAAGCGCACCAGTACATTGGTAACAATGTAGCTTGGTAAACCCCATCTGAAGCAAGCGCAAATAGGAACGCCATGCGGCCGCCTTTCCGCGCGTTCGGGTTGCGTGCTTGAGTTGCGTGGTGACACGCAATCGAGATAAATGATTGCCGATTACAGAACCCGGCTTATAGACCCACTCTTCTTTCGCTTTTTCGGACTCACTTCGCATGTGTCACAACAATCAGTAAAACTAATGCATCAGCAAACCTGAGTTCAGGTTACGCACTTCCTACTTGTTCTCCCAAAATCTGCAGGACATGGCCAAAAACAGTAAACCGTAGGGCTCTATAGACACAGCGTTGATCCTCTATACCAAAAACGCAGCACCCTTGCTTAATAAAAAGCAACAGTACTGCGTCTAAGGAATGTGTCTTTGTTAATACGTAGCGTCACTTCACTATACACACACGCTCTACATAGTGCGCGTAAAAACGTGCGAAACGCTTTAGTGGTGCTTAATCTACATCGTCGAACGTGAAGGAATCATCCGCATCACCGTATCCAGAAAAGTCCTTGGAAGCTGCAGATGGTTTAGGAGTTGCAGGAGCACTAACAACAGGAGTTACGGTTGGTGTAGTGTACGTTGCAACAGAAGAACTTGGTTCCCACTTAGGAGCAGCACTTGAAGAAGCAGCCGGTGTGCTTGTTACTACCTGAGAAGCGTTATCAGACTTTGCGGTTGATGAAGTTTCAAGCAGTTCTGCAGGAAGTTCAATACCAGCAGTAACTTCTCCACCAATCTCGGATAAACGCTGCGTAGCAGAACCGATGAATTCTTTGAGCATATCCTGATACTGTTCACGTACCTGTTCACGGCTAGCAGAAAGTTCGTTGATATGGTCAATAACACGCTGTTTTTCGGTGTTTGCCTTATCAAGAATACGCTTGCCTTCTTCTTCGGCATTGATACGAGTCTGCTCGGCTTCAGCTTTTGCTTTAGAAATAATCTCATCCGCAGTACGTTGAGCAACAATTAACGCTTGTGCAATTGCACTATCATCGCTCTTACGTTCACGCAAACGAGCTTCAAGTTCAGCAATCTTTGCATCTCTTTCTGCCAATTCTTCTTGGCTTGCTACATGTTCTTCAACAACAGGCTGAGAAATAACTTCAGTACGTGCAGCAGCCGATGCCTCGGATGCCTGGATGCGAAGACGAGCAATCTCATCATTCAGGTCGTCGATTTCGGAAGCTACACGCTCCAAAAATGCATCTACTTCATCAACGTCATAACCACGACGCTCGATCTTGAAACTCTGATTCTGGATGTCAGCGGAAGTGATCGCCATGAAATACCCCTAACGTATTATCTATTTGCTATGAGCTGCTCCTATGATAGCTCAAATTTAACAACTTATAGTTTCGTATGTTGCGTTTCATGTAGCAGTTCCATACCAATACAACAACATTGTTATTTGGTTACCTTATTTTGATCGTATGCTACTACAGTGCAACGTATCAGTTTTTTACAAGAGCGCAACAATAAACCTTACTCCGAACTGTAACACAAGCAGTGCAACAATCGGACTAATGTCTATCATTCCCCCAATAGGAGGGATAAATCGCCTGAATAAGTCTAGATACGGATCGCAAATCTTCCCAAGCGCAGACCGCAAATCGCCAATGATGCCCGAGTTTGAAGGAATCCATGACATCATGACATAGACGAAAATAACCAAGCTATACGTATCAGCCAGAGTAACAAGAATATACGAAATCATGGTAACGCTACGTCCTTAGCTGCTCTTCTTACCTTGCTTACAAAATACCTTGCTTTTGAAGACGATGACGTTCTTCAAGAGAAAGATCTCTGCCTTGCACAATAACAAACGTTTTGTTTGCCACGCAATCAACCTTAGCATCCAACGCAGAAGCTACACCAAAGGAAAAATCCAATACTCGTTTTGCGAGAGCAGAATCAGTTGATCGCAGCGAAAGCACTACAATATTACCCAATCTTACCGAACGGGCAACCGAAGCAACATCGTCATAAGAAACTGGTTGCAAAAGCGTTATTTCTCTCGATAGGCTAGTTATTGATGCCCCGCTTGCAGATGCACCGGAGTCCACTAACGATGTATCCTGCAAATCTGAATTAGAAGTCGGCTGCGAAGTAGAAGGTGCGAAGAGCGAATCCAATCCTGACGAACGAGAGGCACCAGAAGAAACCGCACTTGAGGCACCTATTCCAGTTGTGCCCGTTGCACTAGAACTCAAACCACTCTGTCGTGCATGATCTTTATAGGGCGATACAAAATCAGTATAGGTAGTGGCAGGAACATCATATTGTTCAGATTCAACCCCTTCCGATGTTGATGAGCCAGCATCATACAAAGATCCTGCTCCACCATCGGTATAGCCACCTTCGGTATAAGATGAACCATAGGAAGAAGACGCGTACGAAGAAGTTGCTGCGGCAGAAACACCATAAGCGCTCGTGGTAGCACGAATATCGCTTGAGCTCACCAGATGAGGTGAACTTCCATAGCCAGAAGCTCGGGATGAACGAGACGCAGCAGAGCGCGTGGTGTACTCAAGACGGTCATAGGGATCTGCCTGGGTAGCATACATATCTTCAGAATCGTAAGGATTGTTGTCGTCGTAGCCGTAATTGTCATAGTCATCATAATATGGTTCTTCGTCATAATTATGCTGCTGCTTACCGCCACCGAATCCAAATCGGTCCTTCAAATCTCCAATAAGATTACCTGGAGAAACGGAGGGACGGGGAAAATCCATATCTCAATACCCTTCTGGTTAGTTTGTTAAATCGTGTAAACTTTATATTCTCGAAAAATGCCTCGTAATTCAAGTGCTTACCAGCTCTTTGACGTAAAGCTTCAATGCGAAACTTTTAGCAAGTATTTCTGGCAAGGTGCTTTAAGCCTCTTCAAAAGCATCACTAAAGACCGCTCGACCAATTCGCACTATCGTAGTGCCAAAGCCCACTGCAACACGCCAATCTTCGGTCATTCCCATAGAAAGAGCAGACAAAAGGCCTGCATCTTCTTTTTTTAACCACACATTGATAGTTTCTTTGAGCTGAGCCAGTCCCGAAAAGGTATCAATAATTGCTTGTGAATTCCCTTGCGGTGCCATCGTCATAAGACCTTCAATTGAAATATGTGACAAACCTTTAGCACGCTGCAATACCCCCATAACTTCCTGAGGCGCAAAGCCGCTCTTGCTTTCTTCTCCCGAAACATTGACCTCTAACAACAATCGCTGACATTT
>OGYW01003043.1_pt1 | contig 11720 bp, 10 predicted proteins | sample 1576621 | NCBI WGS metagenome assembly OGYW01 (sample SAMEA3541528, study PRJEB24748) | human gut metagenome | biome: human gut; feature: human-associated habitat; material: faeces | place: China | collected 2012 | reverse complement strand
CCGACAGCAAGCAGTCGGAGCTGAACCGCTATATGTCCGGCAAGCGCGGCGGCGGACGGAGAAGGAAATAAAGAGCATGCCCATCAGGATCCCCGGTCAGGCCGGGGATCCTGATTTTTTGCTCCCATGCGCCCCGGCCTTGTATTTCCCCCGCCGGGTATGGTACAATAACAATTCAAGAAAATATGAAGGGGGGCGGCGGGATGTTCAGCCGTATCTATCTGGAAATTACGAACTGCTGCAATCTCTCGTGTGCCTTCTGCCCCGGGACGCGGCGGGCGCGGCGGATGCTCCCGGCAGAGGAGTTTCGGCTCCTCGCGGGGAAGCTGCGGCCGTGGACGGACTATCTGTATCTGCACGTTTTGGGCGAGCCGCTGCTGCACCCGCAGCTCGCGGAGATCCTCGCCAGCGCGGGGGAGTTGGGCTTTCGCGTCTGTCTGGTGACGAACGGGACGCTGCTCGCGCAGCGACTCGGTACGCTGCTGGCCGCCCCGGCGCTCCACAAGCTCAGCGTCTCGCTCCACAGCTTCGAGGCCAACGACGCGCTCATGCCGCTGGAGACGTATCTCGCCGCGGTTTGGGACGGCTGCGCGCGGCTCGCGGAGCGCGGCGTGCTCTGCGCGCTGCGGCTCTGGAACGAGGGTGGGCTGGCTGAGAAGAACGCGGAGATCCTCCGCTATCTGGAGCGGCGCTGCGGACGGCGCATCGCGGACATCCCCGTCGACCGGCGCGGGAACCGCACCTTGCGGCCAAACCTGTTTTTAGAGCACGCGGAAAAATTCGACTGGCCCGCACCGGGCGCGCCGCTGCGGCGCGTGGAGTTCTGCCACGGGCTGCGGCGGCAGCTGGCCGTCCTCTGCGACGGGACGGTCGTCCCCTGCTGTCTCGACGGCGAGGGTGAGCTGGCGCTGGGGAATCTCTTCCGGCAGGAGCTGGAGGACATTCTGCGCGGCGAACGCGCGGCGGCAATCCAGGCAGGGTTTGACGCGCGCCGCCCGGCGGAGGAGCTCTGCCGCCGCTGCGGCTATGCGGAACGCTTCACGAGAGGATGACGGAGGGATTCATGGCGCAGGAAACAGAAATCTTAACCCGGCTCAGCGCGCCGCTGCTGCGCTGGTACGACGAAAACCGCCGTGTGCTCCCGTGGCGCGAGGAGGTCTCGGCCTATCGGACGTGGGTGTCCGAGATCATGCTGCAGCAGACGCGCGTGGCGGCGGTGCTGCCGTACTTCGAGCGGTTCATGGCGGCGTTTCCGGACGTCGCGGCGCTCGCGGCGGCGGAGCCCGACCGGCTGATGAAGCTCTGGGAGGGGCTGGGGTACTACAGCCGCGCGCGGAATCTTCAGAAGGCGGCGAAAATCGTCACGGAGCAGTACGGCGGGCAGTTTCCGCGGACGTACGACGGACTCTGTGCCCTGCCGGGCATCGGCGACTATACGGCGGGAGCGATTCTCTCCATCGCGTTCGGGCAGGCCGTTCCCGCGGTCGATGGCAACGTCCTGCGCGTCGCCGCGCGTATCACGGGGAGCGGGCTCGACATTCTGGACGCGAAGAACCGCCGCACGTTCCGCGCGTGGATGGCCGCGGCGATGAGCCGCGAGCGGCCAGGCGAATACAATCAGGCGCTGATGGATCTCGGCGCGACGGTCTGCACGCCGGGCGGTGAGCCGCTGTGCGACGCCTGCCCCGCGCGGGACTTCTGCCGCGCGCATCAGACCGGGCGGGAGCGGCAGCTCCCCGTCCGCGCGCCGAAGAAGGCGCGACGGCGCGAGGAAAAGACGGTGTTCCTGCTGGTACGGGAATGCTGCGCTGCGCTGCGGCGCAGGCCGGAGGAGGGCCTGCTCGCGGGGCTGTGGGAGTATCCGCATGTTGAGGGAAAGCTCGATGAGCATCAGGCGGCGGCGCAGCTCGCCGCGTGGGGGCTCACGCCGCACCACTGGGTGCGGACGATCAGCACCAGGCACATTTTCACACACATCGAATGGTACATGACGGGCTATCTGGTGGAGGTCACGGGTGAGGGCGCGGCGGACTGGGTCTGGCTCCCGCCCGCGCAGCAGCGCGAGCGCGCCGTCCCCTCGGCCTTTGAGAAGTTTACACGGGCGCTCGACGCCCTCGAAGAAGGAGAATAAAACGATGGCACAGCTGTATTTCAAATACGGGGCGATGGGCTCGAGCAAGACGGCCAACGCCCTGATGGCGCGCTTTAACTACGAAGAGCGCGGGCAGAGGACGCTGCTCGTCAAGCCCCAGCTCGACACGCGCGACGGCGACCACATGGTCTACTCGCGCATCGGACTCAAGCACCCGTGAAGTGCCAGTATTTACGTGCAGAGTTACAGTCACGTTGGATACTTCCACGAGATGCGCGCCATGGCGGACGAGGAGCTGGAGCAGTACGCCTGCATCATCATCGACGAGGCGCAGTTCCTGACGAAGGACGAGGTCTACTACCTCGTCCACCTCGTGGACGACTGCAACATCCCCGTGCTCTGCTACGGGCTGCGCGCGGACTTCAGGGGCGAGCTGTTCGAGGGGAGCTATCACCTGCTGGTGCTGGCCGACAAGCTCGAGGAGGTCAAGACCATCTGCTGGTGCGGCAAGAAGGCGGCCTTCAACGCCCGCTTTGACGAGCAGGGCCGCGTCGTCAAGGAGGGCGCGCAGGTTGTGCTCGGTGCGAACGACAAGTATATCGGTCTGTGCCGCCGCCACTGGATGCGCGGCGACCTCGGCCCGGACTTCGACATTCACAAAGTATGATCTGTCATCTGTGTCCCCGCCGCTGCGGGGCGGAGCGGACGGAGACGGCGGGCGGCGGCGTGTGCGGCATGCCGGCGGCCCCCGTCGTGGCGCGCGCGGGGCTGCACCACTGGGAGGAGCCGGTCATCTCCGGCACGCGCGGCAGCGGTGCGGTGTTCTTCTCGGGCTGCAATCTCCGATGCGTATTCTGCCAGAACCACTCCATCTCCGCCGAGGGCGTTGGCAAGCGCATCACGACCGCTCGGCTGCGGGAGATTTTCGAGGAGTTGATCGCGCAGGGCGCGCACAACATCAACCTCGTCACGCCGACGCACTTCGTCCCGTGGATCCTCCCGGCGCTCGAGCCGCCGCTGCCGGTGCCGGTTGTCTACAACTGCGGCGGGTACGAATCGCTCGGGACGCTGCGCACGCTCGAGGGGCGGGTGCAGATCTACCTGCCCGACCTCAAGTACGCGATGGAGGAGCCCGCGCGGGCGCTCTCCGCCGCGCCGGACTACTTCCCCGTCGCCGCCGCGGCCATCCGCGAGATGGTGCGCCAGACGGGACCGTATGTGATCGAAAATGGTCTCCTGCGCCGCGGCGTGGTCATCCGCCACCTCGTCCTGCCGGGGCAGCCGGAAAATACGCGCCGCTGCATCGACTGGGTCAGCCGGACGTTCCGTCCCGGCGAGGTGCTCTTTTCGCTCATGAGCCAGTACACGCCCCAGCCCGGCGCGCAGGGGGCGCTGCGCCGCCACGTGACGCGGGCAGAGTACCGCGCGGCGGCTGAGTACATGGAAAACTGCGGCATCACGGACGGCTTTACGCAGGAGCGCACGTCCGCGCGAGAGGAATACACCCCGGATTTTGACCTCACGGGGGTCTGAAAACGCGGCGCGGACGGGTTCACCTGTGCGTCCGGGTTGTTTGGGTTGTATGGTACAAATTGATAGGAAAATGGCCGGATTTACTAAAAATCAGGCTATTTTTCTTATTTTTTAAACGTATTTAGCACAGCTTTCTCTTGCAATCGGCCCGCAGGTGTGCTACGCTGTAGATGGAACAAAAAAACGCCCTTGGGGCGGGAAAGATTGATGGATCAATAGGAGGTCAACTATGGCGTATCCCAAGACTGGTCAAGAGGTTTATGTGAGCCTGAATCTGTCCAACACCATGCTCACCGGCATCGGCAAGGGCACGATTACCCGCGAGGATGTCTCCGCGGACTATCTCAAGCGCCTGTTCGCCGAGCATGGCGTGATCGTCTCCGCCAAGCCCGAGCAGCGCCGTCTGCTGCAGATCGTGAACGAGACGTATGATCTGGGGCTGGATATCCCCGATACGCTGAAGCTCTTTCAGCTGTCCGAGCAGCACCGCCGTCTGGTCGTCATCAACGTGCAGGGTCTGCGCCGCAAGGAGGGCTCCCTCCTGCCGGAGTACACCGACGAGGAGTTCGCCGAGGCGACGTTCTCGTTCGTGAAGTACTATGTGCAGAGCGTCCACTACGACACGCTGGTCGAGGAGAACAAGAAGCTCCGCTATGAGCTGGATCAGGAGATGGAGTGGAAGACCCGCACCGACGGCTGATCGAAAAACGCTATTTCTCTCCGAGAGGAAAAAGAAGGAAAAGCAGAACCGGGCGCCAACAAGCGCCCGGTTCTTGCGTCCAGCCCAAAGGGCACAGCCCTCTGGCGGGGAACAAACTCTTCGCGCCGCTGCGGCGGTGGGAACTCTGCAAGGCTTTTTAAAGACGAGCAAAAAGGATTGCCCGGCACCTGCCGGGTGATCCTTTTTCAGGTCTCACCGAGTTCGCGGCCCGCAGGCCGCTTTGTGTGCTACGCACACAAAAATACGCGGTTCGAAGCGAATACAGGTAAATACCCTTGCTTGGCGAGGGCATAAAAAAGTGAAAAGAGAAATGAATAGGAGCTGACTACCATGAACTCGCTGTTCGCCCTGACGATCATTTTTGTGATCTACGCTATCGGAGACATCGTCTCCACCAAGCCCCACGCAATTGTCTTCATCCTCGTTGGCAAGATCTTCCACGAGAGCTGGTACCTCTGCTGCGCGATGAGCATCACGGCGCTGTTCGGCTTCCCTGGTACGGTTATCGTCCCGACGGAGGTCACGAAGGCCGTCACTGAGACGGAGAACGAGAAGAAGCTCATTCAGGGCAGCATCATGCCCAAGATGATCATCTCCGGCATGGTTTCCGTGTCCGTTGTTTCCGTTGTCGTCGCGGGCATCATGTCCGCGTGGGCATAACCTTTTCTTCGCTAATTTCGTTTCTTTCCAATTTTTCTATATCCCAACGCGCAGGAAAGCGGCTTCCATCCCGGAAGCCGCTTTCTGCATAATGACATAATAAAAGCTAAAACGGGCACCCCACCGGGGTGCCCGTTTCGTCTCGCAGAGTTCGCGCCGCGCACGGCGCGAAAAAGATTCAATCCGTTTTTTGCGGCGGCGTGTACGTCGCAAAAAACACTTTGCGCGGAGAGAGTGTATTTTTGCGCGGTTCGTAGCGAAACCCGCTCCTGAAAAAAGCTACGCTTTTTTCAGGAATCAGTATGCCACGCCCCAGTAGATATCCGTCGTGCACTCCTCGCCGCAGACGGGGCACTTGCCGACCGTGCCGGACTGCTTGAGCGGCATGCAGCGGCTGGAGACGCCCGCCTTCTCCTTCATGGCAAGCTCGCACTCGAGCTTGCCGCACCACTTCGTGCGGGCAAAGCCGCCGCGGCCCTGCGCCATGTCGCGCACCTCCTCCCAGGAGGTCATGTCGAAGGTGTTGTCCTCGAGGTTCTTCGCTGCAAGATCATACAGGTTATCGCGCACGGCCTGCAGCGTCGCCTGCACGGCGCTCTCGAGGTCGGCCAGCGGCACGAACGTCTTCTCGCCGGTGTCGCGGCGTGCGATGCAGCACTGCTCCTTCTCCATGTCGCGCGGGCCGATCTCCACGCGCACGGGGACGCCCTTCATCTCATACTGCGCGAACTTCCAGCCGGGGGACTGGTCGCTGTCGTCCATCTTCACGCGCAGACCCGCGGCGGTCAGGCGGTCGCGGATGGCGGCGGCGGCATCGAGCACGCCGGGCTTATGCTGCGCGACGGGGATGACGGCGACCTGAATCGGGGCGATGGCCGGGGGCAGAACGAGGCCGTGGTTATCGCCGTGGGTCATGATAATCGCGCCGACCAGACGGGTCGTGACGGCCCAGGAGGTCTGGAACGGATACTGCAGCGTGTTATCGCGGCCGGTGAACGTCACGTCATACGCGCGGGAGAACTTGTCGCCGAAGTAGTGGCTCGTACCAGCCTGCAGGGCCTTGCGATCCTTCATCATGCTCTCGATGGTGTAGGTCGCCTCGGCGCCGGCAAACTTCTCCTTGTCGGTCTTGCGGCCGCGGACGACGGGCATGGCCAGCTTGTCGCGGCAGAGGTCGGCATAGATGTTGAGGATCATCTCCGTCTCGGCGATGGCCTCCTCCGCCGTCTCGTGGATGGTGTGCCCCTCCTGCCACCAGAACTCACGCGTGCGCAGGAAGGGACGGGTCGTCTTCTCCCAGCGGACGACAGAGCACCACTGGTTATACAGCATCGGCAGCTCACGGTAGCTGTGCAGCACGTGCGACCAGTGGTCGCAGAACATCGTCTCGGACGTCGGGCGCAGCGCCATGCGCTCCTCGAGCTTCTCGCTGCCGCCCATGGTGACCCACGCGGCCTCGGGCGCGAAGCCCTCGACCAGCTCACCCTCCTTCTTCAGGAGGTTCTCGGGGATCAGGACGGGCATCGCGACGTTGACGTGGTTCGTGCGCTTGAGCTCAGCGTCCACGAGCTTCTGGATGTTCTCCCAGATGGCATAGCCATAGGGGCGCAGAATCGTGAACCCCTTGACGGACGAGTAGTCCACCAGCTCCGCCTTCAGGCAGATGTCGGTATACCACTTGGCAAAATCCTCCTCCATGGGAGTGATCGCTTCTACATTTCTCTGGTCTTTGGCCATATTTTCCACCAATCCTTTATCTGATTGTGATTCACGGAATTTCTCCCTGAACACTTATTTTATCTGCCCGCGCGCCAATTGTCAAGCGCCGGGACGCGTTACAGGTCAATGAGCTCGAGCTCCTTCTCATCCACGCGGCGCGGCTCCTTTTTGCTGACGATGTCGTACATGCACGGCACGACGAACAGCGTCATGAGCGTCGCGTAGAGCAGCCCACCGATGCAGACGAGGGCGACGGGCTGCATGAGCGCGGTGCCCGCGTTTTTCGCGAGGGCGGTGATCGTCAGGCCGAGGATCGTCGTCAGGCTCGTCATCAGAATCGGGCGCAGACGCGTGACGCCCGCCTCGATGATGGCCTCGCGGCGCTCCATGCCGCCGAGCCGCTCCTGATTGATGCAGTCGACGAGGACGATGCCGTTGTTGACGATGATGCCGACGAGCATCACGAAGCCGATCAGGCTGATGACCGAGACATTGATCCCCGCGATCAGCAGCGCGAGGAAGCCCCCCGTGAAGGCCAGTGGGATCGTAAACATGACGATGAACGGGGACTTCAGGCTCTGGAACTGGGCGACCATGATGAAGTACACCAGCAGCACGCCGAGCAGGAGCATCAGCATCACCTGCTTCATCGCGGTCATGATCTGCTCGTTCTCGCCGCTGAACTCATAGCTCACGCCGTCCGGCATCGTCTCGCCCGCGAAGGCCTTCTGCACGGCGGAGGTGACTTTCGTGACGTTGTAGCCGTCGGACACGGCAGCGGTCAGCGTCAGGCAGCGGCGCTGCTGGTCACGCTGGATGGTACTGAGGGAGACGGTCTTTTCCGCCGTCGCCACGTCGCCGAGCCGGAAGGATGTGCTCTCACTGCTGCTGTCGGAGCCGGTCAGCGCGCTGAGGGACGAGCCTGACGAGCTGCCGCCCATCGCGGCGGACGAACTGCTCTCCATAGAGAAGGTCGCGGAGGACGAAGGCGTCAGCTCGAGGTCAAGAAGCGTTTCGACCGTGACGCGGCTGTCCTCGGGGCTTTCGATGACGAGGTCCATCTTCTCGCTGTCGAGCGTCATGTCTGAGAGGGTGCTGGAGTTCGTGAGCGCGGCGGCGATCTGCATGTAGACCTGCGCGACGGTCATGCCCTTTTCCATGGCCGCGCTGCGGTCGACGGTGATGTGCAGCGCTTCGGCGGCGCTGTCGAGCCCGTCGTCGACCTCGCCGACGCCCTCCACGCCGCCCATCGCGGCGGCGAGCTGCTTCGCGGCAGACTGCATGGCCTCCATGTCGTCGCTGTAGAGCTTGACGGAGATGCCGGAGCCTGTCATGTAGCTCATGGAGCTGCTCATGACGCCGCTGGCCTCGACCTTGCACGGCAGATCCGCGCAGAGCGCCTCAATCTGCCTGCCCGCCTCGCTGCCGAAGGTGCCCTCGGGCATCGTGATATAGGCGGTGACGTCGTAGCTCTCGCCGTCGGAGAGACTGCCGGACATCATGGTGCTCCCCATCGTCACGCCCACGGTCTCGACGTTCTCGACCGTCATGGCGCGGCGCACGACCTCGTCGGCGAGGGCGACGGCCTCCTCGCGCGTGGCATCCTCGGGCATGGTGATGGTGAGGTTGAGGTTGTTCATGTCGATATCCGGCATGAATACGAAGCCGCGGCTGAGCGCGGCGGCGGCGCTGCCGACGAGCAGGACGAGCGCGAGCAAGAGCACGGCCGCCTTGTGCCGCAGCGACCAGCCGACGGCTCTGCGGTAGGCGGGATAGACCCGGTCGAGCAGGCCCGGCTTCGGCGTGATGTCGCGGCGCAGAAGCCCTGCCGACATTGCGGGAACGACCGTCAGCGCAACGAGCAGGCTCGCAAGCAGGGAATAGGTCATCGTGAGGGCGAGGTCGGTGAACAGCTGCTTCGTCAGTCCCTCCACGAACACGATCGGCAGGAATACGCAGACGGTCGTGAGCGTCGAGGACGTGATCGCGCCGAGCACCTGTCCCGCGCCGCTCACGGCGGCCTGCACAATCGTCGCGCCCCTCGCGCGCAGGCGGTAGATGTTCTCGACGACCACGACGGAGTTATCCACCAGCATACCGACTGCGACAGCAAGGCCAGAGAGCGAAATCATATTGATCGTCACGCCTGAGAAGTACATGAGCACGATGGCAAAGACAAGGCTGAGCGGGATAGAGACGAGCGTGATGATCGTCGGCCGCCAGTCGCGCAGGAACAAAAACAGCACCAGCACGGAAAACAGCGCACCCCACAGCAGCGACGAGAGGATCGTGCGCACGATGAGACTGATGTAGTCGCCCTGATCCATCAGGGGCGTGAAGTGCAGCCCCTCATACTGCGCGGAGAGCTGGTCAAAGCGGGCGCTGATGTTCTTGGAGACCTCCGCCGTGGCGTAGGTCGACTGCTTCGTGAACGAGGCGAGGATGCCGTTCTCGCCGTTGAGCTTGGTATAGATCTCGTCGGAGTCGTCCGTGGAGAACACCGTCGCGACGTCCGAGAGCCGGATCGGCTCGACGCCGTCGATGCCGAGGTCGAAGAGTACGAGGTCGGACAGCTCCTCCGCGCTGGAGAACTCCTCGCCGACAGAGACCATATAGCGCACGCCGTCATCGTCATTGATGTAACCGGCGGGCATGGAGAAGTTCTGCGCCGTCAGAATGCCGGAGACGGTCGAGACGGAGAGCATCCCGCCGAGGTCGGTCTGCCCCGCGGCCTGCTCGCGCGCGGCGGCGAGAGAGGCCAGGCTCTCGGCGATCTGGCTCTTGGCCGAGGCGAGCTGGCTGTCGGTGAGGTTTATCTGCCGCAGCTGGTTCACCACGGTGAGCAGCGTCTGGCCCAGCGCCTCGCCCTGCCCGGTGACATAGGCCGGATCCTGCAGCTTTTTCAGCAGCTCCTGTAGGTCGGCTGCGATCTGCTCCAGCTGCTTGAGCGCTTCGGCCGCCTTGTCGGCGCTGTCACCGCCGGCGGCCTTGAGCGCATCGCGCTCGGCTCTGAGCGCCGGCTCCTGCGCGGCGAGGGAGGCGAGCTCCTCGCGCTCGCTGTCCGTGATGATGCCCGCCTGCTCCTTCTGGCGCAGCAGCTCGAGCCGGGCAAGGCTTGCGTCGATCTCGAGCAGGCGCCGCTGATTTCGGATGGCGGTCTGCGCGTCGTCGCGCGCCTGCGTGATTGAGCCGATGGCCTGGTTCACGGCGGCGGCTGCCTCGTCCGCCGCGCCGGTGAGGGCGGCAGAGAGGGCATTGTCAATCGCCTGCTGGGCGCTTGTGATCTGCGCCTGTGCGCTCGTCAACTGCCCCTCGGCGGCGTCCATCTGGGCGCTCACCGCGTCCGCGAGCCGCGCGCTCACGGCGTTTAGCTTCTCCTGATCGAGCACAATGTGCATCTGCCGTGTGGCGGCGCCGCTGACCGTGACGCCCGCGACACCGCTGATGCCCTCGAGCTTGCCCGTCAGCTCATCCGTGACGAAGTCGCTCAGCTCCTGCACGTCCGCCCCGTCGCGCGAGATGGCGGCAACCAACGTCGGGATCATGGAGGGGTTCATCTTGAGCACATACGGCGAGGAGACGGTGTCGTCCCAGCTCGCCTGCAGGGCGGAGATCTTCTGCTGGATGTCGATGCTGACGGTGTCCATGTTCACGCCGTCCTCAAACTCGAGCACCACCATCGAGACGCTGTCCTGACTCGATGAGGTGACGGATTTGATCTGGTCGAGCGTGGCCATGGACTGCTCCAACGGCCGCGTAACCGACTGCTCGATGGCCTCGGGGCTGGCCCCGGGATCGGAGGTAATGAGGATGACATACGGGAAGTCCATGTTGGGCATGAGATCCGGTGTCATCTTCAGGTAGGCCACCACGCCCAGAACGACCACAGCCAGCGTGGCCACGAGGATCGTCAAGGGCTTTTTTACACTGAATTTCGGCATAGATTTCTCCTTTTTTGCGGCAGTCGGTTCAGGCGCTCTGCATCGCGATCATAAATATGAAAATTTTATCACTCTGAGAGACTAAAATCAAGGTACGCAGCCAATTGTTCACGAAAGCATTACAGAACGACGGTATGGAATCTCTTGACGGATGGTGGAAAATCAGGTAGTATCATGTAGAAAAGACGCAAAATATTGGAGGGAAGCGGCAATGGAGATCTATCAGGCGGTGGGGCAGAACATCCACCGGATCCGCAAGGCGCAGCAGCTGAGCATCGACCGGGCTGCGGCGCTCTCCGGCGTCAGCAAGAGCATGCTGGGCCAGATTGAGCGCGGGCTGGTCAACCCCACCGTAAGCGTCCTCGCGCGCATCGCGGGCGGGCTGCATGTCCCGATCGAGCAGCTGGTCGAGTGCCGCGAGGAGACCCCGGCACAGCTGCACCGGGCGGTCGACGTCGTCGGCGCGCGGCTCTGCGGCGGGAAGGTCATCCGCTATCCGCTCTTCCCCTTTGACACCGACAGCCGATGCCAGAGCTGCCAGCTCGACCTCTTCATCAGCGGCGGCTATGACGCGCCCGACCGCGTCCCCGGCAGCCGCGTCTACCTCACCGTCCTCTCCGGGACGCTGCAGGTAACGGCCGGGGGCGAGACGTACCAGCTCGAGAGCCGGGACAGCCTGTCCATCCCCGGCGGCGAGGGGTATCACTATGAAAACATCGGCAACAACACCGTCCGCATGATCGAGCGGATCTACTATCGAAAAGTCTGAACAACAGGAAGGAGCACTGTTTTATGAGCCGCGCTGACGAAATTTTCAAGCAGAACTGCCGCGATATTCTGGACCACGGCGTCTGGGATACCGAGCTGGAGGTGCGTCCGCACTGGGACGACGGGACGCCCGCCCACACGGTCAAGAAATTCGGCATCATCAACCGCTATGACCTGCGCGAGGAGTTCCCGATCCTCACGCTGCGCCGCACCTATTTCAAAACCTGCATCGACGAGCTGCTGTGGATCTGGCAGCAGAAGTCGAACAACATCCACGACCTGCGCG
>OGYW01003041.1_pt1 | contig 11724 bp, 11 predicted proteins | sample 1576621 | NCBI WGS metagenome assembly OGYW01 (sample SAMEA3541528, study PRJEB24748) | human gut metagenome | biome: human gut; feature: human-associated habitat; material: faeces | place: China | collected 2012 | reverse complement strand
CCTATCGGAGTAGGCAGATCTGATCCATCTTGAGTGCCACCTTGATCAGATGAGCCACCATTGCTTTGGTTGCTAGCAGCCTCTGCCTGGGCTTTTTCCTCTTCAAGCTTACGCTCTTCAGTTTCCTTCTGCTCTTCCTTCAGATATTCATCCCAGTGATTATCCAGCAAAGCCTGGCATGCTTTTCCGTCAACCGTTTCACGTTCAAGCAAAACTGATGCCATCAAATCCATCTGATCGCGATGAGCGGACAAGATTGCTTCGGCACGATCATGAGCTTCCTTCATAATGCGAGCTACTTCATCGTCAATGCGACGTGCCGTATCGTCAGAGTAGTCCTGGGTATTGCCATAATCGCGGCCCAAGAATACTTCGTGGTTTGGCTGACCAAATACCTGAACACCCAATTCTGAGCTCATGCCGTAATTGGTAACCATAGAGCGAGCCATCTTCGTAGCACGCTCAAGGTCGTTTGAAGCGCCCGTCGTAATGTCATCGCAGAACAATTCTTCTGCCACACGGCCGCCAAGGAACACTGCCAATTCATCACGCATCTGGTTGCGGCTGTTGAGTACCTTATCCTCATCAGGAATAGACAGGGTATAACCCAACGCGCGACCGCGCGAAATAATTGAAATCTTATGTACTGGATCGGCGTTTTCAAGCAAATGACCAACAAGAGCATGACCAGATTCGTGGTAAGCAATAGTGGTACGTGTCTGCTTATCCAAAACCCTACCCTTGCGTTCAGGACCAGCAATAACTCGCTCCATGGAATCCTGAACTTCCTTGTTAGAAATAACACGCTTGTTGCGACGAGCCGTCAGAATAGCCGCTTCGTTAAGCAAGTTCGCCAAGTCAGCACCAGAAAAACCAGGAGTCAACTTAGCCAAGCTTACCAAGTCAACATCATCGCTCAATGGCTTATTCGCCGCATGAACGTTCAGAATCTTTTCACGACCCTTAACATCAGGAACATCAACCACGATCTGACGGTCAAAACGACCAGGACGCAGCAACGCTGGGTCCAAAACGTCAGCACGGTTGGTGGCAGCAATCAATACAACAGAATCGTTTGCTTCGAAACCGTCCATTTCTACCAGTAACTGATTCAAAGTTTGTTCGCGTTCATCGTGACCGCCACCAAGACCAGCGCCACGCTGACGACCAACGGCATCAATTTCGTCGATAAAGATAATAGAAGGCGATGCTTCCTTTGCCTTCTTGAAAAGGTTTCGAACACGCGAAGCACCAACGCCAACGAACATTTCTACAAAATCGGAACCGGAAATACTAAAGAATGGAACCCCTGCTTCGCCTGCAACAGCACGCGCAAGCAGCGTCTTACCAGTACCCGGAGGGCCTACCAGCAAGCAGCCACGAGGAATCTTTGCACCCAGAGACTGATACTTTGCAGGATTTTCCAAGAAGTCCTTGATCTCCTGCATTTCCTCTACCGCTTCGTCAACGCCAGCAACATCGGAAAACTTAACGTCAGGATGCTCTTCAACGTAGTCTTTTGATTTTGCCTTGCCGAAGGACATCTGCGAATTGTTTGCCTTGTTCATCTGAGAGAAGAAGAACAAAAGCAAACCCGCAATAATCAGGATAGGCAAAATGGATGCCAGAATAGATCCCCAAGGAGATGCTAAACGTACGCTGTACTGAATCTGGGGATTTGCTGCCATCAACTGGCCAAGCGAATCTTGGCCAACCCACGTTACGGTGTAGTTGTGTTCCGAGCCCAGATTTGCCACTGCAAGCTGTTGAGTTTCAACAATGTTCAAACGAGCCGAACCGTTGTTCATCGTACCAAGCTCAGAATTCAGTGCATCAAATGCTTCATTGTACGCATCCGCAGTGGCACCGCCAGCCGTAGAAGCGGGGTAATAGGTACCCGTGATGGTGTACGAACCCGTGTCGTACACTGCTGTGCTTACGCGCCCCTGCTCTACCGCCTGCATAAATTCAGAAGTCTGCAGCTCATCGGTTTGGGTTACCCCCGTTGCCGAAGTCATAGTGCGACCCATCATAAACAGGAAGAACACACCAATAATGAGGAACACAATGATAGTGACCACATTCGTTCGGTTGGGCTGTTTAAAATTCTTAGGATTTTTTTGATTGGGAGTTTGTGCCATAAAGTGCTGTATTCCTTATCTTACAAAAATCTCTCTATACTCTAAAATCGCCGCTTCGATTTTACTCAATTATTTCCGGCTTCAATACCCCGATGCAGGACAAGTTTCGATAGCGCTCCGCATAATCTAAACCGTATCCCACAATAAATTCGTCAGGGCACTCAAAACCAATGTATTTACAGTCAATATCAGCCTGATTAGGCGTATCTTTACGCAAAAGCGTAGCTACTTGTATAGAAGCAGGATTGCGCGATTCCAGATTCTTTATTAAATAGCGAAGAGTGAGTCCACTATCTAAAATGTCTTCTGCGATAAGCACATGCCTACCTTCAATAGAAGAAGTCAAGTCTTTCAAGATACGTACAACACCAGAACTTTTAGCACCATTTCCATATGAAGAAATTGCCATGTAGTCCATTTCAACAGGCAACTTAATTTCGCGAACTAAATCAGCCATAAAAATAGCTGCGCCACGAAGCACAGAGATAACCACGATGCTTTTGCCTGCATAATCCTGCGTAATACACGCGCCCATTTCCTTGACGCGGCTGCGGATTTCGTCTTCTGTAAAAAGAACACGATCCAAATCAGGATGTTGTCCCACCACTAGCCTCTTTCCCTACCGTAAGGTGAGCTTGCCAATAAATACACGTCGCTTAGTGTAACAAAAGGAAACCAAACACGTTAAACATGAAATAATGCCGTCAACGTTCTGCAGCAAATCTTCACTGTTCTACCGCTTCAGATTCGTTCGTTTCACGCTTTGATTCAATCATGAAAGTTATCAGTTACTTTTCGGGTTGATACAAATAACTTAATGCAAACGGTTTGATGCAAGTATTAATTACTGCTGGTGGCTTCGTCCCCTGCATCAGTTGCCGCTTCAGTTTCCTCTACCACTTCTGCTTCAATGGTTTCTCTTAAAATATCCGGAAAGTTTTTCAGCAAGGTATCCACGGGCAAACCAACAATATTGTTGTAATCGCCTTCGTACTTTTCTACCAAAGCGCCACCTTTGCCTTGAATACCGTAAGCGCCTGCCTTATCAATAGTTTCGCCTGTTGCAACATAGGCATTAATGTCGTCTTTAGAAAGCTCTTTGAAGGTAACTAAACTCGATTCAGTAAACGAGCGAAACGCCAACGATACTTTGCCATCACCGCCCTTTTCTTCGGTTTCGTTCAGAAGAATCATCCACACTGAAACGCCCGTAATGACTTCATGGGTTCTACCAGAAAGACGGCCTAACATTTCACGCGCATGATCAGCGCTATAGGGCTTACCAAACATTTCTCCATCAAGCACCACCGTAGTATCAGCACCAATAACAATGCCGAGACCTACAGGATTGGTTGCCAATATTTCCTGTACTACCGCACCCGCTTTACGCTCGGCAAGCTTTTTAACTGCCTCTGCGGGCTGCGCACGCAAATCAGGTTCTAGCGATTCATCAACTTCAGTCGATCCCGTAAAAACCGTAAACTTTACACCTGCATCTTCTAGCAATTGCTTTCTGCGAGGACTTTTTGAAGCAAGGATTACGTTTACCGGGATTGATACTGTTGCCATGCACTTATCCTTTCAGTTCACCTTGTTTGGTTTGCGACGAGCTCTAAACGTTGCCATAGGCTCAACCAAAACGCCGCGCTTGTTCGCACTTACCGCTAAATCACCTTGAATATTAGCGACATATCCGCTGATGGGCTTTCCTGTTTCGTCAAACGCCGCAAGAAGCGCTTCAATGGTAGTCGATTCTATGCGCGCTTCCCTACCAACAAACACTTCCAATACCGCCAGAACCACACGACGCTGCAATGGACGGGCAATCTTTCCAAATTCTGGAAGGAACAAGCATCCCTCGTACGTCCCGTCTTGTTGCAAGCCTATCCATTCAAGGCACTTTTCTGCAATTTCTTTTGCCTGATCATCAAGGTAGTCGTCTTCATCAGCAATTAAATTCATCGTTCGACACAAGGTATCAAGTAGCTGGGAATTGCGCTCTTTTGCCTTGGGAATTATCTCGTGACGAACAAAAGCGCGGAACCTATCGGTATGGGCATTCGTAGCATCCTCACGCCAGCGATTGCCCTGCTCGTCCATCACAACCGCATCTTCAGGCAATTCTTGAATATATGCACACAATTGCTCACGCGATACATCCAAGCAAGGACGAACAATAGAGCCATTGCGATACAGCATGGAACGAAAGCCACCTGGACCTGTACCTACAATGGATCGCATGTAAAAGTTTTCAACTCGATCATCTTGTGTATGGGCGGTAACAATACGCCCTTCAGATATGGGTACCATCTCATGGCGGCACAGGCTTTCTAGTGCTTGTTGGGCAGCAAGATATCGCTCGCTTCTCCCAATAGCTTCAACGTTTCCGCCCGATTCCTGTGCCAGCGCTGCTACGTTTACCTCACATGCAAAAAAAGGGATATCAAGCTTGGCGGCTAGCTGTTCTACGAACTGCTGGTCTCGGTCAGCATCCGCTCCACGAAGCTTATGATTCACGTGGAGGATGGCAGGCTGACCAACCAAATTGCGCTTATGTAAATCATGCATTAGATACGTAAGCGCCGTAGAATCCGAACCACCAGAAACCATCAACACCACAGGCGTGGCCGAATTAAATAAGGTATGTTTTTGGATTGTTTGCTCGACCGTTACGATCATGCAAAACCCTCTTTCTTCAAACAAGCAACTATCTATAGCTACTACCAGCGTGACCAGCAAAAAACATAGGAGCAATCTTACCAACAAGCAACAAATACCAAGCGCTTGTTGCTAAATGGCATGCTTCTTTGTTAGCGTACCCATTGTAAACCAGTACTTTATTAAACCAGCGTGATATAAAGGAGCCTCGATGCAATTCATTCTTCGCACTATAGCTATTTTTGTTGCAGTTGCCGTTGCCGCATGGCTTGTTCCTGGCATTGAAGTAATAGGCGCCGGTGCCGCATGGAGCTCTCTGTTGGTTATTGCATTGGTAATTGCACTACTCAACATGACTATCAAGCCTATTTTGCAGCTAATAGGACTTCCTATTACTGTTATTTCGTTAGGCGTGTTTTACCTGGTAATTAACACTATTTTGCTCTACCTTGCAGCAGGAATTAGCGAAACTTTATTCGGTGCTGGCTTAGAGATTGCTACTTTTGGGTCGGGCTTTGTTGCGGCTATTGTTATTTCGATTGTGTCCACCATTATGAATGCCATTTTGGGCGCAAACGATTAAGCGCACCCTAAGCGCGCGTTACCACCTCAATAACAAAACCCAACTCATCCAAAGAATCGTAGTAGGTAAATTTAGCGTTTGGATTAATAAGCGACTGCCCTTCCATCCAAATGTCAATACCACGTTCTTTCATAAGCTCGGTAATGCGATCATTGTCATCCACGTCAAAACGAATATGATGCAGTCCGAATTGGCCTTTATCTAAATAATCACGCCAAACGCTTGGAGTTTCTCCTACTGGCTGCAAAAATTCCAGCTGAATATTGAAGAAGTTATAGAAAGCAGAAATTACGGGAGCATCCACTGTTTTGCCTTCGGTTCTGTATAAACAACCACAATAGAGTGATTCTCCGCCTGCTTCAGATTCAAGTCCAAAAATAGTGCGCATGGCTTGTTTGGTTTTTTCCATATCTTCAACCACGATACCAATTTGAACGATATTGCCGAGCTCTTTAGCAAAAGCAAGTTTATCCTCAACGGAATTCATTTCGTTACCCATTACCCTATCCCCTCTCATGACTGTTCGCTTAGTCAGGCTGCTCACTTGGTCAGACTGTTCGCTTAGTCGCTTCTTGTAACTAATACACACTATATATCCCGAAAGACAGAAAAGAAAAAGAAAGACGCGGAATTATTATTCCGCGTCTAAACAATTACAGTTTGATCAATCCTAGGACTAACCGCTCTGCGATTCGCCCAGCAAATATAAGAACACCGTTGTGCACCTGCTGCTGCGCATCTGCCGCTTCAGCATCTGGTTATAAGCAGCTAAACGAGTTTATTCGGCACTATCAATTGGCGTAGCCGTGCGACCAGCATATTCCTGATCAAGATCATAAAGAGCTTTAGCGTCAGAGCCAAACAATTTCATCTTGGTAACCATATCTTCTGCGGTGGTTTCCTCTTCGCCCTGCTCTTCGATAAACCGATCCAAGAACTTCATGGTGCGGAAATCTTTCACGTCATACGCAGCAGCGTAAATATTGTTGATCAAAGACGTTACATACTTTTCGTGCTCCAAACCTGCCTCAAGAGGCTCAAGATAGTTAGAAAACGTTTTATCAGGAGCAGCAATTTCGCCCAAAACAACCTTGCAGCCGTTGTCATGCAGGTAATCACGAATCTTCAGCGCATGATCGCGCTCTTCGGCTGCCTGGATCATGTACCAATTCGCAAAACCAGAGAGGCCTTCTTCTTCGTAATAATCAGCGAAGGAAACGTACAAATACGCAGAATACAGTTCCTTATTAATTTGATCGTTGAGTAATTCGTACACTTTTGCGTCCATGTCACATCACTTTCTCTTAGACGACATCGGTAACAGCAATGCAGCACTATTTCAATCTAGTAAAAGATAACCATGCATTACTTTTATACAATCGATAGTAACCGTATCGAACTAGAATAGGTTCCAGAATCCAATAATATTGAACTCTTGTTACAATTCAAACAAGCATTCAATGCTATACCTGGGGAAAAGGAAGGGACCGCTTACAAAAATGACTGCACGCAGCGTTGCCAAATCCACCAAAAAGCCAACCAAGAACGCTCACCACAAGCACGGCGTAGACGATCATTCCATTACACGCGATAGTATCATTTCTACCGCTTTCGATCTATTCCGCGAAAAGGGCTACGCAAAAGCTTCTATCAGCGAGTTGGCTCGCCGCATAGGGATGGACCCTTCTTCGCTGTATTATTACTTCCCCTCAAAAGAAGCGCTACTAGCAGAAATTTCTAATCCTAAAATTGAAATTCCTAGCATGGAGGAACTTTTGTCTTTCACCAACAGCAGAACGGTGCAACTCTATACTTTGATCATGATGGATGTAGTGCAAAAGTGCGAATTACCTTTGGATTTCATTGATGTTGAAAGTGCCGCTCGTAAAAAGCCTAAGTCTTTCAAGATGTTCTACGAGCACTACAAAACCTTCTATCACACGCTGCTCAATGTCATCGAAAGTGGAATTAAAGAAGGCGAATTCTGCGAATGCGCTGCAGACGAACGCGCCGTAACTATTCCTTCAATCAATGAAGGTCTGCAGCATCATTTCCATGCAAAGCAACGTGGCGAACTTTTGTTGACCGACTCTGGTTATACAGCGCACAATCATTCACCTGAAGATATTGGTCATATGAGTGCACTTTCGGTAATTCCTGCGCTCATTCAACCAAATATTGATTTCGAAAAGGTGGCGCGTGAAGGTCGCAGAGTATACGCGCATATTGTTGCTCAAGTAGATTAAAAAAGAAGAAAACCAACTATATTAAAGAGCCTTAAAGAGCCGCTAAACAAGAACAGTCAAATTAAAGACTTGCGATATTAAAGATTCGCCAAAGCAAGAACGCTGTTGCGAATAACCAATTCATCTAAGCGCGCTACCGCAAATTCACAGGTTTTCTCCGCTTCGGAAAGTGCCGCATTTGAATCTTCTCCACATATAGCGATAGAAGGAAAGCCTGCGTTATTAAGCGTTTCTAGCGCATAGAGCGAATCATCAATGCCCCACGTAGTATCCCGCGCTGTTCCAAGTGCTTCTTGTGCGTGTTCAAAAATTAACGGCTCACGCTTTGTGGAGCCAATATCCTCAACGGAAAATACGTGCGGAAAGTATTCAGCAATTCCAGCACTTTTCAAGCCTGCCCGCAAATACCTTTGCGCGCTTGACGAAGCTACACACATGCTGACATCCGCCTGAGCGCAAGCCTCTAAAAAGGGCAGAACACCTGGGATCACATTTGCTCGATGGGCATAATAATCCATCATGTAGTCGTCAATGAAATCTATTACCGCATCAACACTGTGCAACAAACCGTAGTGTTCATGAAAATAGCAGGCAACTTCTGGAATAGTAAAGGTGGTGAACAGCGCGCGGTCTTCTGGCGTTACCTGAACACGTGCTGCGTCAGAAAGCACGTCTTCCAAACCACGCCATGAATTGAGCGAATCAAGCAAGGTGCCATCACAATCAAAGATGGCACCCTTGATGACATGTTCGTTGTAATTCTTCACTATTCGTAGCTTTTCTTCAGTGCCTCAAAAGCAGGCATTGAGTTGAGAATTACCTCTTCAGGGATGCAGTAGCTTACGCGAACCCAGCCACCAACACCAAAGCTATCGGAAGGAACAAGCAGCAGTTCGTATTCTTTAGCACGATCAGAAAATGCCTGTGCGTCATCTTCAAGTGCCTTCATCCACAAATAGAACGCACCATCGGGCGCAATGTAGTGATAGCCAAGCTTGTCCAAACCTTCGGTAAGCAAAGCGCGATTTTTCGCATACGCTTCAGTGTTTACAGGCTCGTCTACGCATTTTTCAATAACACGCTGGAAAAATACTGGTGCACAAATATAGCCCAGTGCACGACCTGCACCAGAAATTGCTTTCTGAATGTGCTCTGCATTCTGTACCTCATCAGGAACTAACACATATCCAATGCGATCACCTGGCAAAGAAAGCGACTTGGACCAGGAATAGCAGATGAGCGTATTGTCATAAATATCAGGAACCCAAGGAACTTCGATGTTGTCATAAACAAGCTCGCGATAGGGCTCATCGGAAATCAGGAACAGCTCAGAACCAAATTCTTCGCGCTTTTTGTGAAGCAATGCTGCCAAATTCTCAAGCGTTTCGCGCGTATAAACTGCACCAACAGGATTGTTAGGAGAATTGATAATTACCGCCTTGGTACGCTCGTTGATGGCAGCATCCATAGCATCCATGTCGATCTGGAAATTATCGCTGCGTGCAGGAACTTCCACACAAACACCCTGTGCCTGCTCGATCCAAACGCGGTATTCAGGGAAGTAAGGCGAAACTACGATAACCTCATCGCCTGGAAGAACGGTTGCATGAATGCAGCAAGAAAGGCACGCAGCAGCACCCATAGTCATATAGAAGTTATGAGGTGCGTAATTGGTGCCGTAACGACGATTCAAGTTATCGGCAATAGCCTGACGCGTTGAGTCCAAACCAACAGATGCAGAATAGGCATGCAATTCTGCAGGAGGCCAATCTGCTAATTCGTGCATAGTCTGTGCAACTTTTGCAGGAGCAGGAACACTGGGATTGCCAATGCTAAAGTCGAATACTTTGTCATCGCCAATTTCCGCCTTACGAGCCATGCCGTAGGCGAATAATTCACGAATAGCAGAAGGCTCTGCGCCCAAGCCATACATTTTTTCATTAATCATGAATGGTTCCTCCCCTGTGTCTAAAACAAGCAAACATGCTAACTGCGCATAAATAACTCTCTATCCGTAATTAGTTAACAGCTTAGTATTATGAAACGCCCTTGGCGTGCGAGCAAGAATGAAGCGGCTAGACGACCTTCAAGCTGGATATTTGGCGCATGCCGCATAAAACATCTTCCAACAGTAGTTTGTTGGTTCGGTATGCTTTCTTATATTTTTGGAATTTGTTAAGAAATATTTTGGCGTTTTAGCAGAAGTTAGGTATAATTCATTTCTGCGCCGGAGTGGCGGAACGGCAGACGCGGCGGTCTCAAAAACCGTTGTCGAAAGACGTGCGGGTTCAAATCCCGCCTCCGGCACCAGTTAAAATGCGCGACGGCTTGGTTCTAGCAACCAAGCCGTTTTTGTTTGAAGTGCTACTGTCTATTTAAAGCGCCACTAATCTGACGATTCGCTCTTAGCACGCAAGCTGGTTCACCCGCCCAATAACTCCTTGGTATATTGTTTCAGATGTTTCGTTTTCACAAGCTGACAAAATTGATTCGTCGGTAATCTTTTCGCATATTTCCTCAATGCAACGATTAGCTAACTTAGGTGCAATGTTAATCTCTCTTGCAAGTTCGAGGAAATGGTCCTTCGTTATGTAATCGATTTTACGCTCTGAACCTATATACATTCCCATTACCCGAGATAGTTCAGGATAAAGCGTAGTAGAAACCAGATCATACGCGGGAGCTAAACGGAGCGTTTGCCAACTAGCATCGCGAATAATAGAGAAGTTCTTACAATGCGCATCACAATTACCGATTAAATAGTTAAAAAGTTGCAATTCGAACAAACTATAGAGATCTGCTGCAGCATTTTCCGAATAGCGTCTAAGTAAGTCTGCCATTTTAGCTAGATATTTATTTGACGCATGCTCCTCGTATTTCTTAGTTGGAATAATTCCTAAGGCCTGAGCAAAATCCTCTTGATGCAGCCGAGCGTAAAATGGATGCCCTTCTATATCACTTGCCAAATCAGAGCGAACTCGATCGTATCGTTCAATAAGCAGTAATGGATACTCTGTATTTGCTTTACATGCGTTTACTGTCTTGATTCCACAAACTCGCGCAAGAGATAAACAGAACAGCTCATTTTCTATAAGACTTGGAAAACGATTACTATAAGGTTTCGCAATGTAATTCGATGGCGCCGTTCCCATGGGAAGCCACCACGAGTCGCTCTCCGGATCATGATATAGTCCAACTTTTGATTGCCCACCCGCCAAAGAAAGCCGGGTGTCAGCAATAATTTCTCCTGCCTTTCCATAACCCGAACGTGAAAGGTCGTCAAAGTCTTTTTGAGAAAATTCCTTATACCTTGGATGCAATTCTGATGATAATTCCTCATTATCAGAATCAACAATAAGCAGTGCCCCTATGCATTCAAATCCCAAAGCACTTATAAGCTTAAGATAACTATTAGAAGAAACTCCTACTTCACGCGCTACCGATTTGCGTGCATCTGCTTCAGGAAGAAGCCCTTCGAAATATGGCCTAATTTTTCGCTCTGAGAAAGGTTCTTTCTGTAATGGAAGCGACAGAGAAAGAGGCTTAGTTGCCGGATCGTCCAACCATGACTGATCATACGAAAAAACACCTCCAACTCCTGGGAGTGTCTCTATTGCACCGATATCATAATATTGACCTTCCCGTTGAACGCTAATATTAAGCTTCATGAGAAACCTGCCTACGATCGAACGCTTTTAAATCAACACTAAGCGTAGCTAGCACGCGCAAGGCAATACCCAGCTCTGCCGTTTCTTTACCGCGCTCCAAATTCGAAATATACATAAGACTACATCCAGAAAAATCCGCCAATTCTTGCTGAGTAAATCCACGCTTCTTTCTGTATGTACGAACCGCATTTCCAAAATCAGCTGCATTAAATATATCCATAATGCTCCATCCGTTTCACTTTCATTTAAATCGTGCCATGCAGTTCATAAAAGGCACGGATTAATTCCTATCTCATAATTATTACGTACGACATAATTCAATAAAATACTGTCATTTTATTACGTACGTAATAAAAACTATTATATTTACAAAATTATAATGTACGCAAGAATACTATAAATATTCGAGAAATTATCATGCTCGCAAT
>OGYW01003039.1_pt1 | contig 11727 bp, 9 predicted proteins | sample 1576621 | NCBI WGS metagenome assembly OGYW01 (sample SAMEA3541528, study PRJEB24748) | human gut metagenome | biome: human gut; feature: human-associated habitat; material: faeces | place: China | collected 2012 | reverse complement strand
CTGAAGGGAATTGCAGACGATATCCGCAAGGTAGCCAAGCTACCCTCACCGGTAGCGCTGTTGCTCCCGCTGAGAACAACTAAGATCCCTGCTTAACGGAACACAAAAAGGACTGCTTCGGCAGTCCTTTTTTGCGTCTGTGGCGGCCTGGCTTCCGGGCACAGCCGGACGGGTTTGACATTGCTTCGCCTGCCTGTTATGATGGGCTCAAAGGGGAGGGAAATCCTCTCTGACCGATGGGAGGAATGAGCGATGATCGAACTGCGCCGGGCAGTGCCGGAGGATCTGGACTGTCTGTTTAAGGCGGCAAATTCCGCCTTTGCCGGGAGCACTGTGTCGGGGAAAGGCCCCCGGTGGAAACGCAGCCGGGAGTTCCTTGGGGACTGCCTGGCAGAGCAGGAGTGCTGGTGCATTCTGCTGGACGGCAGGACGGTGGGCGGACTGCTCCTGTTCCCGCAGCCCGACTGCCTCTGGCTGGAGGGCGCCTTTGTGGAGGCAGGCCATCAGGGGGAGGGTGGGGTAGGTGCAAATAACCTTTGATCCCAAGATTTCCGAATGGGGCAACCCGGCTGGTAGAAGGCCAGTCATTCCGTAAGGAAGGCGAACGTGGGGAACTGAAACATCTACTGTCTGTTCATATTTTTAACTTTTTCTTTTAAGTGATTTTCATATGAACCTGTACCGGCAATATAAAATCTTGCTTTTATTCCTTTTTGCAAAAGTCTGTCCGCCGCCTCGATAAAATAATCGTGGCCTTTTATATCCTCAAGACGTGCAACGATTGACACCGCTTTATATCCGTCGGGAAGATTGAAGCGTTCTTTTATAATTCGTTTTTCGTCTGTCGAAACAGGTGTAAGTCCGTCAACGCCGTTTAAAATGACTTTTATCTTGCTTTCCTTAACACCCGTATCAGTAAGGTTGTCCTTTGCCGCCTCTGCAACGGCAATAATACTGTCCGCATAATGATTGTTAATCATTCCGTTTATAACCTTGCCGATACCTCTTGATATTTTCTTTGACGGTTCAAATACGCTGTGACGCGTATAAACAACCTTTGCACCCGCTTGTTTTGCCGCAATTCTTGCTGACATACTTGCATGAGTATGAACAATATCCGGTCTTTCACGTTTAAATATCATTCTAAGTTTCTTTACCGCCGCAAAATCAAGCGACTTATCCGCAATTCCGTCAACCTCGATTACAGGTATATTCATCTTGTCAATATGCGGTTTTAAAAGGCTGTTTTTCGGAAGAACTACTTTTACGTCAAATGTGTTGTAATCAAAATTTTCAAGCAGTGTAAGAAGACATTTTCCCGCACCGCCTATGTTTGTATCCGAGGACACTTCTATTACTTTTATTTTTTTCATAGATTACTCCTTTCACAGAAATTCCAAACTAATTTAAAAATTGTTCACAGTACCGCTTTGCGGCTCACAGTGCCGTACATAGGTACTGCCCCGAGCAAAAAGTGGTGTTGTGGGCAATTTTAGTCAGTCGTTTTTAAGTGTTTCAACGCTAAACCCAAACCTAACACCATAAAGAATACTGCCATTACTCTATAGTTGTAGAATGTATAGTCAAACATACTCTGTGCCAAAAATCCTATTACACCGCTGCCCAAAGCCAATGCAAGCATTGAGTCCATGCTCTTTTTATCATCCATTCTGTATACATCAGACATTTTCTTTACAAATACGATTTGCATTATCAAGAATACTCCCAGTCCGCTTATACCTGCCTCAACAAGAAGTTGTAAGAACAAGTTATGTGAATGAGGTGCTATGATAGCGTTGTACGAGAAGAAAGGATATACCTGTGAAAATGCCGCCTCGCCCATACCTATACCGCCGAGCCAATAATGTTTCATCATTCCGAGCGTACCCATCCAAATATATACACGATACGATGTTGACGAGTCCTCCATATTGCCGACACTCATTATACGGTCAACAATAGTCTGCGGTATGATAAACGGCAATATACACAACACAATCGGTATAAAGCCCCACCATTTTCCTTCATAGAATGTTACGAATATAACTACGCTCAGCATAAAGCCGATCCAACAGCCTCTTGACTGTGTAAGTACCAGACACAACGCAAGCACAAGGAACATTAATCCGTACGCCCATTTTGAAAGTTCTTTCCACTTGTTTTTAAGCATATATACCGCCGCAACAGGAAGTACCAAAAGCAAGTATTCGCCCAGTACGTTCGGATTGCCGAGTGTTGAATATACACGCATTGTTGCGTCTTCAAACATTTCTTCATCAATCCAAGCATTTGAAGTTGTCCAACCGAATGCGTACTGCATTACACCGTAAAGTGCAACAAGTGCACCCGATATAACAAATATCTTAAACAATCCGTAAAGCTGTTCCTTTGTCTTAACCGTATTCACTACAACAAAGTAGAATGTTAGGAATACAAGATACATCGCCCATACTTTAAGACTTCCCATTCTTGCGAATGATGCAAGTGACGATACAAGCAATACTCCCAAAAGAAGTAATATACACATACCCACACCGTCAAACTTCCACTTGAAGTTTTCGTCCGAAAGCGATTTAATAACAAGTGACAAAGCCGTCCACAAACATATACCGGCAAGTATCATTGTCGGCATAAAAGGTGCTAAAAATACTGCCGCATATACACCCGTAATCGGTGCATACATAACAAGTACCATACCGAACAGAGCAAAAGGTATTGCCAAGCCGTAAAGCTTTGAAACGCTCATTACCGCTCCGACAATAATACCGCACAAAAGTGCAAGTACAAGTCTTAGCTTACCGTTTGTATACTTTTCATCGTAAAATTCAAAATCAAGATTTTTAAATCCTGCCGCACTTTTGATTACACTTACGACCTTACTCGGATTTAAAAACGACATAAGATTGAAGTTAAACACACTCATAATCGCGCCGATAACACCGACAATCAAAGCGATTTTCGACAGGTGCATACCTACAATACTGTAACATACAACCGTTGCAAGAATCATTATACCGAAAAAACGTGTATTCACCGCCATAAAATTCTGTATATATACTCTCGCCCAATGACATATAAAACTGTTTTTTATGTTGCTTTCCACAAATTTTCCGATTTTCTTTTTTATAAAAGTTAAAAACGTAAACGGACATCTGACAATTCTTACCGCAACACTGTTTGACTCGTTTTGACCTATATTTCTGATCCAAGTCATAACAGAACTGTTTTTCCAAGAACCTGATATTCCGTTATATATCTTCATAAGCAATTTGCAAAGTCCGCTTTTTCTGAACGCATTTGCAAAGCTGTGACAAAATGCCGCTATTGAAGACAGTATAAAACTATTCATCTTCTCATCCTTTCTTTTTTATAATACTTTTTATATCGTCCTCGCCCGTAACAAAAATCATAATACCGTATATTATAACTCCTGTCACACCGCATATACCGCAAGTGAGGATATTTCCTACAACACCGTCAAATCTTGCACCTACAAATCCGTAAACGAAGAATACGCCTACTCCCATAACAGCCGCCGATATAACGGCTTTTATCATATTCAAAATATCTCTGCCTTTTATCATATCGGGATACTTTCTGTGCATACAGAACCAGTTCAAAACCGCATTCACGATTGAACCGCCTGCCGCCGCAAGTGCAAGTCCGTTGGTTGCCATTACATTATACAGTACATACGCAAGCAAAATATTTATAACCATACTTATAACCGAGTTTCTCATAGGTGTTCTGCTGTCCTGCAGCGAGAAAAATGCTTTTGACAAAATCTCATTAAGTCCGAGTCCAAGCATACCGACAGAATAGAATTTAAGCAATGTGCTTATTGCCTCAACGTCCTCTGCACCCATTTTGCCGTAACCGTAAATAACAGACGCAATCGGTTTTGAAAGAACTATAAATCCTGCCATAAGCGGTGCTATTACAAGCACAATCGCACGCATTGAGCTTACTGTAAGTTTTTTCGCCTCATTGTCGTTTCCGTCCGCAACCGCACGTGCAAGTTTTGGGAATATCAAGTTTGTAACCACAAAACTGAATACTCCGACAACGATTATATACAGTCTGTTCGACTGCTGAATATATGTTACCGCAGAATCGATATTTGACGCAAATCTTTGATTGACTATTGAATAAAGCGGTTGTACCCAAGTGGATATAAGCATAGGTCCTGCAAGCAAAAGCATTTGCTTTATATACGGATCTTTAAACTTAAAATCAGGCCTGTACTTTACTCCGAATTTTTTTATCCAAGGTATCAGTATTATAAACTGCAAGCTCCACGCAATAACCATTGTTACCGACAAGCCGTAAATACCGAACTTCTTGCCGAATACCACATAATAAAGTATAATCGCCAAATTCGATACAAGGCTTATTATTGACGGAATATTGTACTCGCCGAATGACTGCAACAATCCGACAAACGAAAACGCCAGTCCCGTAAATATTACCATAGGGAACATTATCGCGGTAAGCTGTGCCGCAAGATTGTGCTTGTCGGCTGTATAATTCGGCGCTTGTATGTTCACAAGTACATCTCTGAAAATTATTCCGCCCACAACAATAAATAAGGTTATACAAACAATAAGCGTTACGAACTTATTGACAAATTTCATTGCCTCGTCTTTGCCTTTTTTCGACATTATATCGTTGAAAACAGGTATAAATGCCGCAGATATAACTCCGCCGATTATGACATCAAACAACGTTGTAGGAATAGTTGACGCGGTTAAAAATGCGTCCGACTCCAAGCCGGAACCGAAATATGCTGTTAAAAGCGAATCTCTTACAAGTCCGAGTACCTTTGACAAAAGCGTTGCCATTGCCATAAAGCCTGCCGTCAGGAGCATTTTCTGTCCGGAAGTTTTTTCTTTCACAGCGTCACACTTCCTTTTTCATAAAGCTCAATCGCATATTTGCCGTTAAGCTTTGCTTTTTCTTTTAAATGGCTGTAATTTTCTTTTAAATCCTGCTTTATCGTGTCGTAATTTGCCACACATTCATCAAGCATTTTCTTTAAATTTTCATCTGTTACTTCATTTACGTCAACGTAGTGTCTTTGATGTGTATATTCCATAAAGCTGTTTATCTTAGGGTCATACACCAGGCCGATAAGCGGTACTGAATTTATCGCCGCATAAATTAATGTATGAAGTCGCATACCGATACACATATCAAAGCATTTAATAATTGAAAGCATTCCCTCAACGGAATAACGTTTCTTGATAATTGCCGATTCATGTTTCATTTTGCGTTTTATGTTCTGCATTATAGCTGTGTCACGACTTGACTGCATAGGAAGAAATACCGTATAGTAGCCATATTTTTCGTATGCGTAGTCGCAAGCGTTCGCAATTTGAGTTTCAAAGTCACTGCCTAAGTTCTGCCACTTTCTTACCGACACTCCGAGCAGTTTTTTATCACTCGGAACACCCTCATTTTTCAAAATAGCCTTTCCGAGCTTTTCGTCTGCAATATCCAAATCAAGTGCAGGATCGGCTGTAACCTTTACATTTTTGTTTTCAATACCGATTTCACTCAAAGTTTTATATGAGCGTTCATCACGCAATGTTATAAGGTCAACTTTATCAAGTATTTTCTTGGTTTTCTTGATATTGCCCTTTCTTTCAAGCGGACCTATACCGTTTGAATAAAGCATAACTTTCATATTTTTCTTTTTTGCCATTGCGATAACCGTAAGATAATACCAAAGTGACTTTGTACTTGTTCTGTCCTGTATCAGTGTACCGCCGCCGGAAATAAGCATATCTGCCTTTTTCATATGTTTGGCAATCTTTAATACATTCAATCGATTTATAGATTTAACCTTGTAATATTCCATTGTTTCGGCAGGGTTTGCACTTAAAACAACTATGTTCGGACTTTCCTTATACTGCTTTAAATCATTTATAATCGCCTGCAAAAGTGCGTCATCACCGCTGTTTTTAAAGCCGTAATAACCTGATATAAGAATTTCTTTGTTTTTCTGCAATGCCCAATCATAAACCTTTATGCTGTCATCAGCCATACGAGTTACGGAATATTCTTTCTTAATAAGTTCTCTGCCGTATTCGCCGAGTTCTTTCTGCTTATTTTCGTCAAGATTGAAGAATTTAAGTACATCACGTTTTATAAGCTCACTGTTCGACATTTCACAACCGCGGCAACAGAAGTTAGTATCAATGCCAACCGCAAGTTTGCTTTCGTCAAACAATCCGATATATCCCTCATTACCTGCAATTATAACAGGCTTGTCCGCCGCCATTGCCTCAAGAGCCGCACGACTCACACCCACAAACAGTTTACACGGTGCAATAAGTTTATTTATATCTGTTCTTGCACCTGTAAGTACAATGACATCACGACCCAACTTTTGATTTACGCTGTCAGCCATAGTTTTTACATTATCATAATCATCACCTGCGCCGACAACTATAACTTTTAAATTATCAACCACTTTGTCGATTTCCGGAACTGCTTCGATAAGCTGTTTTGCAACAAGGCTTCTTGATTCGTCCAAACGGCTTACATAAGTTATAACCGTGTCTTCATCTTTTATACCGAGTTCCTTTTTTATATCTTCACAATCTGTTTTAGGTGAAAACTTTTCAGTGTCAATACCGTTTATCGTAACATTTATATCGCCTGACGGTATGTGATAGTTGTCCATTAAGTATGTCTTTATATCCTCCGACACCGCAACAGTCTTTTCACCCCAATCGGTTATATATTTAAGACCGTAGCCTGTATTAAATACCCAATGTGCCGTTGTCACAAACGGAAACTTCATTCTCTTGTGAAGTTTTCCCAATATAAAAGAAGGGATTCTAGCGTGAGAATGAACTATGTCTATTTTTTCGTCTTTAATTATCTTCTTCAAAAGTCTTGCCGATTTCAGCATATTCAAAGGATTTTTATTCTGCAAAGGTACTGCGTAATGCTTTATTCCCGAGTCCTCGAGTTCCTTTACATAAACACCGCCGTTTGATGTAACAATTACATTAAAGCCTTTTCTTTTAAGCTCTTTTGCAAGTTCGACAACGTGTGTTTCCGCACCTCCGATATTTAACTGCATCAATGATAAAAGGATATTTGCACCTTTTTCCAAAGTACTCACCTGCTCTTTCATACATACTTATTTTTTATTATATCATATTCTGTATTAAATTTCAATCACTGTTTTTGTCGGCAACTTATATACTATGTTACAGCAATATTCACAAAATATCTGACATTTATCAAAAAGTATTTTACAAATTGTTTGCGATGTAGTATAATAAATTCATTATTATAAAATCAAGAGAGGTATTTTCTTATGAACAACAAAAAAAGAAGCATGTTTTCAGGCGGATTCGGATTTGTTCTTGCTGCGGCAGGAAGTGCGGTAGGATTGGGTAATATTTGGCGTTTTCCTTACCTCGCCGCAAAATACGGCGGAGGTATATTCTTATTATTCTACATACTTCTTGTCGTAACATTCGGTTTTTCACTTATGATTGCCGAAAACGCAATCGGACGTAAAACAGGTAAGAGCGGACTTTGTGCATTCCGCGAACTTAGTAAAAAATGGGGATTTATCGGAATTATCGCAACGCTTATTCCCATGATTATTCAGCCTTACTACAACGTAATCGGCGGTTGGGTTATCGAATATGCAACAAAATATGTAACAGGCAATCATCAGCTTTTGGCACAAGACAATTTCTTTACTGATATGCTTGCATCACCGCAAAGACTTCTTATTTATCAGTTTATATTCTCGGCAATTACGACTTTTGTAATTTTAAGAGGTGTTCAAAAAGGCGTTGAAAAGTTCAGTACAATACTTATGCCGGTACTTATCGTACTTGCAATAATTGTTGCGGTGTACTCAATTACACTTCCGGGTGCTATGACGGGTGTTAAGTATTTCTTCGTTCCCGACTTTTCAAACTTTTCAATTCAAGGTGTGCTTGCCGCAATGGGACAAATGTTCTACTCACTGTCGCTTGCGATGGGTATTATGATTGCATACGGCTCATACTTGCCTAAAGACAGTGACCTTGAAAAGAATGTAGGCAGAATTGAACTTTTCGATACAGCTATCGCTATATTGGCAGGTCTTATGATTGTTCCGGCGGTATTCGCTTTTTCAGGCGGTGACCAAAGTGCTTTGGGCAAAGGTCCAAGCCTTATGTTTGTGACATTGCCAAAGGTATTTGAAAGCATGGGTATGGCAACGGTTATAGGAAGTGTATTCTTCATACTTGTTCTGCTTGCCGCACTTACCTCTTCCATTTCAATTATGGAGGCTATCGTTTCTTCGCTTTGTGACCGTTTCGGTTGGGACAGAAATAAGACAACAATCTGTGCAGGTATCGGTTCTTTCTTATTCGGTATACCGCCGATTTTAGGATACAATGTTTGGGATAAAGCGACTTTAGGCGGTATGACAATTCTTGATATGATGGACTTTGCCACAAATTCAATACTTATGCCTATATGCGCATTGCTTACCTGTATATTTGTCGCATACGTTATCGGCGTCAACTCAATACACGATGAAGTACGCATATCATCAGCATTCAAACGTCAAAAGCTTTTCGATATTATGATTAAATACGTTGCACCTGTGTTTATCGTTGCAATATTGATTTCTTCAATACTTGAAGCACTCGGAATTATAAAATTCTAAAAAATAAGCGTTCACTAAATGTGAACGCTTTTAATTTTGTCTTATTGGGTAACAACTCTGTGGAATGTCTTTTTACCCTTTTTGATAATCATACCTTCATCTGTAATCATATCTTCCGTAACAACACCGTTTACGTCATTGTATTTTACATCATTGATTGAAAGACCGTTTTGTTGAACAAGACGTCTTGCCTCACCCTTCGATGGCAACAATCCTGTCTTAACAAGCATATCAAGAACACCCATTCCGACAACGTCAGGTATAACGCTTGTCGGCATATCTGCACTTACTCCGCCTTTAGCGAATACTTCTTCTGCTGTTTTCTTAGCTTTTTCAGCCTCTTCTTCACCGTGTACAAGCTTTGTTACTTCATAAGCAAGAATTCTCTTAGCTTCGTTAAGCTCCTTACCTTCCCACTTTTCCATTTTACGAATTTCGTCCATAGGAACGAATGTAAGAAGTTTTAAGCACTTAATAACATCAGCATCTTGTACGTTTACCCAATACTGATAAAAATCGTACGGAGTAGTCTTTTTAGGGTCAAGCCAAACAGCACCCGATTGTGTCTTACCCATTTTCTTACCTTCACTGTTTGTAAGTAAAGTAAATGTCATACCGTAAACCTGCTTTTGGTCCTTACGTCTGCAAAGGTCGATACCGCCAAGAATGTTGCTCCACTGGTCATCGCCGCCCAATTCGATTTTACAGTCATACTTACGGTTAAGCATTAAGAAGTCATAGCTCTGCATAAGCATATAGTTAAATTCAAGGAATGAAAGTCCCTTTTCAAGTCTTTGCTTAAAGCATTCGGCAGTAAGCATTTTATTTACTGAGAAACATGAACCGATGTCACGCAAAAATTCCACATAATTAAGGTCTAAAAGCCAATCGGCATTGTTTACCATTATAGCTTTATCGTCCGAGAAATCAATAACTCTTGATAACTGCTGTTTGAAACATTCACAGTTATGGTCAATTATTTCCTTAGTCATCATCTGACGCATATCGGTTCTTCCCGACGGGTCACCGATATGACCTGTACCGCCGCCGACAAGGGCAATCGGTCTGTGTCCGTAATTCTGCATATGTCGCATTACGACCATCTGCAAAAAGTGTCCTACATGAAGGCTGTCTGCTGTTGGGTCAAAGCCAATATAGAACGTAACTTTTTCCTTTCCTAATAATTCTCGTATCTCTTGTTCGTGTGTTGTCTGGGCAATAAGTCCACGCTCCAGCAAAACGTCATATACATTATCTTGCATATTCTTTTCCTCCTTCATTAGTGTATTGCCACGAGTACGGCAATCTGTTACATTATACACCATAAGACAAAGTTTTGCAAGATGTTTTTTCTAAATATTGTTTGAACCGAGCAAATTATGATATTTTAGATAATCCTGCGGATTTGTGCTTATAATTCTCTCCACATGTCCGTCTGTCAGTTCAAGTGTCACGTTGTTATACATTTTTAGATGTCTTTGTCTTATTTGAGTATTGTCAAAAAACACAACATCTGTCGGCACTATTGAATAAATCATTTTTTATTTTCTCTCTCCTTTCCTATCAGCTCATACATTTTTTCAAGTGCGTCTTTAAGTCCGCCCATTTCATTTATAAGCCCGCACTCAACCGCCTTTTTTGCAAACAAAATGCTCCCCACATCGTTTGCTATTTCATCAGTCGTGAGCATTAACTGTTTAAATTTGTCGTATGATATATTTGAGTTGGAAACAACAAAATCAATTATTCTGTCCTGCATATTCTGAAAATACTGAAATGTCTGCATAACGCCGATTACAACGCCGTTCATTCTGAGCGGATGCACTGTCATAGTTGCGGTCGGTGCAATGAACGAATAATCCGTCGCAACCGCAAGCGGTACACCTATACTGTGTCCGCCGCCCAAAACAAGCGAAACGGTAGGTTTACTCATTCCGGCTATCATTTCAGCTATCGCCAATCCTGCCTCAACGTCACCGCCTACCGTATTTAAAAGCACCATAAGTCCGTCAATTTCCGGATTTTCCTCAATCGCTATAAGCTGCGGCAGAACGTGTTCGTATTTCGTTGTCTTATTCTGCGGCGGCAATACCATATGCCCCTCAACCTGACCGATTATATTCAAACAATGTATATTACCTCTCGGATTTTTTGTTTCAACACTTCCCAAATCCTCAATATTCCGTCGTTCCTGTTCCGCTATATTGCTTTCTGTATCTGTATCATTTATCACTGTACACACCTCCGTACTATACTTATTATAATGCTTTTGGGTATAATTTATACACATTGCAAATTTTCTGTTATATTATAATTAATGATAATCTATTGTAATATATACTGTTTTGTGTTATAATAAACGTTAGTATATTAAGCAAGGGAGTGGATATATATGCCTATAAAGATACCGGACAAACTTCCGGCAACAGCACAGCTCAGAAAAGAAAATATTTTTGTTATGAGTGAAAAAAAGGCTATGCACCAAGATATTCGTCCGCTTAAAATTGTAATAGTGAACTTGATGCCGACTAAAATAGCTACCGAAACACAGCTTTTAAGACTGCTTTCAAATTCACCGTTGCAAATTGAAATAGATTTTCTGCAAATGGATACACACGAATCAAAAAACACACCGTCAGAACATTTGGCAACATTTTATACAACCTTTGATGAAATAAAAGATTCAAAATATGACGGAATGATTATAACAGGTGCGCCTGTTGAAAACCTTGAATATGAAGATGTTGATTATTGGGGCGAGCTTACACGCATAATGGATTGGTCCAAAACTCACGTCACTTCAACATTGCACATATGTTGGGCGGCACTTGCCGGTCTTTACTATCATTACGGCGTGCCGAAGCATCCGTTAAAAGAAAAATGTTCGGGAGTTTTCAAACATAAGGTGAACCGACGCACGGCAAAGCTTGTACGAGGTTTTGACAATGAATTTTACGCACCGCATTCACGTTTTCAGGAAGTGCGTGCAGAGGCGCCAGTGCGAGGACCTGGAGTACAAGGAGTGCCGGAATGCC
>OGYW01003034.1_pt1 | contig 11753 bp, 12 predicted proteins | sample 1576621 | NCBI WGS metagenome assembly OGYW01 (sample SAMEA3541528, study PRJEB24748) | human gut metagenome | biome: human gut; feature: human-associated habitat; material: faeces | place: China | collected 2012 | reverse complement strand
TCGTTTTTCGTACCTCTATCTTTCTTTATGTTTTTATGAATACTCGATACATTTCTGTTATGCAATTAAAATTTTTTCTTGACACTTCCCTTACGTCACCCTTTATGATAACGTATAGAGAGAAAACCAAGGAGGAATCTAAATGACAAAAGATGGATACTATACATCCGGTGAATTTGCAAAAAAAGCGAATGTAACACTAAGAACGATCCGCTACTATGACCGTCAAGGCATCTTAAAGCCAAGTAAAGTTGCAGACAATGGATATCGTCTATATACCGATGCTGATTTTGCAAAATTACAAAAGATCTTGTCATTAAAATACCTCGGATTTTCCCTAGAAGAGATCATGACGATGACAATCAACGATGAAGATCAGGATTTCATTAAAGAGTCTATCGGCTTACAGTTATATCTTGTACAAAAAAAGATGGAACACTTAAAACTGGTAGAGCAATCCTTAAAAGAGATGGAACAAAAGATGGATAATGAAGAAGAAATCGACTGGACACAGATGATGAATCTTCTTCACGTAACCAATCTGGAAAAAGGATTGGTAGAACAATATAAGAATGCATCAAATCTTGATATCCGTATCGGACTTCATCAAAAATATTCACAAAATCCGCAACCATGGTTTGAATGGATTTATGAGCAGTTAAACTTAAAAGAAAAAGACGAAGTATTAGAACTAGGATGTGGAACAGGGGAACTGTGGAAGAATAAAAATCTTCCAAAAAATGTCCATGTTACTTTATCCGACCAGTCACAAGGTATGGTAAAAGATGCCAGGAACTATGTCGGAGAGGGAAAAGGACAGATTTCTTATCAGATGATCGACTGTAGACAGATTCCAAAAGAAGATCACAGTTTCGATAAAGTGATCGCAAACCATGTATTATTTTATCTGGATGACCGACAACAAGTATTTAACGAAATCAAAAGAGTTCTAAAACAAAATGGAACATTTATCTGCAGTACCTATGGAAGCAGTCATATGCAGGAAATTACCCAGCTGATCAAAGATTTTGATGAAAGGATCACGCTTTCTGATCACAAATTATATGATGTCTTTGGTCTGGAAAATGGAGAAGAACAATTAAAAAAAGTATTTTCACAAGTAAAAGAAATTGACTATGAGGATGAATTGTTAGTCGATCAGCCAGAACCACTGATCTCCTATATTTTATCCTGTCACGGAAATCAGCATGAATATTTAAATCATCGTTATTTAGAATTTAAAGACTTTGTAAGAAAGAAGATGGCAGCCAAAGGAGTGATCAAGATCACAAAATCTGCCGGGATTTTTATATGTAAACCATAAAGGAGGAGTTATGAGAGTTTTTGTCACAGGAGTCAAAGGACAGCTTGGTTATGACGTAATGAACGAACTAGAAAAACAGGGGCTTGAAGGAATTGGTGTGGATATTGATGAAATGGATATCACAGATGCCGATCAGGTAAATAAAGTGATCAAAGAAGCAGCACCAGATGCAGTCATTCACTGTGCAGCATACACAGCAGTCGATGCAGCAGAAGATAACGAAGAAATCTGTAGAAAAGTTAATGCACAGGGAACAGAAAATATCGCAAAAGTCTGTGAAGAATTAGATATCAAAATGATGTACATCAGCACAGACTATGTATTTAACGGGCAGGGTGAGCGACCTTGGGAACCAGATGATAAGAGAGAACCTCTTAATGTCTATGGACAGACAAAATATGAAGGGGAACTTGCTATCGAAGAACATGTAAAGAAATTTTTCACAGTCCGTATCGCCTGGGTATTTGGAGTGAATGGAAAGAACTTTATCAAAACAATGTTAAACTTAGGAAAGACACACGATCATTTAACCGTTGTCAATGACCAGACAGGGTCACCAACATACACATATGATCTTGCAAGATTGTTAGTGGATATGATCCAGACAGACAAATATGGAAGATATCATGCAACAAATGAAGGAATTTGCACATGGTATGAATTTGCCTGCGAAATCTTCAAACAGGCAGGAATGAATGTATCCGTTGCACCAGTCAGCAGTGATGAATATCCAGCGAAGGCAAAACGTCCATCTAACAGCAGAATGGATAAGAGCAAGCTGACAGCCAATGGATTTACACCATTACCAACATGGCAGGATGCATTAAGCAGATATTTAAAAGAGATTCAATATTAAAAATAAAAAAGGAGAACGATCATGGGAAAAATTACAGTAACACCTTGCGATATTGAAGGACTTTATGTTATTGAACCAACAGTATTTAAAGATGAAAGAGGATATTTCGTAGAAACATATAACCAGAACGACATGAAAGAAGCAGGACTTGATATGGTATTCGTACAGGATAACCAGTCTATGTCTACAAGAGGCGTACTTCGTGGATTACATTTCCAGAAACAGTTTCCACAGGGAAAATTAGTACGAGTTGTGCGAGGAAAAGTATTTGACGTAGCTGTAGACTTAAGATCTGATTCCAAAACTTATGGAAAATGGTTCGGTGTAGAATTATCAGCAGAAAATATGAAACAGTTCTATATTCCGGAAGGATTTGCACATGGCTTCTTAGTATTATCTGATGAAGCAGAATTCTGCTACAAATGTACAGATTTCTATCATCCAGGAGACGAAGGCGGTCTTGCATGGAATGATCCAGAAATCGGAGTTGAATGGCCATTAGAAGAAGGCGTTGACTTGATCATTTCTGAAAAAGACCAGAAATGGAAAGGTTTAAAAGACACATTTAAGTTTTAATTATTACCCAGAGGGAGAAAGGGAACACAAATGAAGGGAATTATTCTTGCCGGAGGTTCCGGTACCAGACTGTACCCATTAACCATGGTAACATCCAAACAGTTACTGCCAATTTACGATAAACCAATGATCTACTATCCATTATCTGTATTGATGAATGCAGGAATCCGTGATATTCTGATCATTTCCACACCAAGTGATACGCCAAGATTTGAGTCTCTATTAGGAGACGGACATCAGTTTGGAGTAAATTTATCTTATGCTGTACAGCCATCACCAGACGGACTAGCACAGGCATTTATCATTGGAGAAGATTTTATCGGAGATGACAGTGTAGCTATGGTCCTTGGAGATAATATCTTCCATGGACACGGATTAAAGAAACGTCTTTTACGTGCTGCCAATAAAAAAGAAGGTGCAACTGTTTTCGGATACTATGTAGATGATCCAGAACGTTTCGGAATCGTTGAGTTTGATTCTGACGGAAAAGCAATTTCTATTGAAGAAAAACCAGAAAAACCAAAATCTAACTATTGCGTTACAGGATTATATTTCTATGATAACAACGTAGTAAAATATGCAAAGGAATTAAAACCATCAGCCAGAGGAGAATTAGAGATCACAGATTTAAATAAGATCTATCTGGAAAAAGGTGAGTTAGATGTTGAATTACTTGGACAGGGATTTACATGGTTAGATACAGGAACACATGAATCCTTAGTGGAAGCAACAAACTTTGTAAAAACAGTCGAAACACATCAGCACAGAAAAATCGCCTGCTTAGAAGAAATCGCATATTTAAATCACTGGATCACAAAGGACCAGTTATTAACAGATATCGAACCATTAAAGAAAAACCAGTATGGACAGTATTTAATGGACGTTATGGCAGGAAAATTTTTAGATAAATAAGGAGAATAGCATGAAAATATTAGTAACCGGTGGAGCCGGATTTATCGGTGGAAACTTTGTTCATCATATGGTAAACAAATATCCTGATTACGAGATCGTAAACTTGGATTTATTAACATATGCAGGAAATCTTGAAACATTAAAACCAGTGGAAGACAAACCAAATTACAAATTTGTCAAAGGTGATATCGCAGACCGTGAATTTATCATGGATTTATTTGAAAAAGAAAAATTCGATATCGTTGTAAACTTCGCAGCAGAAAGCCATGTAGACCGTTCTATTGAAGATCCATCTATTTTTGTAAAAACAAACGTAGAAGGGACAGTCGTACTGTTAGATGCAGCAAAGAAATACGGTGTAAAACGTTACCATCAGGTATCTACAGATGAAGTATACGGAGATCTTCCGTTAGACCGCCCAGATTTATTCTTCACAGAGACAACACCACTGCACACATCAAGCCCATACAGCAGTTCCAAAGCAAGTGCAGACTTATTTGTATTAGCTTACCACAGAACATTTGGACTTCCAGTGACGATCTCAAGATGCTCAAACAACTACGGACCATATCATTTCCCAGAGAAGCTGATTCCACTAATGATCAGCCGTGCCTTAGCAGACGAAGAACTTCCAGTATACGGAAAAGGTGAAAATGTCCGTGACTGGTTACACGTATCTGACCACTGCGAAGCTATTGACCTGATCATCCACAAAGGAAAAGTCGGGGAAGTTTACAACGTAGGTGGACATAACGAACGTACTAACTTAGAAGTTGTAAAGACAATCTTAAAAGCGTTAGACAAACCAGAAAGCCTGATCAAATTCGTAACAGACCGTCCAGGACATGACATGCGTTATGCGATCGACCCAACAAAATTAGAGACAGAACTTGGATGGAAACCAAAATATAACTTTGACACAGGAATTGCACAGACGATCGAATGGTACTTAAATAATAAAGAATGGTGGCAGAACATTTTATCTGGAGAGTATGCAAACTATTTCGATAAGATGTACGGAAACCGCTTATAGGAGTCTGTATGAGAGTACAGAAACAGACAAAACGAGTGTTATACTGGGGGATAACACTCGTTTTGATGATTTTGATTTTTTCATTTTCTGCAAAGAACGGTACATCCTCAGCAGGGATGAGTATCGGATATGCGAAAGAACTTGCAAGGATCCTAAGCTTTCTTGGACTCTTCCAGATTCATTCTAATGCTGATCTTATGATGCATGCAGAAGCGGTGCATACGTTTGTTAGAAAAACAGCACATTTTACGGAGTATGCAGTACTTGGATTCTTTACGTATAAGGCAGTGTCTTGTGATGTGAAAGATCGAAAGAAAGCAGTGTTAATGGCACAGCTGATTTCTACAGGATATGCATCAACCGATGAGATTCATCAGATGTTTGTTCCAGGACGAGAAGGAAAAGTATTTGATGTGATGATCGATAGCTGTGGGGCGTTTTGTGGAATTATGGTATCTTTGATCACGCAGGAATTGATAGAGAAAAAGAAAGGAAATCAGATTTAAGATGTCTGATTTCCTTTCTTTTTCATGCTCACTAAGCTGGAATCCAATTCCCGATCCATTTTTTTGTTGTTTTGTTATATTTTCTTTTGTATAATTTCCCGTTCATAGTCTTATATTTCCAAACGATGACATCGCCGCTGTATACAGAGGAATCTTCTTCTGAAACAGCAATGGAAGGTTCGCTTGCGGTATTTTGGGCTGAGACGATTGAACCAGAAAATACACCAATAGAGATAAAACCAAGTAAAAATAGAAAAATAAATTTATTTAATGTTTTCATAAAATTTCGTAGCCTCCTTTTTGCTAGAATATATTTTAGGACCCTTATAATCTTCAGGAGTTTCAATGATTCCTGCATTTATAAAAGCATCTTCATGTTTAACATACAAATCATAGCCCTTTCCATCATTTCGCTTTACATAAAAAGAATTACTGCTGTCAGGTTTATGAAAAATAACAGTGCCATCATTGTCATAGTTTGGAGTTGGTGAACTTGGCTGAAAGATAAAGCACAGCGAAAGGGCGAACAATAAAGAAATAGATCCAATATGTATAAATTGTGAAAATAAATTTCTGCGAATCTTTGGACTATCACTGATAAGATCGCATCTTTTCTCAATGTTTAAAATCGTACCTTCCTGAAAATGCAGTGTTGGAAGGGTGTGGAACGTATGAGTCTGTTTGGAAGTATTGAGAAGACTTAACATATAATTTGTTCTTGTAAGTTCATCTCTGTCTTTGGTAAGTCGGATGTCATTTGCATATTCCGCAGTATCTTTGATCAGGCGGCGAATCATATAAGAAAGAGGATTCCACCAGTAGATACATACAACGAGTTCCCAGAAAAAACTCTTCCATAAGTCATAGTGCAGATAATGATTGAGTTCATGCATAAAAATAAAGCGCAGATCCTGATCACTGTATTCTCTGTCAGGAAGAAGAATCACTGGATGGATCAGACCAGAAATTGCAGGACTGGAAAGGCCAGGCGTCTGATAGATTAAAATCTGCTTTGTGCAATGATATTCTTCCAAAATATCAGAAAAGATTCTTGATATTCTTACGTCATCGAGAGGGTCTAACTGATGAAGTAAATGATGATAGCGAACAAGTTTATAGAAATATAAAGCAAGTCTTAAACAACTGCCAAAGCAAAAAATGATCACAAGGATTGTCAGAAATTCCACAGATAAAATCTTCACTCTTAAAAAATCAAAAAGAAAAGGAAGAATTTTATGGGATTCAACATTCATTGCAAAATGAAAATTCCAAGGCAAAAGCATACGGATCATGACAATTCCGACAGCAAGATAAATCACAAAGGTTCCATTTCTTAAGATAAATCGTTTGCTTCTGCAGAATACATAAAGATAAAGCATCATCAGACTGCCAAAAAGACAACAGCTAAATACAGAACCATAATTCGCAGGTGTCATATCAAGACTTCCTTTCTAGAACTTTCTTACGTTCCTCTAATTTCTCCTGTAAATGTTCAATCACTTTGATATCATTTTCAGACTCCACATATTGAAGAAGTATATTAGAAGATAAAAGATCTTTCAGTACTCCGTTGATATTCTCAGAAGCATAATCTTCAGAGGAAACAAGAGGAATATAACGTCTGGTTAAAACCTTACCACTATATACAATGTCGGAAACTTCAATATAGTTTTTCTTAAGTAAAGAACGCAATGCAGATTGAACAGAATTCAGATTCAGTGAAGGATCAAGCTGAACAAAATCAGAAGCGATCATAGGCTCTTTTTTGTTCCATAATGTTTTCATGATATTTAATTGTGATGGTGTTAGTTTTTTGTATTTCATAAATCATCAACTCCTTGAGTTTATTTTATATGAATGTATTTATATTTTCAACAACTATTTTGATTTTAAAAAAATAAGTGTTTTAAATTAAAATAGTTATTGAAAAAAGAACCGTAATATAGTAGAATAGAAAACGAAGATAATAAATATTGATACATGGTAGGTGGGGTGTTATTAAATTTGTAATAATGCCCCTAAATCTTTTTGTTAAGTAACAGGTCATATTTTCAATAAAACTCTTTATCATCAGGTTATCTACTACCAATATAACACAAAACATGGAGAAATGAATAGTCTGATAGAAGAAAGAAATACAGGGAAAATAATATGGCAGGAGTAATTTTAGATGCTGGCCACGGCGGTTACGATAATGGAGCCCAGTATGATGGAAGAAAGGAAAAAGACGATAATCTAAGACTGACACTTGCAGTCGGCCAGATTTTAGAGCAAAATGGCGTTCCGGTATCCTACACAAGACAAAGTGATATCTACCAGTCACCATCTGAAAAAGCAAGACTTGGGAATGAAAGTGGAGCTGATTATTTTATCTCATTTCATAGAAATGCAAGTCCAAATGCGAATGAATATCAAGGCGTTGAAACGCTGGTATTTGATGATCATGGGATCAAAGCAGAGATGGCAAGAAATGTAAATGCGAACTTAGAACAAGTAGGATTTCGTAATATTGGAGTTAAGGAGCGCCCGAATCTTACTGTATTAAGAAGAACAAAGATTCCTGCGATCTTGATCGAAGCAGGTTTTTTAAATTCAGATCAGGACAACGAAAGATTTGACGAGAAATTTCAAGAAATCGCACAAGCGATCGCAGATGGAATTATGGAAACGATCGGAGATGAAAATGAAGTTCTGAAAGGAATCTATCGTGTCCAGATTGGTTTATACCGTAATTTTTCTAATGCACAGTATGCTCTGAATCGTGCGGTTGCAGATGGATACGAGGGAAATATCGTTTATAAGGATCCTTATTATGCAGTTCAGATCGGGGAATATAATACGCTTGATGAAGCGGTAAGATTAGAAAATGAATTGAAGAAAAAAGGCTATGATACACTTGTTATCAAGGAATGATCTTAATTCACTAAGAAAAACACACATACTGCAAGGTGCGTAGCCAATAGAGATTGTAAGAGATGGCACGCACCGGCAGTAAAAAAAGTATCACAATATCTTCTATTGTAAAAAAATATAAAAAGAAAAACGGGAAAAGGCTTGACTTTTGTGCAAAATGCTGATAAGATAAAAGCAAGTTAAGAAAATAAAGTGACTTAAATGATATGAATATTGAGGATTGTCACTGGTAATGCAGGCAAAACCGGATTTTATAAGTGTGAAAGTGTTGAATTTCATATTTATAAAATGTGGTTTTCTTTTTATTTTAAAATAAAACATATAATATATATACTAGAAGAAAAGCTTCCAATGATCATGGAGAGAAGATTATGAAAATAGATAAGGTAATGAACAACAACGTAGTAAGCAGCATTGATGAAGATGGACAGGAGATCATTGTTGTTGGAACAGGAATTGGATTTCAGGGGAAGGAAGGAAAAGCAGTTGATGAGAAGAAGATTCAGAAGATCTTTCGATTAGAAGATCCGAAGATGATCCGGAAATTAAAAGAGATCTTACAAGATCTTCCGATGGAACAATTTGAGATTTCAACAGCGATCATAGAACATGCAAAGCAAAGTTTAGGAACAGAATTAAACGAGAATATTTATGTGACATTAACAGATCATATTCATTTTGCGATTCAGCGATATGAAGATCATATGAATTTTCCAAACCCGATGCTTAGGGAAGTAAGATTATTTTATGAGAAAGAATTTGCACTTGGAGAATACGCGTTAGGAATGATTAAACAGCGATTGAATATATCACTTCCATTAGATGATGCGGCATCCATTGCTTTACACATCGTGAGTGCAGAATTTGATACAAGAGTCAAAGATACTTTAAAGATCACTGAGTTTTTAGAAGATGTTATGAAACAGGTAAAGAACTACTTCCATTTGGAGATTGATACCCAGTCATTGAGTTATGAACGGTTTATCACACATTTGAAGTTTTTATCCAGAAAGTTATTTGCGTCAGAACGAATGGATGATATGAACAATGATGTACAGGAGATGATCCAGAAGATCTGTCCGGAAGAATATCAGTGTGCAGGATATATTAAGACTTTTATCAAAGAAAGATACAAAAAAGATATGACATCGGCAGAAGTTGCATATTTAACGATGCATATCGAGAGAATCAGAAAAAGCAGTATAGAAAAAGGAGAAGAAGATGTTTGATTCATTAAAGAAGATGTTTGAGAAGAACGCAAAGACAATTTCATTAAAAGCAGTAGAAGATGGGAGAACGATCCCAATGGACGAAGTCAATGATCAGACATTCGCTCAGGAATTATTAGGACCAGGAATCGCAATTGTTCCATCCAATGGAACAGTCGTTTCTCCGATTGATGGAACGATCGCCACGGTAATGGATACAAAACATGCAGTCTGTATTCAGGGGGAAGACGGACTAGAGTTGATCGTTCATGCAGGACTTGATACTGTGGAATTAAATGGAAAGTACTATCAGACATATAAAGAAATTGGAGATCAGGTAAAGGCAGGAGACGTTTTGTTGGAATTTGATCTTGAAGAGATTACAAAGGCGGGGTATGACGTCACAACGCCGATCGTAATAACGAACTTAGGTGATTATAAGATCACGAAGTGTTTGACAGGACAACAAGTAAAAGCAGGGGAAGAGGTGATACAGTTAACAAAACGATAACAAAGATGAGTAACTAAAAGAGAAGGAAAAGAACATGAAAAACTTAAAGTAAAAATGAAAGGGGACGAATTATATGAAATTTTTACAAAAATTAGGAAAAGCGTTAATGCTTCCAGTAGCATGCTTGCCAATCTGTGGTATTTTAATGGGAATCGGATATGCACTGTGTCCTGCAACCATGCAGGGTGGTGATATCACAGGTATTGGAAATCAGATCGGATTCTTCCTTGTAAAGGCAGGGGGAGCATTGATCGACAACATGGCATTACTGTTTGTTATCGGTGTCGGTGTTGGTATGGCAGACAAACATGATGGAACGGGTGGTCTGGCAGCTTTAGCATCATGGCTGATGATCACAAATCTGTTATCTACAGCAGTAGTAACAACTATTATGCCATCTATTGCAAAGAATGCAGATGCAACACTTGCATTTGATAAGATTTCCAATCCATTTATTGGTATCTTAGCCGGTGTGATCGGATCTATGTGTTATAACAAATTCAAAGATACTAAATTACCAGATTGGTTATCATTCTTTAGTGGTAAACGTTGCGTAGCAATTATCGCTGGTGTTGTATCTATCATTGTATCAGTTGTATTACTGTTTGTATGGCCTGTTGTATTTACAGCATTGATCACAGTTGGTCAGTCTATTGCCAAGATGGGAGCTGTTGGAGCTGGTATTTATGCATTTTTAAACCGTCTGTTGATCCCAACAGGATTACATCATGCATTGAACAATGTATTCTGGTTTGACACGATCGGACTTGGAGATTTAACTCATTTCTGGGCAGGAGAAACATCTAAGAATGTATCATGGAGCCTTGGAATGTATATGTCAGGATTCTTCCCATGTATGATGTTCGGTATTCCAGGAGCAGCATTAGCAATGATCCAGACAGCAAAGAGTAACAAGAAAAAGATTGCCATCGGTTTAGTAGGATCCGCAGCTCTTTGTGCATTTGTCTGTGGTGTAACAGAACCATTTGAATTCGGATTTATGTTCTTAGCACCAGGTTTATATGTAATCTATGCTGTATTATACGGAATCTTTACAACGATCACAACACTGGTAGGATTCAGAGCAGGATTTAGTTTCTCAGCAGGAGCAACTGACCTTGTATTCTCATCTTCCTTACCAGCAGCACAGAAGACATGGATGATCATTCCTTTAGGAATCGCAGCATTCATCGTATTCTATGTAGTATTCCGTATTGCGATCACGAAATTTGATCTGAAAACACCAGGTCGTGAAGATGACGATCTTGATGAAGAGAATATTACATTAGCCAATGATGATTTTACAGCAATGGCAGCAGTCATCCTTGAAGGATTAGGTGGAAGTGCCAATGTTAAGAGTATTGATAACTGCATTACAAGACTTCGTCTGGAAATCAATGACGATAATAAAATAGATGAAGCGAAGATTAAATCCTCAGGAGCAGCAGGAATCATTCGTCCAGGAAAAGGTAACATTCAGGTTATCATTGGACCAAAAGTTCAGTTTGTTGCAGATGAGATGGAAAAATTATGTAAATAAGTCTTTATTGTTATTCATAGTTTTCTCCGAAAACGGGCCGGCGATATGCCGGCTCGTTTTGCGTTGATAATATAGAAATCTTTTTGTATAATGAAGATAGTTTTACAAAATGACAGGAAGGAGTTAGAAGATGGGTTTTTATTTAAATAACAAATCAAAAGTATCGTTATACAAAAGTGAAATGCAAAGACCATATTTTGTAGATAAAACATTAATCTTATCAGAACTGTTTCCGTTTATTGAGTCAGGAAATTCCCATATCTGTATTACAAGGCCAAGGCGTTTTGGAAAGACAGTGATGGCAAATATGATAGGGGCTTTTTTTGAAAAAGTGTTGTAATCCAAAGCGCGGGGAGGCTGGGCGAAACGTATCT
>OGYW01003033.1_pt1 | contig 11754 bp, 10 predicted proteins | sample 1576621 | NCBI WGS metagenome assembly OGYW01 (sample SAMEA3541528, study PRJEB24748) | human gut metagenome | biome: human gut; feature: human-associated habitat; material: faeces | place: China | collected 2012 | reverse complement strand
AAAGAGTAGAATACGGCTCCGGTGATGTAGCAGACTCCTTCGGCAATCATCCAGTAGCAAGTTCCTTCGGCAATGGCATATAGTGGTTTGAAAGCAACCAGTACGGACAAGCCCATGACAATGAAACAAATGGTTTCCACATTACTGTGTTCCTCCATTTCACGGAAACTCACAATGGTACCGATGATGGCGCATAACCAGACGAAACCGAATAATCCCCATCCCCAGGCACCCTCACTTCGCAGTGCAATTAGTGTAATAGGCGAATAACTACCTGCAATATGCCAGTAGATAGCTGCGTGATCCCAATTCCGTAATCGTTTCTTCCAGGGATTATGATATCTCAGTGCGTGATAAAGGGTAGAAGAGATGTAAGAACCCAGCATGCCGAACAAGTAGAGGCAGATACCAAATGTTGCCCAAAATTCTCCGTCGCTTTTTATGAGAAACAGTGTGCCCACGATGATACCCATCAGAATGCCTGCGGCATGTGACAGTGTATTTATTCTTTCTTCTCCTTTAGTGTAAAAAAGTCCGCTACTTTTTCTGTTTCGGGTTGTATCCATTGGGTGATGGAGAACATTCAGAGCCGAGACTTTGTTTTCACACCCATGGCCGCTTCCTGCCCGGACGCACTGATGGGTGAGCTGCAGCATCTTAAGGACACCGGTGTAAAAGATGTCATTCTGCAGAGCTGCATCCCCTCGGTGGACTATCCCGTGTTTCACGACCCGGAAATGAAGGCTGTCATGGCACACCACGGCTGGTTCTTCACCGCAGGTCTGCGCAAGGCCAACGCCCAGCGTCTGGTAAGTGCCGTACCTCAGCACTCCACCAGCATCCTGCGCAAGACTCTGGATCGCATCCGCTATGAAGGCCGCCGCCCGGTGCTGCTTACAACCGTATCTCCCATGGACGCACGGGGCTATATGTCCCTTTCCATTAGCTCCATCTACGAAATGGATGTGGTGCGGGCCGGAGCTGTCCTTCTTGTGGAGGTAAACCCCAACTATCCCCGCACCTTCGGTGACACCATGGTGCACATCTCTCAGGTAACGGCACTGGTAGAGTCTGACCGTCCCATTCTCTGCGTAGACCCCGCCCCCTATACGGAGGTAGATGCCACCATCGGCAAATATGTGGCCTCCCTGGTAGAGGACGGCTCAACCATCCAGCTGGGCATCGGCAACATTCCCAACGCCGTTGCCAATGAGCTGAAGTCCAAAAAGCATCTGGGCATCCACACAGAGATGTTCACCGAAACCATGGTGGACCTTATTGAGTGCGGTGCCGTGGACAACACCCAAAAGGGCTTTAATGACGGCGTGAGTATATGCTCCTTCACTATGGGCAGCCGCCGCCTGTATGACTTTTTAGATGATAACCCCATGGTGCTTTTCAAGTCCAGCAGCTACTCCAATGACCCCTACACCATCGGCCGCAACAATAAATTCGTGTCCATCAATGCCACACTGGAGATGGATCTAACCGGTCAGGCTGCCAGCGAATCCGTGGGCCCGGTGCAGTTCTCCGGCTCCGGCGGCCAGGCCGAGACCATTCAGGGCGCACAAATGTCCCCCGGCGGCAAGTCCATTCTTGCCATGCACTCCACTTACACAGATCGGGACGGTAAGCTCCATTCCAAGATTGTCCCCATGCTGACACCCGGCGCTGCCGTGACCACCTCCCGCAATGATGTGGACTATGTGGTCACCGAGTATGGCATTGCCTGGCTTCGGGGGCTGACTATCGCTGAGCGTGTGCAGGCGCTCACAAAAATCGCCCACCCAGACTTCCGAGCCTGGCTGCTGGAGGAAGCGGAGAAGAATCATATCTGGTGATTTATCCCTCTATACCAAGACAAGACCCGGTGCTTCGGCACCGGGTCTTGTCTATAAAAGAGAGTGAAATCAAACGATTCAGTTGGCTGTCCAACCGCCGTCGATGGGCAAAGCGATGCCGGTAATGGACGCTGCCGCGTCGGAGCAAAGAAACTTCACAATAGCGCCGATATTTTCCGCCGGGACCATTTTCTTAATGGCCGCCTTGGAGAGCATGATATCGGAAATGACCTTTTCCTCGGGGATGCCGTGGGTCTGAGCCTGCGCTGCGATCTGCTTTTCCACAAGGGGAGTCATAACATAGGCCGGGCAGATGGCATTGCAGGTGATGCCCTGGGGGCCACCCTCCATGGCTGCCGTCTTGGTAAAGCCGACGAGCCCGTGCTTGGCGGACACATAGGCGCTCTTGAATTCCGAAGCCACCAGGCCGTGGATAGAGCTCATATTGATAATGCGTCCCCAGCCCTTTTCCTTCATATAGGGCCAGCAGTACCGTGTCAGCAGGAACGGTGCTGTGAGCATAAGGCTGATGATGAAGTCCCACTTATCCTCCGGGAACTCCTCAATGGGACACACATGCTGCACGCCCGCCACATTGGCCAGAATGTCCACACCGCCGAAACGCTCCACAGTAAACTCCACCAGGCGGCGGCAATCCTCCCGCCGTGTCAGGTTCCCCACAAAGGGTACGCCGCCCAGCTCGCGGGCAGACTCAATGAGCAGAGCCTCGTTCACATCGGCCATGACGACCTGCGCGCCCTCTTGACGCAGCGCCTGAGCCACCGCATAGCCGATACCGCTGGCAGCGCCGGTAACAATAGCAGTCTTTTCAAATAACATATGTATTCCTCCTGTGTTCAGAGAATAAATTTCTGCAGCAGAGCCACCACCCGATCCTCGTGATCCAACATACAGCCGTGGCCGCTGCCGGAGATCAGCTGCTCCTCGTACCGGCCGCCAACTGCGCGATACCGCTCCAGCACATACCGCATCTGTTCTACCATGGGTTGAGGGGGGAATTGATCCGCTCCGGGATAGCCGGGCAGGACTCCCATTTGCCCCAATACCGCCACATCACATACACTGTGATCGGATACCATCACATCCTTGTCGCCCCGAATCCACAGAATAGGCATTTGGGGCTGTACATCCGCCAGGGCGGAAAGGTTGCAGTATTGCACGGACATTGTGTTGGACACGCCCTTGGCGCCGCTCTTAGCGTATGGCCATTGGGCGCAGGGAATGCTGTCGCCCTGGCACATATCATCTCCCGTCTTGCACAGGAGTATAGAGTCAATGTATTTTTCCCGCTGCGCTTCCGGGAGCTTATACCCGGCGGCCACATACACACTGTCAATGACCTGACCGGGCAGAGTGCGGTCACCAGTGCGGATAGCCTGCAGCAAGGCTTGGTTTGTGCAGGCCGCCCCGCTGCCCAGTCCCGCAGGCTCCACCGGAGCGCCCGCCTCCCCGTAGCTGCCGCCAAAGCCGAAGGGCGAAAGCGGTGCCTGGAGGATCAGGCTCTGCACCTGCCGGGGGTGGTCAATGGCATACTGCATAGCCACACCTCCACCCATGGACCAGCCGAAAAGATGAAAGCGATCCCAGCCCACAGCATGCAAAAACTCGGCAATATCGTCGGAAAAATCCCGCATTCCCCGGGTGGCGTCAATGGGCAGAGCAGAGGAATGGCCAAAGCAGCGGAAGTCCGGTGCCAGCATTTCAAAATCATCTGCCAAACGCTCCATCAGATGCTCATAGAAAACAGCGGAAGAAACATTGCCGTGGAGCAGCAGCAGTCGAGGCTTACCGGGTGTGCCGGCCGAAAGATAAGCCGTGGTAAGCCGTGGCGTTGTAATTGTACGATAGGATAAACTCATAGCTTCGTTCCTCAGATGTCAAACTTCGCTTGCGGCAGTCCCGCAAAGCCCGCAATAAGCGAGGCAAACAGCGCAGGCTGCTCGTACATGGAAGCATGACCGCAATTCGGCAGGATCACATGATGGCAGTCCTTTATATGGGCGGCCAAATACTCCTGCTCCTTCAGGGGGGTGAGATAATCCTCTTGGCAGGACACCACCAAAGTGGGACACCGCACCTGATCCAGTCTGTCCCGCAGATCATAGCTTTCGGAGCTGTCCGTCAGGCGACGCATGGCGCCGATAAAATCCGGATTTTCAAACAGCGAGATCAGCAGTTTTTTTCGATTTTCCATCCACGCATGGCGTTTAGTATAAAATTCCGGCGAATAGATCACCGGAATAGCGGTGTGATAATACGCTTCACCGCTGCCGGAAGCCAAATTCCATGCCCGGCCAATATCTCCCAGCCACCAGCCGGTAGCGGCCGTGGCGTTGAGGAGAATCAGGCGGTCGGTCATTTCCGGATAGGTAACAGCAAATTCCAGCGCTACCTCACTGCCGTAGGAAATGCCCGCCACGCAGGCGCTTTGCAGGTTTAAATGCTCCAACAGTCTCCGAACCACCTGCACCTGGATGCCGTGGTCGTAGGTCTGGCCCACCATTTTTTCGCTCTTTCCCTGATCCAGAAAATCCACCAGGATCAGTCGATTGTTTGCGGACAAGGCCTCAACAAAGGGCTGCCAGCTTACGCAGGACATCATGATGCCGTTGAGCAGGACCAGGGGCCTGCCTTGGCCATGGGATTCAAAATAGATGTGTCTGCCGTCCATTTCAAATGTAGGCATAAGGGACACCATCCTTTCATTTTCCGGTCAGCGGGCACCTGCATGGCGGCCGCTGACCTCAATAATATGTCGCTTACTTGGTGGCAGCCACCACATCCGCCAGAGACAGGATGGGGCTCACGGGCGTCAGGGCATATACCCCGGCGTCGTTCTTGCTCAGGCTCACGCAGTTCAGTGCCAGAGCGGTAACGCCCAAACGGTCGCCGCGGGCATAGCTGATGGTTCCGCCCATGGGGATGGAGAACTCGGTCTCCTCCATGATTTTGGCAAAGTTGGCATAGTTCAGCTCCAGACCCGCCTTGTCCACAGCCTGCAAAGCCTGCACGAAGATGCTGCCGGCAATGTATCCGGCCATGGCATAGGAGTTCAGTGCGTAGGTACTGCCGGACTCGCCGTTGGCAAGCTCCCAGGCGCTCATGGCGGTATAGAAAGTGGTATAATCGGCCATACCTGCCTCGGTGGTTACATCCAGCCAGGCGGTGCAGTAAACCATACGGCTGTCGGTGATGGCACCGCTGTCCACAAAGGCACCCAGGGTAGTGGCAGAAGCGTTAACATAAGAGGTGACTACATTCACATTGTAGTTCACATCCCGCATGGTGTTCATCAGCGTAGCCAGGGGGTTCTGATTCATGCAGGCGATCACCACATCGCACCCGGCGTTTTTCAGCACATTCACAGCGGCGGAGAAATCGGTGGCGGACGCCTCCACCTCCTGCACGGTCAGCTGGGCCTTCAGGTCCTCGTTCTCACGCTTCACGCCTGCCAACAGACCGGCGCCTGCGTCATCGGTGGTGGCAATGACACCCACCTTGGTGCCACCCAGACCCATGCCGTCCGCCTTGGGGGCAACAGCCCGGGCCAGCAGCACACGGCCCTCAGCGCTGTAAATGGGCTGTACGGAGTAGATGACCGCATCATTGCCCTTGGCGCCTTCCTGATACAGATCGTCAATGCCGGTGGCGGCATAGACCATCGGGACACCCTTTTCCTTCAGATAATCCAAAGTTGCGCCCACGGTATTGGTGCCGAAGTGACCCACAATGGCGAACACCTTATCGGTTTCCACCAGCTGCTTGGTGTAGGTCATGCCCTGCGCACCATCAAAGCCGTCGTCATAGTGCTTGAGGACAATGCTCTTGCCCTGGAAGCCGCCGGCATCGTTATAGGCCTTGAAGGCAGCCTCCATGCCGGCATTGAAGGGTACGCCCACGGTGGCGTAGGCGCCGGTGGTGGCGGCGGTGTTGCCCACAAGGATGGTGTCGTCGCTGACACCCTGCACCGCTACAAAGGGCTTATAATCGCCGTTGGAATCGTCGCTCTTGCTGCCGCAGCCCACCAGAAGGGTGCACAGCATCGCTGCTGCCAGTAGCAGGGAAAGAAACTTTTTCATGGTTCATTCTCCTTTTTTGTTTTATATGCTCAAGCTCTTTTCAGAGCGGTAAGCCGTTTATTTTTTATTGCCCAAATAGGCTTCAATAAGTCGCTCGTCCCGGACCAGCTGGCTGGCAGGGCCGTGCATACTGATCTTGCCCAGCTCCAGCACATAGCCGTAATCCGCAATTTTCAGCGTGGCCAAAGCGTTTTGCTCCACCATGAGGATGGTCGTCCCCTCGGATCGGATGGCCTGGAGGGTCTTAAAAATATCCTGAATGATCAGCGGAGCCAGACCCAAGGAGGGTTCATCCAGCAGCAGAATCTCCGGGTCCGCCATCAGCGCCCGGCCAATGGCCAGCATCTGCTGCTCACCGCCGGAGAGGGTTCCCGCCTGCTGGCGCCGCCGCTCCCTCAAAATGGGAAACAGTTCCTGCACTCGATCCATGTTTTTCTGATACTGCTTGGCACTTTTGATGCAATAGGCTCCGGCCTTGAGGTTTTCCTCCACGGTCAGTCCGGCAAAGATCAGCCGGCCCTCCGGAGACATATTCACGCCCATACGGGCGGTTTTGTATCCTCGCTGACCCAATATCTCCGTCTCGCCCAGATGAACGGAGCCATACGCCCTTACCATACCGGTGATGGCCCGGAGTGTGGTGGTCTTTCCTGCGCCGTTGGCTCCCAGCAGCGCCACAAGGGTCCCCTTCTCCACATCCAGATCAATTCCCTTTACTGCCTGAATGGGTCCGTAATTGACCTGGAGGTTTCTGACTTCCAGCAGCGCCATTACTTCTCCACCTCCTCGTCGCTCTCACCCAAATACGCTTTCTGTACCTGCGGGTCCTTCTGAATCTCCTCCGGCGTCCCGATTGCCAGGAGCTTCCCGAAGGAAATGGCGCATACGGTCTGACAAATGTTCATCACAAGTCCCATGTCATGCTCTACCAGCAAAATGGTGCAGCCCATGGTATCCCGGATGCGGCGAATCAGCTCCGCCAGCTCCAAAGTTTCCGTGTCGTTCAGACCTGCGGCAGGCTCGTCCAATATAATCAGCTGGGGGTCGCACATCAGTGTGCGTGCGATCTCGATTTTCTTCAGGATTCCGTAGGGCAGGCCTGCGGCATACCAATCTCTGTACTCCGTAAGGCCCATGAATTCCAGCACACGGAGGGCCTTCTCCCTTATAATGCGCTCCTGCTTCTTCAGCGCCGGCAGGTGTAGAGCCTGAGACAAAATCCCCGCCGTAAACTGCCGATGCCCCGCAATAAGCAGGTTATCCAGTACGGAGACCTCCCGAATCACCTCCACATTTTGAAAGGTGCGGACGATACCCTGCAGTACCACATCGTGTACCTTTTCCTCCGGCAAGGAGATGACCTCGCCTGCCTTGTTTTCAAACAGCAGTGTGCCGGAGGTAGGCTTATAAAACTGGGTGATACAGTTGAACACAGTGGTTTTACCTGCACCGTTGGGACCGATGAGGCCGAAAATTTCACCCTTTTTCACATCAAAGGAAAGGCCGTCTACAGCGTGGACACCACCGAAATACATACACAGATCCTGCACTCGCAGCACCACGCCCTCCGGCAGCCCCGGTCTGTCAGCCGGAGTGAGCTGCAGTTTTCCCAAGGCGTCTGAGAGCTTTTGGATCTTGCTATCCTCCGCTTGCCGGATCGTTTCCATCTGCTTCTGTGCCGCCTTCTCCTGCTCTGCCCGAAATGCATCTACCTTCCGCTCAATATCGGAAACAGCCGCTTCCCGCTCTGCCCCGTCACCGGGCATATCCGTCAACTGGGCACTGATCTCCCGCTGTAATCGGCAGCTGTACTGATTCCGAAGCTCCTCATGCTCCTTTTGCAGCTGCTGTAGCTTCTCCTCCTCTCGCTCTGCACAGGTAGGATCCTTCGAGATAGCCTTAGCTGCCCGGGTGGAGGCCTGCTTACGAACAAATGCCATGTCGGCATCGAATTGCGCCATGCGGCTGTCGAACACGATCTTGCCGGCCTCCTCCGCCGGAATCCAATCGGGATGCGCGGTATACAGCTCCCGCATAAGCTGTGTGCGGTAAGCGTCCGTTTTTTTCCGGGCCTGCTCCTGACAGTCCCGCAGGAGAATGTCCCTGTAGTCCTTTTCGGCGCAGAGCATGGTTTTTCTGCACATCATTTTTCTGTACGCTCTGTCAGTTCTGGCCATAACCATCCACCCTCCTTTGCGTATTGGCAGCGAATTTTGCTGTTTTTCTCTTTTGCATAAGGTTCCCCATCATTTGAGCTATGCCGCCGGGGAAGAACATTACAATGAGGATGATAAGCAGACCCGTAATCATGGTGATGAACGCCGGGTTCTCCACGAAGAAGGGAATCTTGCTCAGGAGCGTTGACTGCAGTCCGTAGATGATGAACACCCCGAAAGTGGTGCCCCATAGAGACTTGGCTCCGCCGATGACCACAGCGCCTAAAATGTTCAGGGAGGTTGCCATGCTCAGCAGCGTGGAGGTAGAGGTAGTCATGTTCCGCAGGAGCATCATGTACATAAGTCCCGCAATAGCGGCATACACCGTGGAGATCACGAAGGCCAGCACACGGTACTTCATCAGATTAATACCCATGGCTTGGGCGGCGGAGGTGCTGTTTTTCACCGACAGCAGAGCCCGGCCGATAGGGCTGCGGATAAGGTTGGAGGTAATGAACAGCAGCAGGACAAACAGCGCCAGGATCAGCAGATACACCTGCTCCTCTCCGATCTTTACACCGAAGAGCCGCACCTTGGACATATCCAGCTTGATAGAGGATTTCAGAGAAATGAAGGTGTTGCGCAGAATTTCCGAGAGACCCAGCGTCAGGATTGCCAGATAAATTCCCTCGATCCGCAGGGAGATAAAGCCTACCAGCACGCCGCTGAACAGACTTATCATCACCGTAACGATAAAGGCGATGCCGAAAGGTGCTCCGTATACCTGCATGAAATAGTAGGCAATGTATGCGCCGATCCCTACAAACCCCGCCGTGCCCAGGGAAGCCAGACCGGAGTAGCCCATGAGCAGGCAGAAGCCAATGGCCATAATGGCATAAATCATGGTGTTTCCCACGGCAAAGACGAAGGAGCTGGTCAGAACGCCCAGCTGCGCCAGCAACGGAAAAACGCCCAATATCACGCCAAAAATCAAATATTGGGTCCCGGGAACTGCCAACAGCTTCTTTACCTTTTCTCCGGCGCTCACCTTGCCGCAATCGGCGTAAACCAGATTCAGATATTCCTTCTTAACATTCAAGTCCGTCATAATCACACCTTCTTTACCACTTTCTTCCCAAACAGGCCCTGGGGCTTGAGGAGGATGATGGCCAGCAGAAGGACATACACAATGACCATCTGCCAGCGGCTGATGTCATAAAAGGCAGGGAAATTCGCCAAAAAGCCCACGCAGTTGGACAGAACCGGGATCAGAACCGCTCCTACAATGGGGCCGTAGAAGGTGGCAAATCCCCCCAGAATGCAGGCAAGGAATGCGTTGACCTGGATGGTACCCATAAAAGAGGTGCTGATCATGGCACCGCCGCCGGCATACATCACGGCGGCCAGCACGCCTAACGCACAGGCCAGTGCCCAGGAGATGGCCGTGATGACATGGGTATTGATCCCCATAAGCTCGGCGGTAAACTCACTGGAGGCTGTGCAGCGAACACCCAGGCCCCACTTGCTGTATTTCAGCAGTAGGAACAGGGCTGCCAGCACCACGGCGGTAATAGCGGCACAGATCAGCGCATGTTTTGTCAGCACGATCTCCCCGCCAAAGACACGAAGCACCACATTAGACTCCACACCTGCCTTGGTGGTATTATAAAAGGATTCAAAGGGAATGAACTCAGGATTGCCGAACACCAGCGGAATGCCGCCGTAGAACAGGGACACAAATCCCATGGTGATAATCTGTTTTCCCAGCTCTCCCACATGGCGTCCCTTGCGGAACACCATCAGGTCGATAAAAAGGCCGATAACGACACCCACGATCATGCCGGGCAGCACGCCCAGGTAAACCGGGACCCCCCACCGGTTCAGACATTCTGCCACTACATAGCAGCCAAAGGCTGCGATAGATCCCTGGGCAAAATTGGCCGTGGTGGATGTCCGAAAAATAATGGTTACAGAGAACGCCGACAGCGCCGTCACGCATATACTCAGCAGCGATCCGCAAACCGTAGACAAAAATGCGGCAAACATGAGTGCGCTCCTCCTTTTTCTTTATGTGGTGAATTATAGTTCACCTATTGTGGCTTTATAATATATTGTATATGGCGTTTTTGTCAATATCAATTTAACGACATTGTGAATTTTTTAATTTTTACACAAATTTTTTGTCAAGTAATTGCATAATATGACAAATAATTCAAGTGAATTGGAGTTTATGTATTTTGCTTGTTTTTTTAGGTTATTTTGTTGACATCAGCCTCAAAACACGCTATCCTATACACAGCTTTACACAGATAAGGAGCATAGCCAATGAACAGCAAGCTGGACTTGGTAGTAGTTATCCCAGAAAGCGAAGAAGGCCGCCGCAGTTTTGATCGATTGGTCAAGGCCGCTGAGGACCTTTTCAGCCAGCAAGGGTATCGCAGTACCACCATCAAGGATATCGCCCAAAGCGCCGGACTGTCCGTGGGGGCGTTTTACATTTATTTCCGCAGTAAGTATCAAATATATGTCTATATTATGCAAAGCTTTGCCCTCCGCCTTCAGAACTATCTGGATTCCCGGGCCGGAAAGATCACCGGAGATCTCATTGAGCGCCAGGTGGAGTACATTATGGAGTTCATTGGCTTTGCCTATAAAAATCCCGCCTGCTATAACTTGATCTTCGAGTCCCTGTACATTGACCGGGATCTTTTCCTGCAATATTACTACCAGTACGCCCAGCGATATGTGCCTGCGCTGACCAAAAGCCGCGCCCTGCCCGAAGGAATGGACCCTATGCTCTGGTCCTTCATCAACATGGGTATCGGCAATTTCATCGGCCTGAAGGTGCTGGCAGAAAACGACGCCGGCCCAGAGCAGATGGAAAAGATACGCCAAACTCTGCGCATCCTTCTGCGGTCAGGATTGTCAAAAGCCGAGGAGGAGTAAATCCCCCCTGTCCGACCATTGCCGGTCGTAAATCTTTCGCTCTCACGCAGTTGGCCAATACTGTCAAATGATCGTTGAGAATCCTTTTCCGATCGCATATGCGGTTCCGCCTTTTTCCGCAGAATCTTTTATCACAAGTATTAGCCCACTCCTAATTATTTGGCTTGTTTCCCCTCCAGTTTTCGGCACGCTTAAAGGATAACTGTTTATTGGGCGTGGACCAATTTCTTCCCGGCCTCCGCGGATCAATTATAGCTCGTCCACGACAGATCCTCCCTATGACATACAAAAACGCCCCATTTATTGCTTGTTTCGGTTGGACGGCTTAGGCTTGTCAGGGATCGCCTCATCCGCCTTGGGTGGGCGACCCCTGCGAGCCCCAACCAATTTCTCCGCTTTCTGGTTTTCAGTCATAGTCTTTTCTGCTTTCGGCGGACTGCCACGGCACAGCTTTTTCGGCTTCTATAATTGGAAGGAACATGGCTTTTCACTGAATGGAAAGCGAAGCTGACTCGGGCTGGGGCGGTCTGTGTTAAAACGATAATTTTTTTGAAAATAATCTTGACAAATATTGTCAAGATTGATATGATGGGACTAACAAGCAAGCGAAAAGAGGATACGGAGCATGATTATCACCAAAGAGACGGACTACGCGATGCGCATTTTGCGGGTGCTGCTGGACGGGGAGAAGCATTCGGTGGCCGAGATGTC
>OGYW01003022.1_pt1 | contig 11798 bp, 7 predicted proteins | sample 1576621 | NCBI WGS metagenome assembly OGYW01 (sample SAMEA3541528, study PRJEB24748) | human gut metagenome | biome: human gut; feature: human-associated habitat; material: faeces | place: China | collected 2012 | reverse complement strand
TACAATTCTTCATAAATATCTCACATGAGATACGCACACCAATGACTTTAATCATCAATCCGATTGAAAAATTGCTATCAGAGAACCTTAACCCTGAACTTAACAAAACCTACCTGATGATTTACCGCAATTCTCAACGTATTCTGCGTTTGGTAAACCAGTTAATGGACATGCGGAAAATAGATAAAGGCCAGATGTTCATGAAATTCAGAGAAACAGATATCGTAGGTTTCATCGAAGACTTAATCCTGACATTCGAGTACATCGCCAAACAAAAGAACATTCATCTGACATTCATCCATGAAGCCCCTTCATTAAAAGTCTGGATAGATATGAATAACTTCGACAAGATATTGATGAATCTGTTATCAAATGCATTCAAATATACCCCTAATAATGGAGAAATCAATATTACGCTGAAACAAGGCAACAGTAATGTTAATGGACCACTCAAAGAGTATTTCGAGATCATAATAGAAGATACGGGCATCGGTTTGAAAGAAGACAAGATAGAGCGTATCTTCGACCGTTTCTATCAGATTAATAATGGTTCGGCATATAACAACCTCGGTACGGGAATAGGTCTTCACCTGACACACTCCCTAGTATCTCTTCATCATGGTACTATTACTGCAGAGAATCGCACAGATAGTAAAGGAAGCCGCTTCACCGTGCGCATGCCTTTAGGGAATTCACATCTGGAAGCAAGTGAACTGGAGAGTTTACCCCATATAGAAGAAACCGGGTCGATGACGGCGCACTCGAGCGTGGTCTCGTCGGTGACGATGTAGCAGTTGGTCATGAGGTGCCCGACGGGCAGACATTTGATGAGCATAGGGTGACCTCCTTATAATTGATCGGTATCGAGCAGAATGGTGACAGGTCCGTCGTTGACGGAGGAGACGAGCATATCCGCGCCGAACTCGCCCGTGCGCACGGTGAAGCCGCGGGCCTGACAGCCGGCGATCACGCGCTCATAGAGCGGCACGGCGGTATCCGGGCGGGCGGCGGCCGTGAAGCCGGGGCGGCGGGAGCGGCAGTCGGCAAAGAGCGTGAACTGGCTCACGATCAGCAGCTCGGCGCCCGCGTCGGTGGGGTTGACGTTCATTTTGCCATTGGCATCTTCAAACACGCGCAGACCGCAGATGCGGTCGATGATGCGGTCGGCCTCGGCCTCTGTGTCGGACACGTGCACGCCCAGCAGCACGAGAAACCCCTTGCCGATGCGCGCGGTCTCCTGTCCGCCGATCGTGACGGACGCTTCGTTCACACGGGTGATGACAGCTCTCATGCTTTGCCCTCCTGTTTGGCTTTCTTGGTGTTTTTGGCGTGCTCGGCCTGCATTTCCGCCGTGTTCGCGGTGGCCTTCGCGGTGTCGGATGCGCCGCTGCGCGAGATGCGGATGACGCCGCGGACGGCGCTCAGGCGGCTGATGATCGTGCGCAGCTCGGACAGATCGTGCACCTCGACCGTGATCGTGATGGTCGAGCGGCCGCTGTCCACGTCGCGCGCGGTGAGCGTGCGCACCTTGGCGTTGAGCGTGTTGAGCGCGGTGGCCACGTCCATCACGAGACCCGAGCGCTGCGCGCTGAGCAGCGTGAGCGTCGTGCCGTAGGAATCGGTGGTGTTCTCCGCCCAGCTCACGCGGATCCAGCGGCCGGCGGTCTCCGGATTGTCGCGGCTGGCGAGGTAGTTTTCACAGTCCGTGCGGTGGATGGACACGCCCGCGCCGCGCGTGATGAAGCCGATGATGCTGTCGCCGGGCACCGGCGTGCAGCAGCGGGAGAATTTGATGAGGCAGTTATCGAGCCCCTCGACGAGGATGCCGTGCACGGCGTGGCGCGGACGCTTGCTGCGGCGCTCGGCCGCCTCGTTGATGCGGTCGATGGCGTTTTTCTGGTTGGCCTTCTGGCTGCGCAGGATCTCGTCGCGGATGCGGTTGACGGTGCGCGTGGCGGTCACGCCGCCGTAGCCGATGGCGGCGTACAGATCGTCGAGCGAGGTGAAGGCCAGCCGCTTGAGGATTTGCGGCAGGATCTCGTCGCCCATGATGTCGGCCGGGGCAATGCCGTTGGCGCGCAGCTCGCGCTCAAACTGCTCCTTGCCGTGGACGATGTTTTCCTCGCGGCGCTCTTTTTTGAACCACTGCTTGATCTTTGTGCGCGCGGCGCCGCTCTTGGCGAGACTGAGCCAGTCGCGGCTCGGGCCGGGCGCGTTTTTCGACGTGCGGATGTCGACGATGTCGCCGTTTTGCAGCACGTAGTCAAAGTTCACGATGCGGCCGTTGACCGTCGCGCCGACCATGCTGTTGCCGATCGCGGAGTGGATGCTGTAGGCAAAGTCGATCGGCGTCGCGCCGGCGGGCAGGTTGATCACGTCGCCCTTCGGCGAGAATACGAACACCTCGTCGGCAAACATGTCCACCTTCAGGTTGTGGAAAAAGTCCTGCGCGTCGGACTCCTGCTGCGTCTCGAGCAGGCGGCGGATCCAGGCGAACTTTTCCTCGTCGCCGGCCTTGGTGCCCTCGCCGCTGCCGGTCTTGTATTTCCAGTGCGCCGCGACGCCGTATTCCGCCGTCATGTGCATCTCCCACGTGCGGATTTGCACCTCGAACGGGATACCCTCCGAACCGATGACCGTCGTGTGCACGCTCTGGTACATGTTCGGCTTCGGCGTGCTGATGTAGTCCTTGAAGCGGCCGGGCAGCGGCTTGTACATATCGTGGATGATGCCGAGCACGTTGTAGCAGTCGGGGATCGTGTCCACGATCACGCGAAACGCGCACAGGTCAAAAATACCGTTGATGTCGAGCTTCTGCGCGTACATCTTGCGGTAGATGCTGTAGATGTGCTTGATGCGGCTCGAGATGGTGGCGTGCACGCCGTCGAGCTCCAGCCGCTCGCGGATCTGCGTGCGCATCTCGTCCATGAATTTTTCCAGCGTCGGCATACGCTTGTCGAGCGCGTCCGTGATGGCGCGGTAGCCCTCGGGGTCGAGGTAGAGCAGTGAGAGGTCTTCCAGCTCCCACTTGATCTTCTGCATACCGAGGCGGTGCGCGATGGGGGCGTAGATCTCCATCGTCTCGAGGGATTTGATGCGCTGCTTTTCCTCGCTCTGGTAGGCCATCGTGCGCATGTTGTGCAGACGGTCGGCCATCTTGATGAGGATGACGCGGATGTCCTTGGCCATGGCCAGCAGCATCTTGCGCATATTCTCCATCTGCTGCTCCTCAACGCTCGTGTACTGCACGCGCGTGAGCTTGGTGACGCCCTCAACGATGTCGGCCACCGAGGTGCCGAAGCTGCGCGCGATGTCGTTATGCGTGAGCGAGGTATCCTCGATCGTGTCGTGCAGCAGCGCCGAGATGATGGAGTCCTCGTCGAGCCCCATCTCCGCCGTGATGATGGCGGCGGCAATGCAGTGCGACACATAGGGCGAGCCGTCGCGGCGCTTTTGCCCCGAATGCGCACGGTCGGCGCACTCGAAGGCCGCGCGCACGCGGCCGAGATCCGCCGGGATGCCGGCGGAGGTGATCTTCTGTTCCAGCTCCTGATAGTGCGCCTCGAGGTCGTAGGGCACCGGGGCCGCGTTTTCGGCGCGGGTCGCTTCAGACATGGGGGTTGCTCCTTTCCGAAAAGGAATGGGAATTTCCTGAAAATGTTTCATAGCAGCTTCTGCCGGCGGTCGCGCAGCGCCTGCAGCAGCTTCGATGCGCCGAGATCCACCTTGCCGCTGGTCGGCAGCGGGCGCAGGCGCAGCATCTCCCCGTCAAAGTCGACGGCGGCGAGTCCCATCTCGGCCATGACGCGCAGGCACACGCAGAATTTTTCCGGGCGCATGGGCGCGCGCTCCGGCAGCTCCGAGAGGGAAAAGACCATCGGCGCCTTCAGCCAGCGCCACGCTACGGCAAAGTCCGCGCGCAGGGGGTACAGATCCACCGTGTCCCACGCGGGTACGCACTGGTTTTTGAGCAGCGCGCTGCACAGCGGCAGCGGGTCGCTCGGGCGCACGTCGGTCACAAGCAGCTGCACGCTGCGGCGGCCGCGGAATTCGTTGATCTGCGGCGTGAAGGCCACATCCGCCCACTGGCCGATGCGCACGCCGAGCTCCGCCGGGGTGCAGGAGAAGAAGATGCCGGCATAATTATACCCGCCCTTGGCAAAGTGCAGCCGCAGGTGGCGGCCGCCGCCGATGGGCACGGCATTGACGAGCCGCGCGCCCGTGATGCACAGCAGGGGCTTGGGGTTGCCGTTGCCGCACGGCTCGAGCGCGTCGAGCGACTCGATGCACGCCATGGTCAGCAGGTGCGGATCGTCCACGCGCAGGTCGCACGTGAGCTCCGGCAGGTCGTCGGCCGGGTTTTGCCGGTAATACTCGCCGAGCGCGCGGCGGAAGCGGTCGATGTTCTCGCGCCGGATGGTCAGCCCGGCCGCCAGCGCGTGGCCGCCGAAGCCCTCGAGATATTCCGAGCAGGCGCTCAGAGCGTTGTACAGGTTGAAGCCGCCGAAGCTGCGGCACGAGCCCTTGCCGCGCTCGCCGTCGCAGCAGATCATGATCGTCGGCAGGTGAAACTCCTCGCTCAGGCGCGAGGCGGCGATGCCGATCACGCCCTGATGCCACGTGTCGCTTGCGAGCACGAGCGGTGCGCGCGGCGGATAGCGGCACGCGATGGCCGAGGCTTCCTCCCAGATCTGCTGCTCGAGCTCCTGCCGCTCGCGGTTGAGCTGGCAGAGGCCGGCGGCGTAGCGGTCGGCGTCGGCGCTGTCACCGGTCAGCAGCAGCAGCGCGGCGATGGCCGTTTTTCCGAGGCGGCCGGCCGCGTTGATACGCGGCGCGAGCGTGAAGCCGATGGTCGTGGCCGTGACAGGGCGTCCCTCCGCGCCGCACTCGTGCAGCAGCGCGCGGATGCCGGGGCGCGGGCTGGTGTTGATCTGCGCCAGTCCCTGCGCCACGAGGTAGCGGTTTTCGCCCGTGAGGGGCATGACGTCGGCCACCGTGCCGATGGCGACGAGGTCGCCGTAGTCGCGCAGCACCTGCGCGCTGTCGCCCTCGAGCGCGCACAGCAGCTTGAACGCCACGCCGACGCCCGCGAGCCCGCCGTTGGGATACTGCGAGCCGGGGCGCTTCGGGTCGACAACGGCCACGGCGTTCGGGATCGCCTGCCCGCTGCACTCGTGGTGGTCGGTGATGACCATGTCGATGCCGCGCTGCAGGGCGTAGTTCGTCTCGTCGATGGCGGTGATGCCGCAGTCGACGGTGATGATGAGCGTGATGTCGTCGGCGCGCTGCAGGCTCGTGATCGCGTCCATGTTCAGGCCGTAGCCCTCCTCGATGCGGTCGGGGATGTACGGGTGCACGGGCACGCCGCGGCGGCGCAGATAGTCCGTGAGCACGCACGTCGACGTGATGCCGTCGACGTCGTAGTCGCCAAAGACGGCCACGTGCTCCCGCCGCTCGATGGCGGCGCGGATGCGCGCGACGGCCTTGTCCATGTCCTGCAGGAGCATGGGGTCGAACACGCTCTGGTCGCCGCCGCTGAGAAAGGTACGCGCCTGCCCGGCGTCGTCATAGCCGCGCAGTGCCAGCAGCACCGCCAGCAGCGGGGAATAGCCCGCGCGCAGCAGCGCCTCCGGCGGCTGCGGCGCGGTATATGGAATTTTCCAGTTGCGGTATTTCATATGCGCTGTGTGCCTCAAATCCAAAACAATCGATTATAATAATACAATAATTTATTATTCTATCAAAATATCTGTGCAGATGCAAGAGGCGCGTGTTGGTTATCTGCCGCCGCCGGGGGCGATTTTTCGCCGCCGTGCGCCTTGCTTCCTGCCCTTGACAGGGATGTGCCGCCGGTGGTACGATATGGCGGGCATGCCGGCGTGGCGAAACAGGCAGACGCAAGGGACTTAAAATCCCTCGGTGGCAGCACCGTGCGGGTTCGATCCCCGCCGCCGGCACCAAAGGCAAGCGGCCGCTCTCATCCGAGAGCGGCCGCTTTTCGGTTTGCCGGACACGCCGGAGCGCGCTTGCGCTGCAAGTGCGGTTTTTTGTGGCGTGCGCTGCGTTATGCTTCTGCGGGACGGCCTTCTTCGTAGCCGATCCCGTGTGCGGATTTTGTGCGCCTTCACATTTCCGCGCGGCGCGGCGCCATGCGCCCGGCCACGACGGCGATGTAGCCCAGCACGATCGTGAGATAGTACGACGCCAGCCGCCAGATGAGCATGGCGGTCGTCAGATAGTCGCCGAACAGCGGCGAGAAGGCGAGGTAGAACGTGCCCTCGCTTGCGCCGGACGCACCCGGCATGGGAAAGCAGCTCGCCCCGATGTAGAGCAGCACCTGCGTACCCGTGACCTGCCAGAACGGCACGCCGCGCAGGCCGAAGCCGCGGTAGGTGCAGTAGGCGACCGACATATATGCCGTGCACTGCAGCAGCGCGAGCGCGAGCGCCCCGGCGAGCTTGCCGCGGTGCCGGATGCCGGCAGCAAATGCATCATGATACTCCGCCACGAAGGCACACCACTTTTCGGCGGCCGCCGCGGGGTCTGCGCCCCGGCGCACAAACGGCCGCCGCCGGTACAGCCAGCGGATGCACGCCGCGCCGAATGCGGACATCGGCTTCGGGAAAATGGCCGAGAGCAGCACGAGCGACAGCAGCCCCGCGTGCACGAACAGACCCAGCGCCAGCACGGGGATCCATGCCGCGCTCTGCGCCGCGAGCTTGCCGCCGCACAGACACGCACCCACGATGCCGAGCGACACGAGCGCGATGTTCCACAGGCTGTAGACCGTGCAGATGACGGACGTAGCCGTGCCGGTCGGGATGCCGCGGCGGTGCATATGCAGTACCTGAAACGGCTGGCCGCCGGCGGCCGCGGGCGTCACGGCCGAGTAGAAGAAGCCGATCATCGACACGTCGATGCTGTCGGCGAGCGGCTGCGCGCAGCCGAATGCGCGCGTGATGAGCCGGTACTTGAGCGCGTCGCACAGGTAGTACAGCAGCATGCACCCGACGATCGCAGCCGTCCAGCCCGGCATCAGCGCCTCGAGCGAGGCGCGCACGTCGCCCGCGTCGAGCGTTGCGGCGGCAAAGATCGCCAGCGCTGCCGCGCCGAGCGTCAGCAGGCCGATCGAGAGCCATTGTTTTTTCTTGTCGTGTTTCATAGGCAGACCTCGCTGCAGGAGAAGATTCTGATAAGACCTTATATTATAACGGATATGCAGGCCAAGTGCAACCAAAAACCGGGCGTCCCGACTGGGACGCCCGGTTTGGCATCAAAAGACGAGCTGCACGAGCAGCATGTAGCACACGGTGCCGGCGGCGATGCTCAGCAGCGTATTGCGCCGCCACCAGTGCAGCCCCGCCGTCACGCCGACGGCGATGACCTGCGGCACCCACGCCCCGGCCGGTGTGAACTGCATCCCGCGCAGGCAGTAGACCAGCAGCGAGACCATGACGGCCATGGGCAGAATTTTGCCGAGGTACTCCACGACCTTCGGCACGGCGCGGCGGCCGAACAGCAGCCACGGCAGCCAGCGCTCGAAAAACGTGCACGCGGCGCAGACCGCGATGATGGCGATGCTCTGTCCGACGGAGATGGTCATGCCCCGGCACCTCCTTCGGCATACTTCGGCGCGAGCACCGGGCGCAGCAGCGTGAGCGCCGCGACCGTCACGAGCAGGGATGGCAGCAGGAACTTGTCCGGCCCGAGCAGCAGCAGCGCCCCGATGCTCGACACGGCAGCAACCACGGCGGGGATGCGCGTGCGCGCGCCGCGCAGCTGATCGACCACGATGACCGTGAACAGCGCCGTGAGCGCAAAGTCGATGCCCGTGGTGTCAAATGGGATGAGCGAGCCGACGAGCCCGCCGAGCATGGACAGCGTCACCCAGTAAAACGTCACGAGCGCGGCCGTGAGCACATAGGCCCACTTCTCATTGACGTCGGGGCCGAAATCGTGCGAGCAGTGCAGCGAATAGTTCTCGTCGCACAGCGAATAGATCAGAAACCAGCGCCACGGGCCGAAGGAGCGGAATTTGTCGATGAACGACAGGCCGTAGAAAATGTGCCGGCTGTTGAGCAGCAGCGCCAGCACGGCCACCGTGGCCAGCGACACGCCGCCGGCAAAAAACGTGACCATCAGAAACTGCAGCGAGCCCGCCAGAACGAACAGGCTGCACGCGCCCGACCACAGGAAGTTGTAGCCCGCCTGCTGCATGAGCAGCCCGTAGGCGATGCCGACGGGGAAGAAGCCGATCAGGATCGGGATCGAGTGATGGAAGGCGTAGGCGGCCGTTTTGCGCATGGCGCAGCGCTCCTTTCGGGCGAAAAATGGCAGTAGAGTCCAGTATAACAGAGCGTTTTCGCTTTTTCAACAAAGGTTATAAAGATGTCAGCGCCCGCCCGTTGGGGCAGACGCTGACGGAACTTTTCGTGATGCGGGGTTCAGCTCAGGCCGGGGATGTTCAGACCGAAGAAGTCGGTGAGCTGGCAGAAGAGGATGAACGCCAGCAGCACGGGCACGATGAACTTGAAGCAGACCTTGAAATAGCCCGCCGCGCGGTATTTCACGCCGCTCTGCTCGCATTCGAGCTGCACGACCTCGGGCTTGAGCACCCAGCCGATGAGGATCGTCATCACGAGCGCACCGAGCGGCATGAGGATGCCCTCGGCGACCATGTCGTACAGGTCGAGCCAGCAGTCGTTCCAGCCGCGCACGCTCAGACCGAGCAGGGTGGCCGGCGTCTCGACGGCGGCGCCGCCGGCAACGCCCGCACCCAGACCGTCGAGCGCGACGAGCGAACCCGCGATGAACACGAGCGCCGCGACCTCGGACGTGTGCTTGGCGCGCTTGGGCGTGAGCCCCTTTTCGATCTGCTTGTCCACGGCGTAGGCCGTGCACAGCTCGAGCATGGAGATCGACGACGTGAGCGCCGCGATCAGCACGAGCAGGTAAAACAGGAAGCCGATGAGGTTGCCGACGCTGCCCATGTGGGAGAACACGGTCTGCATCGAGGCAAACAGCAGTCCGGGGCCGGCGCCGTACTCCACGCCGAAGGCGGAGCAGGCGGGCATGACGGCCATGCCGGCCATGAGCGCGATGAGCGTGTCCGCGCCGCAGACGATGAAGGCGTTGCGCTGCAGATGCTCCTGCTTGCCGAGGTAAGAGCCGTAGGTGATCATGACGCCCAGACCGATCGACAGGGAGAAGAACATCTGCCCGGCGGCGTTTTTCAGCACGCGGCCAAAGCCGATGTCCGGGTTGCTGAACACGGAGAAGTCGGGGCGGAACATGAACTTGTAGCCCTCGGCAGCGCCGGGCTGGCAGGCAATGTAGGCAATGATGAACACGAGCAGGCAAAACAGCGCCGGCATGCCGATATTGCAGAACTTCTCGATGCCGCCGTGCACGCCGCCGGACACGACGATGATGTTGAGCAGGATGTAGAGCACAAAAAACAGGATCATGCTCTTGGTGTCCGTGAGAAAATAGCCGAAGAAGTCCGTGCCCTGACCGGACCATGCAAACGTGCTCCCGCCGAAGAGCGAGAGGAAGTAGCCCACCGTGTAGCGCAGCACGATGCCGCCGAGCACGAAGTAGAAGCACATGATGCAAAAACCGCACAGCACGCCGGCATAGCCGAGCCAGGTGTACTTTTTCGACAGCGCGCGATAGGTGCTCACACCGCTCTTGCCGCTGCGGCGGCCGAGCGCGAGCTCACCGAGCATGACCGTCACGCCCACGAGCACGACGAGCACCAGGTAAAACAGCAGGAACACGGCACCGCCGCTCTTGCCCATCTTATACGGGAACCCCCAAATGTTTCCGAGGCCGACGGCCGAGCCGATCGAGGCCATAAGGAAGCCGAAGTTGCTGCCCCAGCCACCGCGCTTGGATTTGATATCTGTATCCACAAAACCCCTCCTGATCCTTCAGATTTCACCAAAATACTGCGCCCTCCACGCAGATGTTTATTCATTATAGCAGACACCTGCGTACAATTGCAAGCGTTACGCGATTGACAAACACGATTGACAAATGACAAAAAGGCGGCCGCTCCGATGTGGAGCGGCCGCGAAAACACGCTTTTCAGATGTCAAGGATGCCGAGCAGCACGATGCCCGCGACGATCAGCACCAACATCATATAGTGCCGCCACGAGAGCTTCTCGCGCAGGAAGATACGGCTCCAGAGCACGGACGCCGCGCAGTAGGCCGCGATGATGGGCGCGGCGTACATGACGTGGTCCTCATCCGCAATGGCGTAGATGTACGCGAACTGACCGGCCGTCTCAAAGAGCGCGCCGATATATTTCGGCGCCTCGCGCTTGGTCTGGAAGCGGTCGTGCCGGATGAGCTTGACATATACGAGCGACACCACTGCCGCAAACAGGAACGTCAGCTCATACGCGCAGTTGGCCGAGTCCGGGTCGAGGCTTCGCAGCACGAGGCTGTCGGCAAACGTACCGGCGGCGTCGAGCAGGCAGTAGGCCACCGGCAGCGCGAGCGCAAGCCAGCTCTTGGCGTAGCGGTAGTTCGAGGCGGCCTGCCGTGCGCGGCGCAGCTCGTCATCCTCGCGCGACTCGACAACGCCGAGCCCGATCACACCCAGACACACGAGCGCCACGGCGGCCAGCGCCATGATGCGCATCCCGCCGGTCAGATCCTCGTCCAGCCCGCCGAAGCACAGATACAGCACCGCCACCACCGCGCCGGAAGCATTGCAGATCGGCGACGAGATGGACAGCTCGATGTAGCGCAGACCGATGTAGCCGAGCGCCATCGACACGATGTACAGCAGCGACACGGGCAGGTACGTCCAGATGACGTGCCACGAGATGCTCACGCCGCCGATGAAGATCTCATACGCCGCGTGCAGACCCATGACCACGCCGACGGCGATGACCATCTTCAGGTGCGCGAGCTTGTCGTCCGCGTCGCGGCAGCCGATTTTCGAAAACAGATCCGAGCCCGACCAGCACAGCAGGGCAATCAGGGAAAGCCAGAACCACATACTTTATTTCTCCTCCAGTTGATCAAGTGTAACGAGACCGGCGTCCACGAGCTTCTGCAGGCTCATGAGAATGCCGAGCTTTGCGTGATACCACGTCAGGCCGCCCTGAAAATACACGGCGTAGGGCGGGCGGATCGGCCCGTCGGCCGAGAGTTCAATGGACGAGCCCTGAATGAACGCACCGGCGGCCATGATGACCTCCGAGTCATAGCCCGGCATCGCCCAGGGGATGGGGTCGACGTAGCTGTCCACGGGCGCGGCCGCCTGAATGCCCTTGCAGAAGGCGACCATGTGCTCTGCCGAGCCGAGCTCGACGCACTGGATGATGTCGTGGCGCGTCTCGGTCGCGTTCGGGATGCAGCGGAAGCCGAGCCGCTCGTAGACGTTCGCCGCGAACACCGCGCCCTTGAGCGCGCCGGCCGTCACGGTCGGCGCGAGGAAGAAGCCCTGATAAAACGCCGGCATGAGCCCGAGGTTCGCGCCGACCTCCTGCCCGAGGCCGGGGGCGCTCAGACGGAAGGCGCAGCGGTCGACCAGATCCTTGCGGCCGCAGATGTAGCCGCCGATGGGCGCGAGGCCGCCGCCGGGGTTTTTGATGAGCGAGCCGACGATCATGTCCGCGCCGAGGTCGGACGGCTCGATCGTCTCGACGAACTCGCCGTAGCAGTTGTCGACCATGCAGATGACGTTCGGGTCGATGCGCTTGCAGAACGCGATCAGCTCGCCGATCTGCGCGACCGAGAACGTCGGGCGCGTGGCGTAGCCCTTCGAGCGCTGGATGGTCA
>OGYW01003020.1_pt1 | contig 11801 bp, 10 predicted proteins | sample 1576621 | NCBI WGS metagenome assembly OGYW01 (sample SAMEA3541528, study PRJEB24748) | human gut metagenome | biome: human gut; feature: human-associated habitat; material: faeces | place: China | collected 2012 | reverse complement strand
GCTCTTACCGGTAAGAAAGCAAGAATTAAAGAAAAAAGAGTTAACGGTTAATCCCCAACTCCTATTTCTAAATAAAAAAAGGAAACCATTAAACGGTTTCCTTTTTTTATGTTCAGGTCTCTGCCGAAGAAAGATTCTCAAGTCCATACAGCTACACAAATTCCATCTTTATCCAGCATAAAAATATCCTCGCGCAAAAAAACTGCACGAGGATATTCCTATTTGTTTTCATCCGAGGGATCACTCAAGCCCTTTCAGTTCCCAACCCAATGCACTGGCTCCCAGCACAGCAGCATCAGAATCTTTCAATTCAGATACCATAAGTTTTGTCTTACCCTTATAAATAGTCAGGATATTATCATCGATAGCTTTTTGGATAGGTTTGAGGATATAATCACCGGACTTAGCCAGTCCACCGAACAGAATAATTGCCTCAGGGCTGGAGAAAGCGATAAAATCTGCAAGCGCCTCACCTAAAATGGTACCGGTGAAGTCAAAAATATCCTGCGCCAGTTTATCACCTTGTACGGCTGCATCATATACATCCTTAGATGTGATCTCTTCTGCCGGAATAGAGCGCAACAAACTCGGTTCGGTACGTGCAGTAAGGAACTCACGTGCAGTGCGTGCCACACCGGTAGCCGAGCAATAGGTTTCCAAACAACCATGACGCCCACATCCGCAAATACGACCATTCTCACGACGTATAATAGTATGTCCCAACTCGCCGGCAAAACCATCATGTCCATATACCATTTGTCCGTTAATAACAATGCCGCTACCTACACCTGTGCCCAAAGTAATCATAATGAAATCCTTCATGCCACGTGCGGCACCATAAGTCATTTCACCGATAGCAGCGGCGTTAGCGTCATTGGTCAGTGCGGTAGGAATACCCAAACGCTCTTCAAACATAGCAGCCAGAGGGATTACTCCTTTCCAGGGAAGGTTAGGAGCAAATTCTATCGTACCGTTATAATAGTTACCGTTAGGAGCACCTACGCCGATACCTTTTATCTTATCAACGCCACCATTTGCCACAATCAACGGAAGGAGTTTTTTGCATACTTCATCCACGTAATTTTCTGCCTGTTCATAAGCTCCCGTCTTAATTGAGTCAGTGGCAATAATAGTGCCACGCGCATCTACGATGCCAAAGACGGTGTTCGTCCCGCCTATGTCAATCCCCACTACATAGGGTTTTTCCATGCTTGAATTCATGATATTTACTTTTTTTGTTTAAAGGGTTAGTTATAACATTATATGGTACAAATTACACAAAGAAAAACGACACTGCAAAATCTTTTTTTAAAAAACTTTGCTCCATTTGCAACTTTTCGTACCATTGTTGCGTCTAATAGTCAAAATTAATAAGAACAAAGCAATAAACAGAAAAATCGTGATACAACTAAAAGACATTAACAAAACCTATAATAACGGAGCTCCATTACACGTTCTTAAAGGCATCAACCTTGACATTCAAAAAGGAGAGTTCGTATCCATTATGGGAGCGTCCGGTTCCGGAAAATCCACTTTACTTAACATATTAGGTATCCTGGATAGTTATGATACCGGAGAATATTACTTGAACGGCACACTTATCAAGAACCTGAGTGAAACCAAAGCAGCCGAGTACCGTAACCGTATGATTGGCTTTATCTTTCAGTCATTCAATCTGATCTCTTTCAAGAATGCGGTAGAAAATGTTGCTCTCCCACTCTTTTATCAGGGAGTAGGACGCCGGAAACGTAATGCTATGGCCTTGGAATATCTGGAACGTCTGGGGCTGAAAGAGTGGGCACATCACATGCCCAACGAGATGTCCGGCGGACAGAAACAACGCGTCGCCATTGCCCGCGCACTGATCACACAACCCCAAATCATCCTTGCCGATGAACCGACCGGCGCTCTCGACAGTAAGACATCCGTAGAGGTGATGCAAATTCTGAAAGACTTGCATAAAACAGGAATGACAATCGTGGTCGTAACTCACGAAAGCGGCGTAGCCAACCAGACGGATAAGATTATCCACATTAAGGATGGCGTGATAGGCAGTATCGAAGAAAATCTAAATCATGACGCATCACCATTCGGCAAGGACGGATTCATGAAATGAAAAATTAGCATATCAACACATAAATCAATTATCGCATTATGCTGGACCTTTGGCAAGAAATATACGGTACAATCAAGCGCAACAAGCTGCGTACGTTCCTCACCGGTTTTGCGGTGGCGTGGGGCATCTTCATGCTTATTGTACTACTGGGGGCAGGCAACGGACTCATCCATGCCTTCGAACAAAATGCTTCCGAGCGCGCCCTGAATTCCATTCGCCTGGGTGGAGGCTGGACCACCAAGTCATACGCAGGCCTGAAAGAAGGGCGGCGCATCCGAATGGAAAACAAAGACCTCAACGCAACCGAGAGATACTTTCCGGACAACATTATCACCGCCGGCGCCACCCTGCAGCAAGGCGATGTGAACATCAGTTTCGGACAGGAATATATCAATATCTCACTAATGGGCGTGCATCCCAATTACGTACAATCCGAAGCTATAAAGACTGCAACCGGACGTTTCATCAATCAGAATGATGTGAAAGAGCGGCGGAAAGTTATCATCCTCCATAAGAAGTCGGCGGAGATTCTTTTCAAGAAGTCGCATACCGAGCCTGTCGGCCAGTTTGTCAATGTCGGTGGTGTGGCTTACCGGGTAGCCGGGTTATATGAAGACCAAGGTGACCAAAGCAGTGTTGCCTTTATTCCGTTCTCTACTCTGCAAACCATTTATAATAAAGGTGATAAGCTCAACAATATCATCTTCACTACAAAAAATCTGACGAGTGAAGAAGCCAACAAAACTTTTGAGAAAGAATATCGTAAAGTCATTGCCGCCAACCACCGTTTCGACCCGGAAGACGAAGGTGCGATCTGGATATGGAACCGTTTCACACAATACATGCAGACACAAAATGTTGCCGGTCTGCTCCGCACAGCCATTTGGGTGATAGGTCTTTTCACATTATTGAGCGGTATCGTAGGAGTATCGAACATCATGCTGATTACAGTCAAGGAACGCACCCGCGAATTCGGAATTCGCAAAGCGCTGGGGGCCAAACCGCTTTCTATCCTTTGGCTGATTATCGTGGAAAGCGTTACAATCACCACTTTCTTCGGTTATATCGGTATGGTAGCAGGTATCGGAGTAACAGAATGGATGAATTCCGCTTTCGGTAATCAAACGGCAGACGCAGGAATGTTTCAGGCAAGGATGTTCTCCGACCCCACAGTAGACATCGGCATTGCCATACAAGCTACATTGACTTTAATCATCGCAGGCACGCTCGCGGGGTTCTTCCCGGCTAAAAAGGCTGTAAGCATCAGTCCGATTGAAGCGTTGAGAAGCGATTGACAGACTGCGTTTTATGATTAACCGCATTACCGAATACAAAACACTAATCATTAAACACTAAAATAACGTGAGAATAGATATAGATACATGTGAGGAAATCCTTGTCACGATAACAAGAAACAAGACACGCAGCCTGCTGACGGCATTCGGTGTGTTTTGGGGAATTTTTATGCTGGTGGCACTCATTGGCGGCGGACAAGGCATGCAGGAGCAAATGAAATCACAGTTTGAAGGTTTTGCCACAAATTCCGGATTTATTGCAGCACAAAAGACAAGTGAGGCTTATAAAGGTTTCCGTAAAGGCCGCTGGTGGGACTTGGAAATGGAAGATGTGGAACGGGTGCGCAGCATCGACGGAATAAAAATAGCCACCCCGTCATTCGCTCTTTGGGGGCAAACTGCGGTTTACGGAGAAAACAAATATGAATGTAGCGTCAAGGGATTATACCCTGAATATGAGCAGATAGAGCATCAGGAAATGACTTACGGGCGCTTTATTAATGATGTGGACATACGCGAAGCACGAAAAGTATGCGTCATAGGCAAACGTGTTTACGAAAGTCTTTTCAGACCTGATGAAGACCCTTGTGGGAAATATATCAGAGTAAACGGCATTTATTACCGCGTTATCGGCATGTGTTCCTCCGAAGGTAATGTCAACATACAGGGACAAGCCTCGGAAGCCGTCACCCTGCCTTTTACGACAATGCAGCAAACGTATAATCTGGGGCAAAGGATAGATGTTGTGTGCTTCATCATGAAACCGGGAGTAAAGGTTACGGACGTAGAGCCCGAAATAGAACGTCTCGTCAAAGCCGCCCACTACATTTCACCGGACGACAAACAGGCAATCATGTTCCTCAACGCAGAAGCGATGTTTTCCATGATGGACACCCTGATGACAGGCACTCGCATCCTTATCTGGATGGTGGGTCTGGGAACTTTATTTGCTGGAGCGATTGGCGTATCCAACATTATGATGGTTACGGTCAGGGAACGCACCACGGAGATAGGCATACGACGGGCTATCGGTGCACGTCCCAAAGATATTCTGCAACAAATTCTTTCGGAGAGTATGGTGCTGACCACAGTGGCCGGCATGGCGGGAATCTCTTTTGCCGTATTTATACTGCATATACTGGAAAGCGCAACGAATGAACCGGGGGCAACAGAAACTCATTATCAGGTATCTTTCGGGTTGGCAATCGGCACGTGCGCCCTTCTTATAGCATTAGGGGTATTGGCAGGACTGGCCCCGGCCTACCGCGCAATGGCTATCAAGCCGATTGAAGCGATAAGGGATGAATAAGGAGACACAATGTGGAAAATATAAAGAATAAAACAATAATATTAAAATAAGATGAAAACAAAGAAGTATCTGAAAATCGCATCATTGGTAGTGGTGGCTGCCATATTTATTTGGACATTCGTGTTCTTGTATCAAAAGTCCCAACCTAAGGTAAAGGTGTATGAAACGATTGTCCCGGAAATAGCCGATTTGGAAAAGACAACCGTAGCCACCGGTAAAGTGGAGCCAAGAGATGAAGTACTCATTAAGCCGCAAATCTCCGGTATCATTTCCGAAGTGTATAAAGAAGCCGGACAAAGCATCAGGCAGGGAGAAGTGATAGCCAAAGTAAAGGTTATCCCCGAACTGGGTACGCTGAACTCCGCCGAGAGTCGTGTCCGCCTGGCAGATATCAATGCCCGGCAGGCAGAAACGGACTTTGCACGTATCGAAAAGCTATTCAATGACAAGCTCATCAGCGACGAAGAATACGAAAAGGGTGAAGTTAGCGTGAAACAGGCACGCGAAGAGTTGCAAACAGCCAAAGATAATCTGGAAATCGTGAAGGAAGGCATCACCAAAAACAGTGCTTCGTTCAGCAGCACACTGATTCGATCCACTATTACCGGATTGATTCTGGACGTGCCTATCAAGGTCGGCAACTCCGTTATCATGAGCAACACCTTCAATGACGGAACAACCATTGCCACCGTCGCCAACATGAACGATCTCATCTTCCGGGGAAATCTGGACGAGACCGAAGTAGGGCGCGTACATGAGGGGATGCCGGTGAAACTGACTATCGGCGCCCTGCAAGACCTGTCGTTCAATGCCACATTGGAGTACATCTCTCCCAAAGGAGTGGAAGAGAACGGAGCCAACCAGTTTGAGATCAAGGCAGCCATCCAGGCACCGGATAGCGTGCAAATCCGTTCCGGCTATTCCGCCAATGCAGAAATTGTACTGGAGCGTGCACTAAAAACGCTTGCCTTGCCCGAAAGCACAGTAGAGTTCAGCGGAGACAGCACCTTTGTATATGTACTCACCGACAGCATACCTCAGCAGAAATTTAAACGCCAGCAAATAGAAGTCGGCATGAGCGATGGCATCAAGATTGCCGTCAAAAGTGGCCTGACCGCCAAAGACAAGGTGCGCGGTGCCGAGAAAAGCGACAAATAACCAACATTATTATATGAAATAGGAACGCTATGAAAAAAAATATATTCATATGTCTGGCTATTCTGAGTTGCACGCAAGTCCAAGCACAAAACCGCTGGTCGCTGCGTCAATGTATAGACTACGCCATTGAGCACAATATCGATATCCGCCGGACAGCCAATGCAGCCGAACAAAGCAACATCGAAGTGAACACTGCCAAGTGGGCACGATTGCCGAACCTCAACGCCAACGCCGGCCAGAACTGGAACTGGGGACGTACGCAGACTGCAATCAAAGACGAAAATACCGGTGACTACTCCACTGTATACGTCAATACTGCCAGCCATGGAACAAATATGTCTGTTTCAACCAGCATCCCGTTATTTACCGGACTTGAAATACCCAACCAATATGCCTTGGCCAAGCTGAACCTGAAAGCGGCACTCGCCGATTTGGAGAAAGCCAAAGAAGATATCTCCATCAATATAGCCTCGGCTTATTTGCAGGTATTGTTCAACGAGGAATTGCACCGGGTATCTTTAGGACAAGTGGAACTGAGCAAAGAACAGTGCAACCGCATAGAACGGTTGGCCGAAGTAGGGAAAGCCTCTCCGGCGGAAGTTGCCGAAGCCAAAGCACGCGTAGCACAGGACGAAATGAATGCTGTGCAGACCGACAACAACTATCGATTGGCCCTGCTCGATCTCAGCCAGCTCATCGAGCTGGAGACACCGGAAGGATTCCTTCTGGAAGATCCAACCGCAAACATAGAGCTCATTCCGCTAACCCCTCCGGATGAAATCTTCCAAACGGCACTGGTCAGCAAAGCCTCCATACAAGCGGCACAGTATCGCCTGGAAGGAAGCAAACACAGCATCCGCATTGCCCAAAGCGCTTATTATCCGCAATTGAGTTTCAGCGGAAGTCTCGGAACGAACTATTATTCGACAATCAACCGTACTTTCAGCCAGCAGATGAATGACAACTTCAACAAATATGTCGGCTTCAATCTGAGTGTGCCTATCTTCAACAGACTGGCCACACGCAACCGGGTACGCACAGCCCGCCTGCAGCGCGAAAACTATTCCTTGCAGCTGGATAACGCCAAAAAGAGCCTCTACAAAGAGATTCAGCAGGCATGGTACAACGCGGCGGCATCCGAAAGCAAGTATACGAGCAGCAGTACGGCAGCATCGGCCAGCGAAGCATCCTTTAAGCTGATGAGCGAGAAGTACGAGAACGGAAAAGCAAATGCCGTAGAATATAATGAAGCCAAGCAGAACTTGATGAAAGCGCAGTCTGACGAGCTCCAAGCCAAATATGAATACCTTTTCCGCACCAAGATACTGGACTTCTATAAAGGAGAACCCATCGAATAAATGCAACTCACCCGCAATGGCATCCCTGACCGGAGAAGGAACAAACCTACCTTTCTCCGGATGTTCCGCCCACTAAGGCACATTCATCTGCAAAGAACCGGGATGCCTGCAAGGGCAAACCGGAATATCCTTAGGAGTGAACTATCATTAAAAGCCTTTTAATATGATATTATAAGCCTTTTAATACTATATTAAAAGGCTTATAATTATAGATAGGTATAGAAAAGAAACCACGAAAGAAAGATTATCAATCGTAAAGATCACCGGTCAAAGGATATATCTATAAAAGCGGATAACCAAATATATAATTTTAGTTGTTGTGTGTTGATACGCCCCTTTCTCTCTGCTCATACGGAGGGAAAGGGGCGTTCATCATAGATACATGACAAGGGCTTAGTTACGCCTCATCGCGCCGTTATCCTTATCCGACGAACGGGAAGAGGCACGTGTGCTGCGTGTGGAGGATGAGGAGGAGCTGCTACGTCTTACGCTCTCCTTTTGAGAGCTCCGCTCACGTCTGGGCTTACTTACCTCTTTCTTGGTATCGGAACGGCGCGTCGAGCCATTGACACCCGGACGGCGATCGGACTGCCCTACGCCAGGGCGTGCGCCGGAATTAGGGCGCGTACCGGAGTCGGGACGCATATTGGAGTTAGGACGGATATTGACCGAACCGAAATCCGCACGCCGGCTCGTATGGTACGATTTATTATCACGAATACGGAAAGGGCCGTTGTAAGCAGGATGATTATGCCGTCCCCGGTAATAGCTCACATTGTGATGATGGGTACGATAATGCCCGCCGCAGTAGGTGCGATAATGATGAGGACGCGGATAGTAAAAATGGTTCGGATTGGAATAAGTGACATAAATCCGGAAAGACCAGCGCCCACCGCTCACATAAATCGGGCGGAAGAAGTAGGCAGCCTGCATGAAACGGGAGTACTGCCGGCTACTCAACACCCAACGCAAATCGTCATTGCGCACATCCAGATAATCATAGTAACGGTTCAACGCCCATTCCTCACCCCGCAACACATCATCCATCAGATAACGCACACCGGAAATGAAGTCATAATTAATTTCATACACATCGTTATACTGTGCTGTATTCAGGTTCAGTTCATAAGCCATCTTATCCGTAAGGAAACGCGTCTCTTTACGTACTCTACTGTTGCTCATCGCAGCATGGCAAACGGTAGTGCTCATTATTGCTGCAAATAATATGAATAATATTCGTTTCATGGTAACGTTCTTTATAGGTTTATATTCCATCAACTTTTTAGTGAAAACAAAAATAGGGGAATATTTTCCCCCATCCTTCTGTTTCTCTCTAATATATTATAGGGAAAACCCTATCGCCTTTAGGGGTTAGAGGAGTCTACCAGCTCAATGCCGTTTTCCAACAACCGTATCAGATGTTTCTTATACAGATCACCGACCGCCTTTTTAAAGGTTTTCTTACTGACGCCAAATGTTTCGTAAATCTCCTCTGCAGGGCTCTTGTCATGCAAAGTGATCCGCCCTCTCTGTTCACGTATATAGTTCAGGAGAGTGGCAGAAAAGTCTTCCACCTTACCCACTCCCGGCTTTTGAAGCACCAAGTCGATCTTGCCATCCTCACGAACTTGCTTTACATAGGCTTTCAGTGTCATGCCTGTATGCAGAGGTTGGAATATCTCGCTTTCATAGAGCAATCCGCTATATCGGTTCTCTATGATGGCCTTAAAGCCTAAATCCGTTTTCTGCCAGATGAGTATGTTTACTTCCTGTCCGGGTTCATAAGGGGCTTTCTCTTTCGAGAGATAACGGTCTACTTTCGCAGAGGCCACTATCCGGTAACTCTCATCATCCAGATGTGCATGGATTACGTACTGCTTCCCAACCTGCATCTTCATCTTCTGCTCACGAAAAGGAACAAACAAATCTTTCATCAGCCCCCAATTGAGAAAAGCGCCGTATTGATTTATCCACGCCACTTCCAGGCAAGCGAATTGCCCAACCTGCACAAACGGCGTCAACGTAGTAGCAACCAGCCGCTCCTCATTGTCCAAATAGATAAACACCGTTAATTCGTCTCCCGGCTTACAGTCTTCGGGTACATAACGCGACGGAAGCAAAATTTCCCCTTCTTCACCTCCATCCAGATACATACCGAAATCGACTTCTTTCACCACCTTCAAGGTATTGAATTTCCCTAACTCTATACTCATATAATTTATATTTCGTGACGTTTGCAAAAAAGATAATGCCAACAGGTCCAAACTTATCTTTCCATTCTGTGCAAAGATAAAGATAAGGAATAACTTTTCACTCTAAAAGATAACTTTTTTATATGAACAACTCCACAGGGAAAATGGTTATCTTTGTAGCACAACAATTCAAAAGAATGTTTGTTATTCACCTTTAAATAATATAATTATGGATTTTCTTACAAACGAAAAACTAACCATTGTAGGAGCAGCCGGCATGATTGGCTCCAACATGGCGCAGACCGCAATTATGATGCGTCTCACCCCAAACATTTGTTTATATGACCCTTATGCTCCCGGACTGGAAGGTGTGGCCGAAGAAATGCTTCACTGCGGATTCGAGGGACTGAACCTTACGTTCACTTCCGACATCAAAGAAGCGCTGACCGGCGCCCGATATGTAGTGTCTTCCGGTGGTGCCGCCCGTAAAGCAGGCATGACCCGCGAAGATTTATTGAAAGGCAATGCCGCCATTGCCGAAGAATTCGGAAAGAATGTGAAAGCCTACTGTCCGGACGTAAAACATGTAGTCGTTATATTCAACCCTGCGGACATTACCGGTCTGATCACATTATTATATTCCGGATTGAAACCTTCCCAAGTCACAACATTGGCAGCGCTTGACAGTACCCGCCTGCGCAGCGAGCTTTCCAAACATTTTGGAATACTCCCCGACAAGATAGAGAATTGTCGCACTTATGGCGGACATGGCGAACAAATGGCCGTATATGCCTCCACTGCCAAAGTGGACGGCAAACCGTTATTGGACATCATCGGAACTCCCGCCTTGACTAAAGAACAATGGACGGAGATACAAGCTAAGGTTATCAAAGGCGGCGCCAACATTATTGCCTTGCGTGGCCGCTCTTCGTTCCAAAGCCCCGCCTATGTCTCTATCGAAATGATTGCTGCCGCTATGGGCGGAAAGCCTTTCCGCTGGCCGGCAGGCACATACGTACACAGCCATGGTTTTGACCATATCATGATGGCTATGGAAACTGAAATCAACAAAGAAGGCGTACATTACAAAGAATTAAAAGGTACACCCGAAGAAGAAGCCAAACTGAAAGAGAGTTATGCACATCTCTGCAAACTGCGTGATGAGGTTATCGGAATGGGCGTGCTACCTCCGATTAAAGACTGGCACAGCATCAATCCTAATATAGATTAAAAAAGCCATATCGAAATCTATTTCAATAAGTAATACCAACATCCCCTTTGTCTTCATTCAGTAAAGTTACAAAGGGGATTTTTCTAATAATTTTCCCCAAAAGCCTTGCAATATAAAAAATTCTCTTTATCTTTGCACCCGCAAACAAAAAAGGTGCCATAGCTCAGTTGGTAGAGCAGAGGACTGAAAATCCTCGTGTCGTTGGTTCGATTCCGACCGAAGGCACCATATGCGGGTTTAGCTCATTTGGTAGAGCGCCACCTTGCCAAGGTGGAGGTAGCGAGTTCGAACCTCGTAACCCGCTCCAGATGGCGACATAGCCAAGTGGTAAGGCAGAGGTCTGCAAAACCTTCACCCCCGGTTCAAGTCCGGGTGTCGCCTCCATCTGTTAAAGAACCGATTCTCAAAAGAGGGTCGGTTCTTTTTTTGCGTCTTGATCTTCTCCTTGCCGCAGCTGTAAGCTCGCGTGAAAATGCCAAAAAACCCAAAAGCCGCAGCGACACAAAGCGGGGAAAAATGACACAAAATTGCTGGTCTGCCAGGATAGAATAACAAAAAATGGAAAAAAAGTAGCGGTGCAGGCAAGAAAATCCATTTTATGCTCTTGCAAAAACTGGAAAAATATGGTAATCTAATTCCAGAAATTTCCAGAATATGGAAGAGACAGGAAAATTTTCAGATTTGGAGGAATCTTTTATGGAGTCTAAACTGCGCATCCTGATTTCGGATGACGACAAAGAATTTTGTTCCAGGTGCACCGCGATCCTGCGCGGCTGCGGGTTTGAAACCACCATCGCGCCCAGGGATGGCCACCTGATTTTGGAGATGATCCGCGACTACCAGCCGGACGTAGTCCTGATGGATATCTTTATGCCCTACCAGGATGCCATCGGCGTCATCAGTCAGGTCAGGGAAAGGGGCGGAAATCTCCCTGTCTTTATGGTGATCTCAACCTACAGCAATCCGGTTTTGGAAAAACAGCTGTTCTCCTCGGGCGTCTCCTACTGTTTCCTGAAACCGATCGACCCGTAGCTGGTGGCGCAGCGCATCTTCCAGCTGACCGGCCGCAGCGACGACAACAAGGATGATGCGTATGATGACCGTTGGGGGAAGAATTTCACTATGAAAGACTTTTTCAAACG
>OGYW01003015.1_pt1 | contig 11827 bp, 9 predicted proteins | sample 1576621 | NCBI WGS metagenome assembly OGYW01 (sample SAMEA3541528, study PRJEB24748) | human gut metagenome | biome: human gut; feature: human-associated habitat; material: faeces | place: China | collected 2012 | reverse complement strand
TGACGAGACGATAGGTCCCAACAAGCCTTTCCGTGACCTTGCTTGGGGATTGGCGGAACGCGGCATTGCTGTCGTCCGCTATGAAAAACGGACAAAGGTATATGGTGCGGCTTGCGTTCCTGCCGGTCGCGAACTCGATTATGATACTGAGGCCGTGGACGATGCCGTTGCCATAGTGGAGCAGGTAAGGGCTTTGCCCGAGCTGGCTCCTGACAGTGTGTATGTGTTGGGGCACAGCCTGGGAGGTACATTGGCTCCCCGTATTGCCGGGCGTTCGAAAGGTTTGGCAGGTATCATTATCCTTGCTGGGCTGGCAAGACCGCTTGAAGATGCTCTTGAGGAACAGTTTTATTATACCTCTTCTTTGACGGATTCTTCAGTCAATGTAAAGGCTCAACTTGATGAACTGAAACAACAGTTGGCTAATGTCAAAAAGCTTGGTACGGAAGAGTTTGATGAAACGATTTCCTTGCCATTGGGGCAGCCCCGCTCATATTGGCTGTTTGCCAATGCTTACAAACCGGTGGAAGTTGCCGCTAAACTAAAGCTGCCTATATTTGTTCTTCAAGGGGAGAGAGATTATCAGGTGACTATGGAAGACTTCGGTTTATGGCGTTCCGGTTTGTTGCGCTGCAAGAATGCATATTTCAAATCTTATCCGAAATTGAATCACTTGTTGCAGGAAGGCAGCGGCAAGGCGACTCCGTTTGAGTATAGCCATGCTTCGCCCGTCCCAGCATATGTTATGGATGACATTGCCTCCTTCGTGCGGGGCAAGCAGAATACTCTTTGATTGGTACTTGGTTATATCAAAGTAACTTCAATCGTAAATCGTAAATTGTTAAATAGTAAATAAATAGTGGCTAAAAAAGAAACTTCAACCAAAAGCTTTGTCCTCCGTGTGGATGCTGCAACGATGGATGCCATTGAAAAATGGGCAGCCGACGAGTTCCGTAGTACCAATGGACAGCTTCAGTGGATTATCGCTGAAGCATTGCGGAAGAGTGGGCGGATGAAGAAGTCCAAGAATCCTCCTCCGTCTGAAGAGAAAGCAGAGGAGGATTCGTAATAACAGATTCTAAATCGCAGATAGTATGATTAATCTTGGTCCTTATTCCGGCAAGAATTGCCCTAATGTCCGTTTTTAACCCACTGTGATTGACCGTATTCTGGAAGGTACGGCCCTGCTTATCGTGCTCGTTACGTGGATTACATTTACTGGCTGTATACCCAAAGAGAAGGTGCCCTGCTGCCCGCCGTCTGGGTGATGGGTGGCTGTTCCATTTTCTGTTTCCTTTTGATGGGGGGATTGGCGTATCTTCCCGTCCGTTTCATCAATTTCCCTATTCGGGTCACCGAGCGCAATGCGGCTGTTCAATATTTGTTTGCCATACGCCTTACCCGGGTGATGAACATCATTCTGTTGTTAGTGCTTTTGGGCAGTGTTTGGGGCTTGTATTATGCATTCGGCAAACTCCTGCTCCTTGTCTCGTTTGTTTTGTTGGGGGTGGCATTTATAGGGTACTATATACTGGCGTTTAAATATAAGTAGCCTTACAGTCTGTTTAATAGTCCTTTTTACCACTTACCCTCCTTTCTCATCTTTATTTGTTGTTATAAATCTGCCATTACCTACTAATGGTTACTCTTTCTCTTCTTTTCGTAATTTTTAGGTATTGTTCTCCTTTTTAACTACCTCTACCTTTGCCCCAATAAAATTTAAGATAAAAGATGAGAAAATTAACAGGCTTATTCGTTTTATGTTTTCTGCTTTCTGCCAATGCTTTGCAGGCTGCTGAACCTGAAAAAGTTACTTCTGCAGCAGAGAGTACGGAAATTTCAACAGACAAAGAGAAAAAGGAAAAAGTAGCGAATGATGGCGACAACTACAAGAAATTCCGTTTCGGTGGATACGGAGAAATGGTTGCAAGTTTTAAGGATTATGGTATTAACCGTTTCTATGGTGCGCCTGAAGGCAATCCAGACAAACATAGGAATACAATTTCTATACCCCGTTTCGTGTTGGCTCTGGATTACAAGTTCAATTCCAAATGGATACTCGGTGCTGAAATCGAGTTTGAATCCGGTGGTACGGGTACTGCTTATGAACTTGAGAATACGGAAAACGGTGAGTATGAAACGGAGGTGGAAAAGGGTGGCGAAGTGGCTATCGAGCAATTCCACATTACCCGTTTAATTGTTCCACAATTCAACATACGTGCCGGTCACATCATTGTCCCGGTAGGATTGACCAACGCCCATCATGAACCAATCAATTTCTTTGGAACTTATCGGCCAGAAGGAGAGACAACCATCCTTCCTTCTACGTGGCATGAAAACGGACTCGAGTTTTTTGGTTCTTTTGGAAAAGGATATGCCAGCTTTGATTATCAGGCCATGATAGTGGCCGGTCTGAATGCCAATGGTTTTGACCGTAACACCTGGATAGCAAGTGGCAAACAAGGCATCTTTGAAGAAGACAATTTTACTTCACCGGGCTATGTGGCTCGTTTGGACTATAAGGGGGTTCCGGGGTTGCGTATAGGTGCTTCGTTCTATTACTGCGCTGATGCCGGTTCCAATTCTGACAAAGCGGATACTTATTCGTCTACCGGTAAGATTCCGGTAAGAATCTATACGGCAGATGCCCAATACCGTAATAAATATGTGGTTGCCCGTGCCAATATGGTATACGGAAATTTGGGTAATTCAGCGAAGCTTAGTGAGGCAAATACCAAATTGTCGAATAAATCTCCTTACAGCCGTATAACCCCCATTGCAAAGAATGTAGTCAGTTATGCAGCCGAGGCCGGTTTGAATATCAGCGCTTTCTTCAAAGGAAACAGGAAAGTTCCGGTTATCTACCCCTTTGCACGTTATGAATATTATAATCCGCAAGAAAAGGGAGAGGCCAGCCAGATAATGGAGAAACGTTGTCAAGTAAGCATGTGGACTGCTGGATTGAATTGGTATGCCTTGCCTAATCTGGTGGTAAAGGCTGATTACACCACCCGCCAAATCGGAACAAACAAGGTTTTTGGAACTGGTAAGTATAATAGTGAAAATGAGTTTTCGATCGGTATTGCCTATATCGGTTGGTTTGTCAAGAAGTAGATGAATAGTAATCAATTAATTTTATACAAATGAAGAAAAATTTCTTTTATGCGACAGCTTTGGTATTAGGGCTGGCATTTACGGCTACTGCTTGTAGCGATGATGATGACAACAGTACAGTTAATCCTGCTGACATTGAGTATAATTCGGGGAATGCAGCAAGTTGGCACAACTACATGAGAAATGTGGCGGCTTTGTTGAAGACAGATGCCACCAATCTTTATGATTCTTGGAATACGAGTTATAAGGGTGGGGCAAGTTTTGCAACTTCCTTCAAAGCTCATAATGGTGCCTATAACTTTTCAAGTGCCTGGAACTGTATAGAGCAGGTTATCGACGGTTGTGTTGAAATCTCCAATGAGGTAGGTGAGACGAAGATTGGTGATCCATATAATAAATATATGGCAAACAATGTTACAGAGGCCCTCTATGCTGTTGAGTCATGGTATAGCTGGCATTCCCGTGATGATTATACCAATAATATTTACTCAATCCGCAATGCCTATTACGGCTCTTTGGACGGTAAGGTGAGCGACAAGTCAATTTCAAAATTGGTGGCTGGAGCCAATGCGGAGTTGGATACGAAAGTGTCGGCAGCTATCACTACGGCAGCATCGGCTATTCAGGCTATTCCCCAACCTTTCCGTAATAATATCAACAGTCAGGAAACGGTAGCGGCTATCAAGGCTTGTGAAGAACTGGAAAGTGTATTGGATAAGGAGTTGAAACCTTATATCAGGGACAATAGCACCATTAACAGCAATGAAGCACTTGACCCGATTGTTGAAAATTATGTCAATGTTGTGGTTTTGCCTACCTATAAGGATTTGAAGGAGAAGAATAGTACGCTGTATGACGCTGTGGTGGCTCTTGCCAACAATCCCTCTAACAGTGCTTTTGAGACGGCATGCAATGCTTGGATAACAGCCCGTGAACCTTGGGAGGAAAGTGAGGCGTTCCTATTTGGGCCGGTGGATGAGCTGGGGCTTGACCCGAATATGGATAGTTGGCCTTTGGACCAGAACGCCATTGTCCAGATTCTGAATTCCCAGAAATGGGGCGATTTGGAATGGAGCGAGGGTGATGATGATGCAAAAGTTGAATCTGCCCAAAATGTACGCGGATTCCATACTTTAGAATTCCTGCTTTTCAAGGATGGCAAGCCTCGTACAGTTAAATAAGAATTATTTATAAACAATACTCAAGAAGTAAAGGGGGGGATTTGGAGAATCCTGCCTTTACTTCTTTGGCATGTTTGGATATGCCATTATTAAAAAGTAGATAAAGATGATGAATCATTTAATGAGATATTCATGTCTTCTCCTTTGTTTGTCGGCAGGTTTGACTGCTTGTGATGATGATGGGATTGACGTGTTGGATATAGAGATTCCTGAAGGATACGCTCTGTCTGCCGGAACGTCCACAATCTTCATGAATTCATCCAAGGCCTATGATTCACCGGCAGATTGGGTGTCGGGTGTTTACAACAGTCGCTTTAATGATGGTGACGGACTTTACGATGATGTGCGTACGAGTAGCAATGGCATGGGAGGGGGGCTTGGCCCAGTCTATGCGGGGTATTCTTGTGGCAGTTGTCATCGTAATGCCGGCCGTACCAAACCGACGCTGTGGAGTGAAGGCGGATCGGGTAGTTACGGGTTTTCCTCGATGCTGGTTTATATAAGCCGCAAGAATGGTGCGTTTTTTCAGGATTATGGCCGTGTTCTCCATGACCAGGCCATTTATGGAGTGAAACCGGAGGGAAAGCTTTCTGTGGAGTATACTTATGAGACTTTTACCTTTCCCGACGGAGAGAAGTATGAACTTTGCAGACCGGCTTATTCCATATCCGAATGGTATGCTGACAGTATAAAGCCTGAAGATATGTTCTGTACGGTGCGTATCCCGTTGAGACATGTCGGTATGGGGCAAATGATGGCTTTGGAACCTACGGAGATTGAAGCGCTTGCTGCAAAAAGTAATTATCCGGAGTATGGTATAAGTGGCCGTTGCAATTACATTACCGAACGTGGTGTGAGAAGCTTGGGGCTGTCGGGAAATAAGGCTCAACATGCGGATTTGACTGTTGAACTTGGTTTTTCAAGTGATATGGGTGTTACCAATAGCCGCTATCCGGAAGAGATATGCGAGGGGCAGGCCCAGGTGAATCAAGGCAGCATGATGGGGCTTTCTTATGCCCAGTTGGATGTTTCTACAGAAGATATGGAAGATGTTGACTTGTATATGCAGAGTCTTGGTGTTCCTGCACGGCGTAATGTGAATGACCCGCAGGTGATAAGGGGAGAACAGAATTTCTATAAAGCCAAGTGCCATCTTTGCCATGTCACCACGTTGCATACCAAGCCTCGGGGCTCCGTGCTGTTGAACGGTACCCGTTTGCCATGGTTGGGAAGTCAGACAATTCACCCCTATTCGGATTTTTTGCTGCATGATATGGGCTCCGAAATTATGGGAGTCGGTCTGAATGATAACTATGTAAGTGGGTTGGCGCGTGGCAATGAATGGCGCACTACTCCGCTTTGGGGTATCGGGCTTCAGGAAAAGGTAAACGGACATACCTACTTCTTGCACGATGGCCGTGCCCGCAATCTTGTTGAAGCCATAATGTGGCATGGGGGAGAGGGAGAAGCATCGAAAAATCTCTTTAAGAACATGAGCAAGGATGACCGTGATGCCCTGATTGCATTTTTAAATTCACTTTAGAACTAATAAGCTTTATATAAAAAGTAATTATGAAGAAATTTTTATATGTCGCCATGCTGGCTGTTTTGCCTTTGACCGCTATGGCGCAACATGAGGAAGATACGGAGAATGGTGTAGTGTCATTGGCCGGAAGAGAAGGTTTTACCATTGAAACAAAGAAAGGTGACTTTGTTTTCAAGCCTTATCTGTTGGTACAAACGAGTGCTAATTTCAATTGGTATGATGATGAAGGCTTGGATAAGGCTTATAACCAAGATAATATTGCCAATTCGGGTTTTTCCATTCCTTATGCCGTACTTGGCTTTACTGGCAAGGCTTTTGGAAAAGTGGCTTTCAATCTGTCCATCAATGCTGCTGCAAGTGGAGGAGCGCTGTTACAGCAGGCGTGGTTCGATGTACAGCTGAAAAAACAATTTGCGATTCGTGTCGGAAAGTTCAAGACTCCATTCTCGCATGCCTATCTGACAACTCTTGGCGAAACACTGCTTCCCCAGTTGCCGGTTTCTCTGACGTCTTCTGTAATTTTGCCTTATTCGTTGAATGCCGTGACGCCTAATATCGGTACGGGATTTGACCTGGGTGTTGAAGTTCACGGTCTGGTGGCAGATAAGTTCGGTTATGAAGTCGGCTTGTTCAATGGAACCGGAGCTTCCGTGAATACAGCTTCAAAGACGATGAGTGATGACTGGCATATCCCTTCATTGCTGTATGCCGGACGTCTGACTTATATGCCCAAGGGGGTGATGCCTTCCACACAAGGTAATCCTAACCGTTTGAACGAGGATAAGATATTATTCGGTCTTTCGGGTTCTATCAATGTGGAGAGTGAAAATGAGAGTACCAATGATACCCGTGTGGGGTTGGAATTTGCTATGTTGAAGAACAAGCTCTATCTGGCGGCTGAAGCTTATTATATGAATGTAGGTTTCACCAAACGGCAAAAGATAAATGAATCGTATAGCTTTTTAGGCGGTTATGTGCAAGGTGGTTACTTTGTCGCTCCCCGCCTACAGCTTGCCGCACGCTACGATATCTTCAATCGTAACGGTACGGATGACGACGGTTTCCTGAATATGCCTGCTGTAGGTATGAACTACTTTTTCAGAGGATGCAACTTGAAATTGCAGGCAATGTATCAGTATGTAGCCCGTTGGGGACACGACACGCAGCTCGACCGTGATAATGATAATTTAGGTCTGGCCACTCACTCTGCCACGGTGATGCTTCAATATACATTCTAAATGAAGTCAGGAAAGGATTCGTCTATGAAAAAATACATTCTTTTCTTTTTTCTGCCCGTGCTTCTTATAGGTCTGCATGCATGCGATGAGGGGAGAATTTATGAGAATGCCGTTGTGGCCACGGGTGAAGGACGCACAGTGAAGATGACAGGCCGGATTAGTGGTGTGGATAAGTGGTCGGGCGACTATAGTGTGGTAGTGGCAGGATTTGATGATGAAAGCGATTATGCCATTGTTTCAAAGGTTGTTCCGGCATCCGAATCGGATAATGATGAAATCCAGTTGACAATGTCCGGCATAACGGATGAGGTGACAACTGTCGAGCTATGTGTAATCAATAAGTTGAGGAAGCGCATTGTCAGTTTGGTGGCAATGGAATGTACTGAAATCGCTGATACTATACTTATGGATGCAGGAACAGTTGATGCAAGTATGTACAATGCCATTCAACAAAAAATATTCAATGCCACTTGTACGGCTTGCCATGGTCTTAGCACCACTCCGGGTGGTGGCTTGAATCTGCTGGAAGGACATAGCCATGCTGATCTGGTCAACCGGGCTTCAACGACGGTGGACGGTAAAATGAGGGTTATGCCCGGTAATGCGTCAGAAAGTGTCTTGCATCTCATATTGGGTACGGACATCAGCTCGGATTGGCGTATAGACCATTCTCAGATGATAACCTCATCTGATATGCAGTCTTTGATTGGCAACTGGATTGACGATGGTGCACAGCCGTAATAATGATGGGCCTTACTGGTAATACCGGTACTTTTTTGAACAACAACGACTAATTGATATTTAATATGAAAAATAAACAACAACAAACTAATCAATTGGAGAATACCTTAACCGAAATCTTTAAATATGAGGTAGAAGCGGGTGTTTCGGAATATCATGTAATGATTCATGCCACCAGACCGGAAGCGACTTATGAAGAACAGCTGAATGCGGTGGTCGACACTTACTGCCAACTGCGTGAAAGTGAACTACAAGGTGCTGTTGCCATCTTTAAACGCTACTTTCTAAGTGACGCCGCCAATCAAGCAGATATGCTACTGGCGCTTTCGGCAGAATGTTCGGATTGTGCACTCTCCGTGGTAGAGCAGCCGCCGTTGAACGGTACAAAGATTGCACTGTGGGTCTATCTGCAGAAAGGTGTGGAAACACAGGTGCTTCATAACGGATTGTTCGAAGTGAGACATGGCGCCTACCGTCACCTTTGGGGAGGCGGCTCTTTCAATCGTGCTGCCAATTCGGAATACCAGACCCGTCTGCTGTTGAATGACTATGTGATGCAGCTGATGGAACAGGGCTGTAAGCTGGCTGATAATTGCATACGTACCTGGTTCTTTGTACAGAACGTGGATGTGAATTATGCCGGAGTGGTGAAGGCGCGTAATGAGGTGTTTGTTACCCAGGACTTGACGGAGAAGACTCATTATATTTCCAGTACCGGTATCGGTGGCCGTCATGCCGACCCAAAAGTGACGGTTCAGATGGATACTTATGCTGTAGATGGTTTGAAATCTGAACAAATTCACTACCTTTACGCACCGACACATCTGAATCCCACATACGAATACGGTGTGAGTTTCGAGCGAGGTACGTATGTGGATTATGGCGACCGTCGCCAGGTGTTTATTTCGGGTACTGCGAGCATCAATAATAAAGGTGAGGTGGTATGTCCCGGAGACATTCGCAAGCAGACGGAACGTATGTGGGAGAATGTGGAGGCTTTGTTGAAAGAGGCTGGCTGTACGTTTGATGATTTAGGACAGATGATTGTTTATCTGCGGGATGTTGCAGACTATACCGTGGTCAAAGGAATGTATGACGAGCGTTTTCCGGATACTCCGAGAGTGTTTGTATATGCTCCCGTATGTCGTCCGGGTTGGCTGATAGAGATGGAATGTATGGGAGTCAAGTCTTTAGAAAACAAGGAGTTTGCTCCATATTGATTTTTTTACTTTTAATTGATAGCTCTTAATTGAAAAAGTTTCTCATAGCTGTTTATGGTTGTTTGCTGCTCTTACTTGCTGCAACTACGTTTGTAGAGCAGACATACAGTACGGATTTTGTAGAAAAGCATGTTTATCATACGATTTGGTTCTGTTGTTTGTGGGGAGCCCTTGCTGCGATGACTGTTGTTGTGCTTGTAAGACAGCGGTTGTGGCGGCGTCTCCCGACGTTGTTGTTGCATGGCTCCTTCCTCGTGATTTTGGCGGGAGCCATGACTACGTTTCTTTGTGGCCGAAAAGGATATGTGCATCTTACTGTCGGCAGTGAGGTGAACTGCTTTTTGGAACAAGACGGCAGGCAGGTTGTAGAGTTACCGTTCACCTTACGTCTGGACAGTTTCCGGATTGAGTACTATCCGGGTACGGATGCTCCTGCAGATTATATCAGCTATATTCACGGTGAGACGCCCGTCTCCATGAACCGTATTCTTTCACGGCAGGGGTTCCGCTTTTATCAGTCTTCCTTTGATGAGGATATGCAGGGGAGCTGGCTGACAGTGAATTATGACCCGTGGGGGATAGGGGTTACCTATAGTGGATACCTCTTGTTAGGTGTCTCCATGCTCTGGATGCTGGTCAGCCGGGGTGGAGAGTTCCGCAGGCTGCTGAGGCATCCGTTGTTGAAGAAGGGAGGAATGTTTGTTCTATTGTTGCTGTGTCTGGGAAGTGGGGTACATGCGCAGAAGAGAAGCCTTCCGGCACTGGCACGCAAGCAGGCGGATAGTCTCGCCCGTAAGCAGGTGATTTATAATGACCGTGTGGTTCCTTTCAATACCCTTGCGCGCGATTTTGTACTGAAACTGACGGGAAAACCGTCTTATGGAGGCATGACGCCGGAGCAGGTGATTGGTGGATGGCTTCTGCGTCCGGAAGTTTGGCAGAATGAGCCGATGATTTATCTCAAAAACGAGGCACTCCGTCGCCTGCTTCATTTGGAGACACCCTATGCATGTCTGGCTGATTTGTTCGACGGTGAGAAGTATCGCTTGCAGAAGTTCTGGAAGGGGAAGCAAGACCATCATCAGAAAATGACTTCTCTGGAAAAGGCCATTGTAGAGGCGGATGAAAAGGTGGGACTGATTTTGATGCTCCAAAATGGTACATTGATTCGTCCTTTGCCAAAAGACGGGAGTGTGGAGCCTGTTTCCGATACTAAAATACAAGCCGAATTGCTGTATAACCGTATTCCTTTCAGCAAATTGCTGTTCATGTTCAACCTTACGGTGGGGATGCTGGCTTTCTTCCGTCTGCTGTATCGCGGCCTGCGTCGTTCGTCGGCATTGTCAGACTCTTCCGGTAGGATTGTAGCGCTCTCTTTCTCTTCGCGTTTGGCAGATACTTTTTTCCCGTTTTCTCTTTATGCGGCGTTTCTCTTTCAGCTCTTCGGGTATGGCCTGAGGTGGTACATCGGTGGGCGAATACCGTTGGGCAACGGATACGAAACGATGCAGTTCATGGCATTGTGTGCGCTGTTCCTGGCTTGTCTGTTTCGGCGGCGCTTCCCGTTTATGGTGCCTTTCGGCTTTTTGCTGTCCGGTTTTGCCTTGCTAGTGTCTTATTTGGGACAGATGAATCCCCAAATCACTCCCTTGATGCCCGTGCTTGTTTCTCCATGGCTCAGTACGCATGTGTCGTTGATAATGATGTCTTATGCTTTGTTTGCCTTTATGATGCTGAACGGCATACTGGCATTGTGTCTTCGCCGTTCAGCCCGGATGTTGATGCTGCTCGGCCGATTGCTGCTTTATCCTGCCGTTTTCTTTTTGGGAGCCGGTATTTTTCTGGGTGCGGTTTGGGCCAATGCTTCTTGGGGGCGATATTGGGCTTGGGACCCGAAGGAAGTATGGGCGCTGATTACCTTTATGGTTTATGGAGCGGCGTTCCATGCGCGCAGCCTGCGCATTTTCCGCAGGCCGTTATTCTTCCACATCTATATGATTGCCTGGAATCAGGAACGTACCAAAGGGCCGGGGCTGTGCCCGGCGAAGGAGAGGGAGACGGATATATGACACTTTCTTTGATCGCGGCGGCCGTCAGCTTTGTGCTGACGCTGCTCATCGGCAGATTTCTCATCCCGGAGCTGCGCAAGCTGAAGGCCGGCCAGGAGATCCGGGAGGACGGACCCACGTGGCACAAGTCCAAGGCCGGCACGCCCACCATGGGCGGCATCATGTTCATCATCGGCAGCTCCGTCGCGGCGGTCATCTGCATCGCATTTTTGTGGCTGAACGGCGGCGCGGAAACACAGCTCATGTTCGTCAAGGTCATGGCGGGCGCGCTCATGGCGGTGGGCTTTGGTATCGTCGGTTTTTTAGATGATTACATCAGCATCAAAAAGCATCGCAACCTCGGTCTCACCGAGATTCAAAAGCTCATTTTGCAGTTCATCATCGTCGGCGCCTACCTGCTTTCCGTCGCACTTGCGGGCGGCACCACCGAAACGGTTATCCCGTTCCTTGGCTCCGTTGACCTCGGCTTCTTCTACTACATTCTGGCGGCTGTCTTCATCGTCGGCATGGTCAACGCCGTGAACTTCACAGACGGCATCGACGGCCTTTGTATTTCTAAGCTGCCTGTACGGCAGTGAACTTGCTGGCCGGGTTGGCCGCCTTTATCTCTACATTTCTAAGCTGCCTGTACGGCAGTGAACTTCTCAAGGCGTTCAAAGAAATCCTTGTCACTTTTCTAAGCTGCCTGTACGGCAGTGAACGGTCACTGCTGAAAACT
>OGYW01003012.1_pt1 | contig 11837 bp, 9 predicted proteins | sample 1576621 | NCBI WGS metagenome assembly OGYW01 (sample SAMEA3541528, study PRJEB24748) | human gut metagenome | biome: human gut; feature: human-associated habitat; material: faeces | place: China | collected 2012 | reverse complement strand
GAGCTGAGCCTGTCCAGCCTGTCCACCTCCGACCACGGCCAGCTGGAAGAACTGCTGGATGATCTGAATGAGTGGGCCCCCAAGGAGCACGTCAGCCTCTCTCTGCCCTCCCTGCGGATGGACAACTTCTCCCAGAGCCTGATCGAAAAGACCACAAAGGTGCGCAAGAGCGTGGTTGATCATCGAATCCATCGCTCCGGCAGAAACACCGAAGAACAGGCGGGGGGCTCCCAACTTCTTGAAATCCCGGTAATCTCCCCGCCAATCCGGTTGCGGTACGATCGCTACCCGTAATCCTTCCGCTTCCAATACACGACCGATCACGGCCGCCCCGAAAGAGGGGTGATCCACATAGGCGTCTCCAGAGAAAAGGATCACGTCGAGGTAATCCCATCCCCGTGCCTCGACTTCTTTCTTCGTTGTGGGCAACCAATTGTCTAGTTTAAATGTTTTCATAATGCAAAGGTACGTGATAATCTTGGAATAATCATAGAGACGCTATTCATAACTTTTATTTATGGGGGATTCGTTTTTATGATTAGGACAAGAGTTCTCAATCTCGTATCTTTGTGTCGAAAAGAAAAATAAACATTTAAAAACAAGGTTTCTTATGAAAACACTCACAGACGAGAAGCTGACGATTGTCGGCGCAGCAGGTATTCTTTTTTCCTTTATTACTTGTATGCCGTTCTCCGTTCGGCCAATGAAGTGAACGAACTCCGTTACCGCACAGACAAGAACGGGCAGGTTGTTTTCCACGACCGGGTAGATATCATTTCTCCGATAGCGGTTCCGGGAAAGACTTTTTATACAGTCCGTATCCCTTATCACGAAAATTTCGAACGCTTTTATGCCGAAGCGCATGCGCTGATTACGGATATTCCTGAAAACGGAGATCCTTATCATGCGGAAAAAGAGCTGATGCAGCAGGGCGATTACGACGTGGTGCACTTGAGTGCAGTTCCCAAAATGTTCTTCACGTCCATCACCTACACTGTTGCCGAAGCCGGCAACGGTTGCAGTCATCCGCTGATGACCGTCGGTAAGGTTGTTCCTCGCGGGGAGCGGCTGGTTTTTCCACTTTCCATTTATGTGAATCATGCGTTTGTGGACGGTTCGCATCTGGCTTCTTTCTTTGGGAAGATAGAGAAGTATCTGAAAGAAGTGTAATATTACAGAATTATTACAGAATTAATCTTTAGCTTTGCACGTGTAAAACTAAATGTGAGATGATATATACTGGGATAATTATGATAAGAAAGCCTTTCTGTATATGGAGAATTTGTAGTTTATTGGCAGCGCTATTCTTTATTGTGCCGGTCTCTCTGCATGCGCAGAAGCGAGACTTTACAACATGGGCAAGTACCGGTTTTAAGTATAAGGTAAATCCTGCATTTACGCTCTCCGGAAAATTGGAATGGCGCACAAAGGATGATCTTGACAAGACCGACCGTTGGGGGCTGGAGGCCGGCGGGGCATACTCTGTACTTCCTTTTCTGAAAATAGCTGCGGGCTATGAAGTGCATTATCGCAATCGCGGGGAAGCCGGTTGGAAGTTTCGTCACCGCTATCATTTTGACGGAACGCTATCCACACGTGTGCACAGGCTGAAGGTTTCACTGCGGGAGCGTTTTCAACATACTTTCGATAGCAATAATGATGAACTGCGTTGGCGCTCACGTGTCAAGCTGGCTTATGACATCCCCAAATGCAAGATAGAGCCTTACGCTTCTGTTGAGATGTACAACGGATTGAATCGTGGAGAGAAGTTTGATGTACAACGCATGCGCTATCGCGGCGGGGTAGTCCTCCCACTTTCTTCCGATTGGGAAGCGGATGTCTTTTATTGCCGACAATGGGAGAGTAAGGCACGAAAAGATATAGTAGGAGTGGCTTGCACTTATTCTTTCTGATAACAGCCGGGTTACTGCCGTTTTTTCTTGCGGTGCTCTTTTTTCAAACAGAAGTTGAATCCTGCATATACTTGCAGTGTTCCGAATCCGTTGTTCAATGAAAAGTTATTCCGGTAGTAGTCGTAAGTTCTGCCTACGAATGAAGTGCCTACGAAATATTTACTGTTGTTGTACACTACGCCTGCGCGTAGGATGAAGTCTATATTGAAATTCCTGTACCAGTCGTCTTTTTCTCCTTCCGCTTTGTTGATACGTGAGGTTTTGTAGGCCACTGCGGGATTGAGCGAGAGGCAGGCGAGGCAGTTGCGTGCGAATACCCAGTTGTAGGCATAACCGAAGTTGAGGCTGATATTGGTATATTTTATATGGTCCACTTTCATACCCGGGTTCATCGTTTCCCGGATGATATCGGGCAGCTTGGTGTAGTCAAAATCCAGATTGTGTGTGGATACGGAGAATCCGGCAATGAAAGATCCTGCGTTGCGCCGTTGATTGGTGGATTGGCTGAAAGCGGCGGGATAAGAAAAACGCCGGTTGTTGAAAATGTAATATAGGTTCAGTCCTTTCATTTTCACTTTCAGTCCGTCGAAGTCTTCAGAATAATCGGTGGGTATGCGGTCGGAAAAACCTGTAACGTCGTGTATTTTGTAAGAGTTACCCGTACGGCGGTAGATAATATCCACTCCTAATTTGGAACTGTATAAGCTGAGGTCGAATTCCGTTCCTCTTTTTTTCCCGCTTTTCTTTCCGTAAAGGCCGTCTGCGTCAATGGCCCAACCCAGAAAAATCCAGCGCCAACCAAAGTAAACTCCTATTTTGTTATGAGGTTTGGGCGAGAACCGCAGGCGTTGGGGTTCAGGAGTAGCACTTCCTACGGAATAGTATTCATAATTGGTGAAGTGGTCCAGCATTAAGGCATAGTTGTATCGGTTGGGACTGATGTATGTAGTGTCGAAATCGCTGAAATTAAGGAACTTCTTCATGATTCTTCTGAAATTTCCCGTACGTTTGCAGACCGAACTGTCGGGTGTGACAAAAGTGCTTCCTTCATTTTGGGCAAACAAAGAAAGTGTCAATAACATACCTATGCAAAAGCTAATCCCTCTGGGCATCCTATTATGCTTTGTTGTTACGAAGATATGAAATTTCCATCTAATAAAGAACGGAATATCTTCTTTTCCTTTTTTATTTCCCGAATTTTACATAGGTTTGCAACATCATAATAATACTTTTGTGGCAGAAATCTAAAAAATATATATGTACGCAACCGAAATTCTCAGTGATGAACGTTCTTTGGTTCTCCGCTTGATTGAAGGGGATGAGGATGCTTTTTGCGAGCTTTATGCTGCCTATAAGAATCGTTTGATATACTTTGCCATGCGCTTTTTGAAGTCGCGTGAGTATGCGGAAGATATTTTTCAGGATGCTTTTGCGGTAGTGTGGCAAGGACGCCGCTTTATCAATCCGGATGCGTCATTTTCTGCTTATTTGTATACAATCGTACGAAACCGTATACTGAATCAGTTGCGTGATTTGTCCAACCAGGATAAACTAAGGGAACAGATACTTTCACAAGCGGTGAATTACACCAACGAGACGAAAGACGAAATTATTGCGAATGATTTACGACAGTTCATATCTCGTGCATTGCAGCAACTGACGCCTCGTCAGCGCGAGATATTCCAGATGAGCCGGGAACGGCAAATGTCTCATCGTGAAATAGCCGAAGTGCTGGGCATTTCTGTCAATACGGTGCAAGAGTCCATTTCCATATCGTTGAGAACGCTACGCACTTATTTGGAAAAGAATTCGATAGTAAGTGCCGATCTGATATTGCTTCTTGTTTGCTTGAATTTATAAGAATAAGGTTTCCCAAAAGTCGTTTGTATTATGTTAACTTTATGTTTGATAATAAGTTAACTTGATACGGGTGATGAAGTTAACTTATTGTTGTGTATTAAGTTAACTTGTTACATATACGAAGTTAACTTCTTGTAGAGAGTCTTTTCATTCGCGATATATCTTAAAATATGTTAATCGCACCCCAGCTATTCTTTCCCCACGTGTATATCCCAATATAAAAGGGTTACTTTTGATAACCTTTGTACTATTTAGAATCATGGTTATGAAGAATAACGAAAATAATAGATCGTTGCTTCGCCGTTATTTGGACGGCCTGTATACAACGGATGATGCCCGTAGGCTGCTGGACGAGTTACAAGCTCCGGAGTATAATACCGATATGCTTCAGGAATTGATGGATGAAGTATGGGAGGAAGCGTCCTTGCAGTCACCACAAACGGATCTTGAACGTGAACAATATAAAAAAGAGGCGCGATTATTATTGAAACGTATCGAACATAAGAAACGTATGTGGTTCCGGCGTGTGTCATTGGCAGTGGCAAGTGCGGCTGCGGTGGTCTGTCTCATTTTGGGTAGTGTCAGCTATATCCGTTATATAGACAGGCAACAGATAACCTATTTGGAGGCTTCCACTTCCTATGGTGAGCGCAAGGAGATACGGCTTCCCGACGGTACACAATTGATTTTGAACTCCTGTTCTCGCGTGTGCTATCCGGACCGTTTTGCAGACGAGGAACGTAGAGTGGAACTGGAGGGTGAGGGGTATTTTCGTGTATATCACAATGAGAAACAACCTTTCATAGTGAATACCCGTCATTTTGATGTACGTGTATTGGGTACTTGTTTTAATGTCAAATCTTATTCTTCGGACGAAGTTGTTTCGGTGGATGTGGAAAGCGGTAAAGTGCAAGTCGATCTGCCCGAAGCGATGATGCGCTTGCGTGCTAAAGAGCAGATACTTATAAATACCGTTTCGGGAGAATACAACAAGCGGCACGAAGAACGTGCGGTGGCAGTTTGGAGAAGGGGTAGTTTGCGCTTTAATAGTACTCCGATACGCGATGTCGCCAAAGAACTGGAACGCATGTATAATTGCCGTATTACATTTACCCAAGGACAGGAGTTTAACAATCTCATTTCCGGTGAACATGATAATAAGAGTCTGGAGGCTGTGTTACAGTCAATTGGCTATACAAGCGGCATCCATTACAAGAGAAGCGGAGACCAAGTATTATTATATAAGTAATAAAATATGTTAATCGCACCCTGCTTTGTTGAAAGATGGGTGTATTATAAATAGACCTCGTGAGTATTAACTTTTAATCCAAGAAAAAGCAAGAATGAAAGCACCTCCTTGATTTTCCACAAAAAATAGGAGCTGTCTCTCAGAGAAGCCCCTATCCCATAATCCGGACGGATATTCATTCGTTTTCCCCCGCGTGAATAACGTTTCGCAGATTACTAAAACCTTTGTTTTAAATAATTTTTTCAATTACTAAAACGCACAAATTTATGAATATTCTTCCTAATTTTAAAAGGAAAAGTGGAAATGTCTATTCGTTTTTAGCATTTTTACTATTCGTATGCTTGTTATTTGTACCATATAATATTCAAGCGCAAAGCCAAAACAATATAACGCTAAATGTTCAGAATGAAACGGTCGAAAATGTTTTCAACCAATTGAGCAAACAAACCGGATTAAAATTCTTTTATGACCAAACAGTGGTAAATAATGCGCCACGTGTTTCTTTGAGCGTCAAAGATGCTTCTTTACAATCAGTTCTAAACAAAATCTCTTCGCAGACAAAGCTATATTTCAATAGGGACAACAATACGATTTCTGTGGGTAAGCAGAACAATTTGAATGTGGGAGAACAAGTCAAAAATAAAAGGATAACAGGTCAGGTTGTTGATCAAGCAGGAGAGCCTATTATAGGTGTAAGTGTAGTGTTAAAAGGTACTGCTAATGGAGTAATTACCGATGTTGATGGAAACTATACTTTGTCTAATGTTCCAGAAGAAGGCGTAATTTCTTTTTCTTATATAGGCTATCAAACAGTTGAACTTAAGGCTAATAATAGAGAATTGGCTAAAATTATTTTGAAAGAGGATAATGAGCTATTGGATGAAGTGGTAGTCGTTGGTTATGGTGTACAGCGTAAGCGTGATGTAACTACTTCTATTTCATCAATGAAAGCAAGTGAACTTGCCGTTCCTGTATCAAGTGTCGATCAGGCCCTTGTAGGTAAAATGACTGGTGTACAAGTAACTCAACCGAATGGAGTTCCTGGGGGGGGATTATCTATAAAAGTGAGGGGTAGCGGTAGTATTACTGCTGGTACAGATCCTTTGTATGTAATAGACGGTTTCCCAATGTCGAGTGATGCTGGTAGCGGAGCAGGGCAAAGTGTTTCCCCTTTGAGCACTATTAATATGAATGATATTGAATCTATTGAGGTATTAAAAGATGCGTCAGCAGCAGCAATTTATGGTTCGAGAGGTGCTAATGGTGTTGTGATTATTACAACAAAAAAAGGCAAAGAAGGAAAAGATTTGAAACCGACAGTACAGTATGATGGTTATGTTGGTTTTCAACAACGTACGAAAAAGATAGATATGTTAGATGCTTATGAATATGCAAAACTTAGTTATGACGGACATAATAATGCATATCTTGACTTGCTGGAAAGCAAAGGTATACCAGGAAGTATTACTGATACTAATGATGAACGTAATGCCAAACTTGGAAAGAAACCTGGTACTATTAATCAAGCATATCTGTTACCGCCGGAGATTATGCCTTACATAAACGGTGAAAAAGGGCTGATTAATACTGATTGGCAGGATGAAGTGATGCGGACTGCTTTAACCCATAACCATAATCTTTCTCTGTCCGGTGGAAATAAGTCTACGAGATATTTCATTTCTGGAAATTATATGAAAGAAGAGGGTATTGTTATTGGTTCTGAATTTGAACAAATGGGAGCAAGAGGTAAGGTGGATGCTAATTATAAGAAGTTTGCTTTTGGGACTAATCTATCTTTCAATTATTCAGTTTATGATATTGTACCTACTGAAGATCGTTATAAGAATGAAACAATCGTGGCTTCTGCTTTAGCTATGGCTCCTATTATGCCTGTATATAATCCAGATGGTTCTTATAACTTTGACCAATGGAATTGGCAATATAAGCATCCGCAAATTGTAAATCCAGTGGCATTGGCCAATGAAAAAGAAGACCAAATGAAGAGATATCGTTTCTTGGGTAATGTATATGGAGAGTATGAATTGTATAAGGACTTAAAGTTAAAAACCAATTTTGGAGTGGACTTTAATAGTTATAGTCGTTCTTATTATCGCCCTTCTACCTTGCCGACATCATTGGATAGAGTACCGCCATCTGTGCCGGAAGGTTCAAAACGTGATAAAAACATGTTGAACTGGGTATGGGAAAATACATTGTCTTATGTGAAAATATTCAAACAAGATCATCATTTATCTGCTGTGGCTGGTTGGTCTGCTCAAAAGGAGTCTGCTAATACCTCTTTGATTGCAGGAAATGGTTATCCAAATGATTTGGTACATACTATAAATGCGGCATCGGCTATTACGAATTGGAGTGCTACGGCTTACGAGTGGTCTTTACTTTCTGCATTGGCGCGTGCACAGTATTCCTATAAAGGAAAATATATGCTCTCTGCAGCTGTTCGTGCTGATGGTTCTTCTCGTTTTGGAAAAAACAATCGTTGGGGAACATTCCCTTCCGTATCTGCCGGATGGTATGTCAGTGAAGAAGACTTTATGAAAAACTTAAATTGGCTTTCTTCTTTGAAGTTGCGTGCCAGCTATGGTGTGAGTGGTAATTTCAATATTGGTAACTATGATTATTATGCGACTTTAAGCGAAGATAATTATGTCTATGGAAAAAATGACGGAACTTTGGCAAACGGTCTATATCCGTCAACTGCTGGAAATCCGGATTTGGGCTGGGAAAAAACGGCTATGTTGAATTTAGGATTAGAATTTGGCTTATTTAATATGTTTACCTTTGAGCTGGATTGGTATACGAGTACTACCAGTGATATGTTATTGGATGTTCCCGTTGCAGAATTCTCTGGTTTCAGTACAATCCCCATGAATATCGGTAAGGTAAGTAATAAAGGCATTGAATTCTCTTTGGCTACGACGAATAAGTGGGGAGATTTTACATGGAATAATCGTTTTAATATTTCAGCCAATAGAAACGAAGTTGTTGATTTAGGAGGAGCTGAAGAGATGCTAACAACGACAGAAAGTGTAACATTTATCACAAAAGTTGGTGAGCCGATAGGTAATTATTATACGTTGGTCACAGATGGTGTTTTTGCTAATCAGGCAGAGATAGATAATTCTAAGGACCCTGATAAAACAAAACGTAAATATGCCTATGTAGAAGGTGCTAAACCTGGAGATTTTCGTTATAAAGATATAGATGGTAATGGGGAAATAAATGAAAACGACCGTACTATTACCGGGAATTATATGCCAAAGTTTACTTATGGATTCTCAACCGAGATGAAATATAAGAATCTTGATTTAGCAGTATCCCTACAAGGTGTACAGGGGAATAAGATTGCTAATATATTCCGTCGTTATATTGATAATATGGAAGGTGGAAATAACTGTCAGATTGACGCTTTGGATCGTTGGGTATCAGAGGATAATCCTGGAAGTGGGCTTGTGGTACGTGCCAATAGAAGTGCTACTGGTATGAATGGTACTACTTCAACTTGGCATATTGAGGATGGTTCTTATTTAAGAATAAAAAATATAACTTTAGGCTATACCTTACCAAAAGATTGGTTATCGAATGTTGGTATTAACCATCTGCGTGTTTATTTGTCTACACTGAATCCGTTTACTTTTACAAAATATAGTGGATATAATCCTGAAGTAAACATGAAAGGTAACTCTCTCACGCCTGGTATTGACTATGGAACCTATCCATTGGCTAAGTCTTTTGTATTTGGATTGAATGTAACCTTTTAAATAATATAGATTATGAAAATAAGATATTATATAGTTAGTTTGTTCGCTCTATTATCAATAACAAGTTGTAGCGACTTCTTGGATTTGACTCCTATATCCGAGGCTTCTTCTGCTAATTATTATAAAAACACGTCAGATATAAATTCCGCATTGACAGCTTGTTACGGTTCTTTGCAAGGTACTTATCAATATGGAGAATATTTTATAGCTTTAATGGAACTTCGTTCTGATAATGTGGAAGATATTAATCCTGGTGGTGCTGCTGGTGTATTCTATTTTATAGATAATTTTACGGTAACTTCGGGGAATAATATTATTCGTCAGGCATGGAAAGAGCTTTATAACCAAATTTATAGATGTAACAATGTGCTTGCAAGCAGCCATGTTGTAGCTAATGAGGAATTAAGGAAGCAATATGAGGGTGAAGCGGCGTTCTTACGTGCTTTGGCTTATTTTAATATAGTCCGTTTATGGGGAGATGCTCCTCTTATTTTAGAACCGATTAAAACAGTGGATGCAGTAAACTATGGTCGTACTCCCATTGCAGATATTTATAAAGTTATCGAAGATGATTTAAAGGATGCAGCTAAAAAGTTGGAACCTTCGTATGGTAGTGACGATTTAGGACGTGCAACTTCCGTAGCGGCAGAGGCTTTGTTGGGTAAAGTATATCTGACAGAGAAGAAGTGGTCGGATGCAGTTGCATTGTTGGATAATTTGATACAGACATATTCTTCACAATACGGTTTATTGGATAATATTGCAGATGTGTTCAATGTGAATAATGAAATGAACAAAGAAATATTATTTGCTGTCCGTTATTCTAAATCCGTTATTGGAGAGGGACATGGGTATAATGACTATTTTAAGGATAAATCAGTTATTTACAGTGAATTAAAAGCATCTTATGGCACTACGGATGAACGTCGCGATATGATTGAGTATAAGAAGGTGGATGCTAATAATAATGTGATAGCTAAATACTATGATACATTTGATGCAACAACAGCAAAGGTCGGTTTTGATCTTCCTTTATTGAGATGGGCTGATGTTTTACTGATGTGTGCAGAAGCTCATAATGAGGTTGCTTACGATGGAACAGAGGATAGCAAGGCAATGAGTTCTTTAAACTTGGTTAGAGGACGTGCAAAAGCTGTTACATATACTTCGACAGAATTAAGTGATCAAAATAGCTTTCGCAAGGCTGTGTTGGAGGAAAGGCGTTTGGAATTTCCTTTTGAACTACATCGTTGGTTTGACTTGATTCGTACAGATACCGCAATAGATGCTATGGCTAAGGTTGGATTTACAATTACGAAGGATGATTATTTATATCCGCTTCCGAAGACAGAGGTTGATTTAATTAATAATCCTCTGACATTCCCTCAAAATCCGGGGTATAATTAATATGAAGCGGTGTATATTGGTTATGGCGGTATTTGCCGCCATAACTACCTTTGGGCAAACTTTGAAAAAATGGGAAGCGGGGTATTTGGATATTCATCATATTAATACAGGACGTGGTGATTGTACTTTTTGTGTTCTTCCAGATGGTACAACTTTATTGATTGATGCGGGAGAAGTAAAAGCCGATGTGAGGGTTGTTGCCCCCAAACCAGATAATCTAAAAAGAACAGGTGAATGGATTGCGGATTATATTACTTCTTTTATTCCAAATGGTAAGAAGTATATTGATTATTATTTGCTGACTCATTACCATTCTGATCATATAGGTGCTTTGTTTAGCGTAAAAGAAGAGAAAAAAAATTATTACTTAACAGGAGTAACAGATGTTTATCAACATTTTCCTGCACATATAATCGTTGATAGAGGAGGAGATTTTTTTCCACCTTCTTTTTCCGATTCTTGTTATGCCAATTATTGCCGTTTTATAAAATCTATAGGCAATAAAGTGGAGCATCAAACTTTTAAAGTGGGTACTGATGAACAAATTAGTTTACTATATAATAAAGTGGCTTATCCTTCTTTTTATATCCAAAATGTATATGCCAATGGTATGTTGGCTTTGAAAAATGATGAGATTGATACATTGTTTTCTAATCGTATTCATTATACAAAAGAAGAAATGCCTCGGGAAAACATGTATAGTTGTGTAGTTAAGTTAACTTATGGATTATTTGACTATTATACAGGTGGGGATATTCCTGGTTATCCACGCCCTGGACGTCCGCTATGGCATGATATTGAGTCTCCGGTTTCTGATATTGTTGGTAAAGTTGAAGTTGCGGTTTTAAATCATCATGGATATGAAGATGGCACAAATGAGCATTTTCTGATGCGTTTATCACCTCAGAATATAATAATGTCTGCGTGGGATGCTTTACATCCTAATCATACGGTATTAGCCCGGACTTTATCAAGAGAGATCTATCCAGAAAGTAGGAATGTGATGTCTACTAATTTACATCCGGCTGCGAAAATAGTTATAGGAAGTTTGACGGATAAGATGATATCTACTCAAGGACACATTGTTGTTCGTGTGTATCCGGGGGGAACCCAATACAGTATTTATATACTGAATGACAGCGATTCTAAGCATTTAATTAGAAAAGAATTGGGCATATTTGATTGTACGAAATAATTTTATGATTATGAAGAAATTTTTATTATTTATTTACGTTAGTACGGTGTGGATGGGTTATGCATTTGCCCAACAAACCGTAGACCATATTTTAAAAGAATTTAATGAAGTAGCTAATAAATCTGTGTTAGTTGTTTCTCATCGTGCCGATTGGCGCAATGCTCCCGAAAACTCTTTGCAAGCCATCCAAAACTGCATTGATATGGGAGTTGATATGGTGGAAATAGATTTGAAGAAAACAAAGGATGGGCATCTCATCTTGATGCATGATAAAACGATTGACCGCACTACTACCGGGAAAGGTAAACCTGAAAATTATACACTGGAAGAGCTTCGGCAATTCCGGCTGAAAAGCGGTGCGGGACATAAAACGCGTCATCAAATTCCTACTTTTGAAGAGGTTATGACTTTATGTAAAGGTAAGATCATGG
>OGYW01003011.1_pt1 | contig 11838 bp, 7 predicted proteins | sample 1576621 | NCBI WGS metagenome assembly OGYW01 (sample SAMEA3541528, study PRJEB24748) | human gut metagenome | biome: human gut; feature: human-associated habitat; material: faeces | place: China | collected 2012 | reverse complement strand
CAGTCCACCGTGGACCGGCGCGAGTACCACCTGCGCCCCACCCAGAAGTACATCGACTACTACAACATCAGCTACTCCTACCTGAGCACGGTGGTCCGGCGAGTGCGCCAGCGCTTCCCGGAAGAGGACGTGGACAAGCTGGAGCAGATGCTCACGGTGATCAGCGATGAGCTGATGCCGGAGCTGGACCTGATGAACAAGACCCGGCAGCGGCTGTCGGAATAAAAAATGCGCCCGGGAGTATCCAGGGCGCATTTTTGGTAGGGCGGCTTTACAGCACCATAAACAGGGTGCCGGCGGTGATCAGGGCACAGCCCACCAGGTTTTTGGCGGTAAAGGGTTCCTTCAGGATCACAAAGGCCAAAGCCAGGGTGATCACCACGCTGAGCTTGTCCACCGGAACCACCTTGGAGGCGGCCCCGATCTGCAAAGCGTGGTAATAGCACAGCCAGCTGGCCCCGGTGGCCAGGCCGGAAAGGATCAAAAACAGCCAGCTGCGGCGAGAGATATCCCCCACGCCGCCCTGGGTCCCGGTGAGGAACACCATGCCCCAGCTCATGACCAGCACCACCACCGTGCGGATGGCGGTGGCCAGGGTGGAGTTGACCCCCTGGATGCCGATCTTGGCCAGGATGGAGGTAAGGGCCGCAAACACGGCACTGCCCAGTGCAAACACGAACCACATAGTAAGATGCGCCTCCCTTTTTGTCCAGTGTAACACCGCAGCCCTCCCGGCGCAAGGGTGCACAGGCAAAACCGCCGGGCAAGCACTGGCCTGCCCGGCGGCTTTATCCTCAGTGATAGAAGGTATCGAAGTTCACCTGGCGGTAGAAGCGCTGCTGCAGCTGGTCGAAGCTGTCGCAGTTCTGGGCCAGCAGCCACATGCTCTTGGTGACCACGGCTTCGATGGTCATGTCATGGGCTTCCAGGAAGCGGAATCGGTTCTTCACCCGCTTGCCCACCTCGTACACGCCCACGTCGCTGCCCTCATAGGTCACCTGCGTGGTCAGGATGAGCACCTTGTGGGTCTGCTCGTAGTGGCCCAGCCCCTCGGCAAAGGCGTCCATGAGCCGCTGCGGGATGCCGCCCACGCCGAAGCTCTCCACGATGACGCAGTCGTACAGGCGGAAGATCTCCGGGATCATGCCGGGGTCCATGCCGGGGATGAGCTTGAGCAGGAACACCCGGGGGTTCATGGCGCGGCCGAACTCCACCGGACCGGTGGGCCAGGGCGAAGGCACATAGCGCACCAGACGGTCGCCCTGCACCAGTGCCAGCTCCGGGAAGTTGACCGAGGCAAAGGCGTCGTAGCTGATGGTCTTGTTCTTTTTGGCACGGGTGCCGGCAATGACGTGCCCGCCAAACACCACCATCACGCCCCGGCTGCCCGGGTCCAGTGCACAGATCACGCTGTCGCGCAGGTTTTTTTTGGCGTCGGTGATCTCGTTGGAGATGGGCTGCTGGGCACCGGTGAGGATGATGGGCTTGTCCGCGTTCTGGATGAGGTAAGAAAGTGCCGCTGCGGAATAGGCCAGCGTATCGGTGCCGTGGCAGATGATGAAACCATCGTACAGGGCGTAGTTCTCCTGAATGGCGCGGGCCATCATCAGCCAGTGTTCCTGGCCGAGGTCGGTGCTGTCGATGCTGCACAGGGCCAGCGTTTCCGGGATGCACAGGTCGTTGAGCTCCGGAAGATGGGCCAGCAGCTCGTCGCTGCTGAGCACGGGCCGGAGGCCCTGCGGAGTATGTACGCTGGCAATGGTGCCGCCGGTGGTAATGAAAAGAATGCGCTGTTTGGTCATAAAAAGCCTCCATGGCAGAAAATCAGAGAAACAAACCCAGTATAACACACTCTTTTCCGGCTGAAAAGTGCCCCGCAGCGGCAAAAGGCTGCTTTTTGCGACCCGGTCACAGAAGTTTTGCGGAAAAAGGTGTATACTATATGAGGAAAGGGGCTTCCGTCGATTGGAAGGCCCCTCAGTCGCTGCGCGACAGCTCCCCGCAGGGGAGCGGGTTCCGTAAAAGCACCTATTCCCGCTGCGCTTTGGCCGCAGGCCAACAGCAGCCGATGCCACTTCCCGGAACGGCCCCTCCCGTGAAAAAGCAAATCCGGCGGGGCCGCAGCCCTGCCGGATTTGCAAAATCTAAAATAATTTTTCTGCTATTTATGCCCAGAGCAAAGCGGAGGGCATTCTAAATCGTTTGCCTTCCAGAGAACAGGCCACTTTCCTTAACGCCCATCCGTGAAAAAACAATCCCGGAAAATCCGCAGATTTTCCGGGATTGCATATCTTTAAAAATAATTTTCCGCTGATATTGCCAGAGCAAAGCGGAGGGCATTCTAAATCGTTTGCCGCGCCGGGGTTCACTCCTCCGCGTGGAGCGGCTCCGGATAGGCGGTGCGGGTGCAGCGCACGGCACAGCGGGCGCGGCCGCCGGTGGTGCAGGTGAACAGGGTCAGGTCCCAGGCGTCCTCGTCGCTGGCCGTGATCATCTTGTCGATGTCGGTGGGCTGGATGGTCTCCACGTTGGACACCTCATAGCTCCAGCGCTGGCCGTCCATGTCGGTAAAGTACACCTCACTGCCCAGGGCCAGCCACTTGATGGGGCTGAAGTGCTTGGCGTAGTTGTGGGCACAGACCACCATGTTATCAGCGTAGGTGGAGCCGGAGTAGCGGCCCGGGGCCACCTTGAGGCCCGCATAGCTCCACTCGCTCATCACGGGCAGTTCCAGCCCGATGGACGGGACGGACAGGTAGCCGATGTAGCCCCAGCCGTCGATGTCGGTGACGGTCATCTCCTGCTCCGGGTCCAGCTCCGGCTGGACCACCGGCTCTTCGTCCTTCGTCTTGTCCTCCATGGTCTCGGTCAGGGTCTCTTCCAGCTTGCCCAGGGCGTCCTGCGAAGCCTTGTCGGCGCGGTTGGCGTCCCACTGGTTATAGCCCAGCAGGGCCAGCGCGCCCAGAATGAGCAGGATGCCCACGATCATGCAGGCGCGGCCGATCTTCTGCTTTGTGTTCATGCCAGCGTCTCCTTTCGGTCCAGCACCCAGCCGACGGCAAACAGCAGCACGCCGCTGCAGGCCATGAACGGGATGGGCCAGTTCAGCTGGCCGCTCTGGGGCAGTGCATTGCCGTCCGGGCGGCCCGGCGCCACCGGGTTATCCGGGTTGCCGGGGGCCACGGGGTTGTCCGGGTTGCCAGGGTTCACCGGGTTATCCGGCGTACCGGGCGACACCGGGCGGTTGGGGTCGTTGGGATCGACCGGCATGTCCGGGTTGTCGGGCTGGGTGGGCTTTTCCGGTTCCGAGGGCTTCTCCGGCTCGGACGGTTTGTCCGGTTCCGAAGGCGTGCTGGGAGTTTCCGGTTCGGGTGGGGTCACCTCCTGCGTGGGCGCGCCCACCTTGGGGGTGGCGTCCACGGTGTAGAGCCAGCCGCTTTCGTCCGCCATGGGCAGCGACACCAGGAAGGAATTGATGGCCTCGTAGCCCTTGGAGTTCTCGGTCTGCACCACGAGGTACAGGCCCAGCGGCAGCGCGTCAAAGGAGACGATGCCCTGCTCGCTGATCTTATGGGTGGTGCCGGCGGCGCGGGCGGGCAGCTTGGCTTCCAGCCTGGAAGCCAGCGTGCTGTCCGTCAGGTCGCCCAGCGCGATGCCGCAGCCCGTAAAGTCGGCGGTGTACACAAAGTGCAGGTCGCCGTTGGTGCGGGCCACGTCCGCCACCTTGTACACGGTGAGTGCGCCGCCCCGCAGGGGGACGTCGTTCTGGTGGTCGTACAGGGTCACGTCCATGCTGCCGGTGCGGCTCAGGTCGATGTTGGCGCTGGCCGCGGGGGCTGCCAGCGCGGGCAGTGCACAGCACACGGCCATGCACAGTGCCAGCAGAAGAGCGGCAAACCGGTTGTTTTTGTTTTGTTTCATGGCTGCTCACTCCTCCTTGTTTTGTTTCCGTTTGCGGGCCAGCAGCAGGGCTGCTGCAGCGGCCAGTGCGCCACCCAGCACCCCGAAGGGTGCCGTGCCCATGCCGCCGGTGGACGGCAGCTCGTAGCCGGTGTAAACGTAGTTCTGCACCGTGATATTGCCGGTCTGCACGCCGTTGTTGGAGATGTACACGTTCCAGTTTCCGGTGGTCGTTTCCTCCACCAGGTAGTGGTACGCATTGCCGTTCTTGTCCTTCAGGGGCAGCTCGTCCCCCGACTTGGACCAGGTCCAGTTGTTGGTCTTGTTCAGGGTAGCTTTCTCGAACGGCTCCTTGCTCTCCACGCTGTCGGTGTAACGCCAGACCTGGATTTCAATATTCTCTGCCGCCGGTTCCACCGGCTGGCGGGTGTCGGCATCCAGCCAGAGCTTGCTGACGGTCAGCTTGCTGTACACGTTGCTGTACTCAGCAGTGGTGGTGCCGGCGTCGCTGCCCACCTGCACATTGCTGTTCAGGTCCACCGTCTCGTCATTCACGGTCAAGATGGTGGTGCCTTCCGCCACGCCTGTGGCATTTGCAAAGGCCTTCTCCGCGCTCTCCGCGCTGGCGCTCTTGCGGAACAGCAGGTAGTGCGGGGTGTCATCCAGCTGATAGTTCTGGGGTGCTTCGGTCTCCACGAGCTTATACAGCACGTCCGGTTTCAGGCAGCTTGCAGCCTCACTATTCAGCACAGCCAGACTGGCCTGACCGTTTTCGTCCGTGGTCAGGGTGCCCGTGCCGTTGCCGGTCCACGGGACGAACTGCCCGCTTACCGTATCGTACTGGGAAATGGTGAACTCCGCGCCCTTCAGCGACACGCCGGAGTAGCTGTCCTTCTTGCGCAGCACGAACTGTGCGGTGGTGGCCGTTGCATCCGCCTTGACCTGGTAGGTGATGCCGCTGTCGCTGGATTCGCTGCCGTTGCTCAGGGTCACGGTGTTGCTCACCTGGTAGCTGGCGGCAGCACTGCCATCCTTCACATTGCAGTCATACACAAGGATCAGGGCCGCCATATTGGGGATCTCCATATGGAGCCAGCCGTTCTTGTCCGCTTCCAGGATGCGGTAAAGATCACGATCCACTTCCTGGCCGAGGATCACGCCTGCTGTTTCGTCGTAAGCGTAATAATACAACTTGACCGAGTTGACATCGCCGGTGGCGATGGCACCATTGGTGGTGCTGATGTTATCCCACAGCTCGATCTTCTCCGCTCTGGTCTGCCCGGCCGACAGATCATCGCCGGCCGGGTTGATGACCACCTGATAGTGCAGCTTCCGGTCGTTGCCGGTGTCCTGCCAGCCGGTCTTTTTCACCTGCTCCACCTTGCGGGTCACGGTGGTGGTGGTGGTCTCGGTCAGCTCGCCCCAGGTGGCACTGTTCGTATAGATCAGCTTGCCCACCGAGGGGTTCTTCCAGGTGGGATCGTCGCTCACGCTCACTTCATACTGGATGCGGATGCGGTGTTCCTCCCGCCCCGACTGGTTGTAGTTGCTGATTTTAATGGTGAGCTTCCGGGTAGTTTCGTCATACTCTGCCGTCGCCCAGTCTACATTTTTATCCTTGATCTTTACAAATTCGTTCTCATCCAGCGCGATCTTGACATTATCCACCTTGAAGCCGACGTTTTCCGGCAGGGTGTCGGTAACCGTGATCTCGTCCCTATCGTCGGCGGAGGTCTGCAGCACCAGCTGATAGTGGAGGTTGTTGCCGCTGAGGTCGCTCAGCTCGAAGCTGTTGCTGCCGGTCAGATAACCGGTCTCGTCGCCGCTGCTCTTTGCGGCCACGCCCTTTTCAAACTTCTTGTAGCTGCGGTAGGTATCGGTGTCCGAGGCCTCGCCGCTCACGCCGTCGATATGGATGGTGTTCTTATAGGTCCACACCTCACCGGTGGGCACATCGTCCCGCTCCTCGTGTGTGGGGATGCCGGTCACCGAGATGCTGCGCACGGGGTTATTCTGGTTCCCGGCTGTCACCTTGATGGCAAAGCTGCGCACGCGGGTAGTGGGATCGTTTGCCGTTATAATGCCGCCGCCCTCGATACCGCTGTAATAGGTGATCTCGATCGTGTTGCCTGCGTCGATCGCCTGCTCATAGGTCAGCCTCGTGTTGTCGTGCATGGTCATGGTCAGATTGGCCTTGATGGCGTCATCCAGCTCTTTTGCAATGGCATAGTGGGTGTCCTTTTTTTCCTCGCCTTGGTCGTTCTCTGCGTCGTCCAGCACATCCCACAGGGTAAACTCCGCTTCACCGGCCTTGTTGGTGGCCGAGAGGTTCCAGGTGGGGTTCTTGCCGCTGGCGGCGAGTTTTTTGCTCAGGGTCCAATCGCCCTTCCCGATGTTCACGGTATCCGAGGCCTTAAAGGTATGGCCGCTCTTGGTCAGGATCTGTGCCGTGTTGGTCACCGAGCCGCCGCCGATGGGGGTGGTGGTCTCAAAGGTGATGGTCAGCTCTGTTCCCCCATACTCCGCCGGGATGGTATAACCGTTTTGCAGAAAATTCTCTGCCGATATCGTATCGTTGCCTACCTTTACATCCCCTACGATTTTCACACCGTATGGCAAGGCATCTGTGATCTTGCAGCCCTGCAGGAGATAGGACCCCAGGAAAGAATGGGGTACCTTTACAGTGATCGTCCACTGGATGTGGCCTGTTTTGGGGTCGTACTGGCCCTTCTTCTCAATACGCTGGGTTTTACATGTGTACCATGCGTCAGCCCCATCTTTTACATTGTCCCCTGCCTCGGCTTTCGCCGTGTTGTTGATGATAGCGACGCCGTTGGGCATCTTGTCAAAGTCCGCATAGTTCCGCTGAACGTCGTAGTTCCAGATGTACTTCTCTCCGGCCTCCAATGCAGGCAGCGGAGCGAGGACCACCTGGGGGTTGCCGTTGCCGTCGGTTTTCAGTTCATGCGTAGGAACGTCAATCTCCGTTTTTGTGCCCGAAGCATCCACCTTGTAAAGTTTAAAGGAGTCTCCCAGATATTTGCCGCCCTTCAGGTAGTCGCTACGGTTTTCGCCATTCCTATTCGTGTTCAGGGTATCCGTAAGGATCACCGGGTCTTTGGTGCCGTTGGTGGTCTTCACCGTCACCTCATAATTATTTACAAAGGTGCCGTCCTTACGGTTCGTAATCAGCGGAGACCCACTCTTCTTTTCGATCTTTATATCTGCTTTTTTCGGCTCGATGGTCAGGGTGCAGTCGTCCTTGAAGGTGAACTCCTTCTTGTCCTCAAAGTTGTCGGCGCTCGCCGTAACGGCGGCCTTGAAGGTACCGGTGAATGTCAGGCCGCCCTTCTCGTCGGTGCCGATGAACCTTCTGTCCGTAAAGGTCAGGGTCACTGTGCCGTTGGTGTCAACGGTGAAGCTGCCCACGACCTTTGCATTGCCGGCCTCGTCCTTGTCGGACTCATCCACGATGTTGCCCGTCGTCACATCCGGCATGGGCAGGCCTTCGGGCAGCTGGTAGGTCAGGGTATTGTTGGTGGGCGTCAGCACACCGGCATTCACGGTATACTTCAGGTTAACGCGGACGTGGGTGCCGCTGTCCACCTTCACACTGCCCGTGCCGATAGGCGTCCATGTTTTTCCGTCGGTCGTCATTTCATAATTGACAGCCGTGATCCAGGTGTTCAGGTCGTAGGGGTCCCCGGCAGCCAGCAGGGCGATCCCGTAGGGGTCGGCGTCACCCACCCATTCCACGGTAGCCCCAAAGCCATCCTCATCTTCCAGCAGCGCATAGCTGCCGTCCAGCTCCTCCTGGGAGCCTGCCGGGGCCTCCGGGGCCACAGCGGTGGTCTCGGCGGCATAGGCACCGGTCACCGAGATGACACTGGTCACGTCGGACATGGCAGCGGGCACCTCGGCCACCTTGCCGTCCACGTTGCCGGAGATCACGGTCAGGGTCCCGGCGTCGGGGTCCACGGCGGACACGACGCCCACCGTCTCGGTGGTCACGGTGCGGGTGTCCACCTGCGGCTCGGAAGCCGTGAGCTGGGCGGCGGTGTCGGGGTCCTCGTCCAGGTCCAGCAGGGCGATGCCATAGGAGCTCTCGTCCACGGCCACCTGCTCGGTGGTGAGGGTGTTGTAGATGACGATATCGCCGGGCCTTGCGGTGGAGCCGTCGGCGTCGGTGAGCCACTGGGAGCCGCGCAGGTCACTGTGCAGGGCCATCACGCCCGCACGCTGGGGCACCACCGTCTGGGGCACACCCGCAAAGTGCAGGCAGTAGGACAGGAACATCACGTCCCAGGCGCCGTAGGGGTTGCCGTACCAGGCACCATAGCGGGAGTAGCCGCGCAGCACCTGCTGGTCCTCCACATCCAGCTTGAAGTTCTTGTCGCTCTGCTGGTAGTCCAGCTGGGACTTTGCCACGGTGAGCAGGTCCTCGGCCCAGTTGCCGTTCAGGGCCACGTTGGCCGCGGCCTGCCATTCCTCGGCAGTCTCCACGTCGGCCTGGGTATCGGCCAGGCACTCCACGGTGTGGTGGTGCTCCGGGATGGTGCACACCAGCTCCTCGGTGTAGCAGGCGTCGGTGTGGTGATGCAGCACCGGCTCGTCCGGGGTGGTCTCGGCCGGCTCAGGGGGCAAGTCCACCACGGGGCGGCTGGCAGGCATTTCCTGATAGGCGGGGTTGGGCTCCTCCACCAGTTCGCCCTCGTCCAGGCCGCACACCAGCTCATACTCGGTGGTGTAGCAGCTGTCGTCGTGGATATGCTCGAACTCGCCGCAGATGAGCGCACCGTACTCGTCAAAGCAGTCGTCGGTGTGCTCGTGCTCTTCCTGATAGCAGGTCAGCACCCGGTGCTCCTCGTAGCAGGCATCGGTGTGCTCATGGGGCACCCAGATGGTCTCCGGCTCGGTCTGCACCGGCTCTTCCGGCTCTTCCGGCTCGGCCGCGCTGTAGGCGGACACCGGATCGGCGCTGCTGTCCGAAGAGGTGACGGGCGTTTCCGGCTCGCCCTCCTCGTAACCGCAGGTGAGTACTTTTTCGTAGCAGGCCGCCGTGTGCTGGTGCTCCTCGTAGCCGCAGTGGTAGTCGGCAGTCATGGAGATGCCCACCCCATGGAGCTGCCAGTTGACGAACAGGGTGGTGAGCAGGGCCAGCACCAGCATCATGGCCACATAGCGCCGGGCCTGTACATGCTGCCTGCGGAACCGCTCGATCAACCCGTTGATGATATCCTTCATAGTAAACACGTCCTCTTGGTTCGCTCTGTGCCCTGGCAGCCGCACACCGCCGCAGGCCCACAGAAGAGTCAGTTCCTCGTTTGTGCAACAAAAGCGTCACAAAATTTTCGATACACTGTCATTATACCATTTTAAGGCATTCATTTCAACTCAGGGGCGTGCTTTTCCGGCAATAGAATGCACACGATGCGCACCATGCAAGGGGTCAGGGGCAGCCACAGCACCGTGCAGCCCAGATTGAACAGGGTGTGGGCGTTGGCGATCTGCCGGGCCAGCACTGCGCTCTCCGGCCCGTGGGGCGAGACCAGCCGCACCAGCGCGGTGAACTGGGGCAGCAGCAGCCAGCACACCGCCGCCCCGGACAGGTTGAACAGGGCGTGGGCCGCCGCCAGACGTTTGGCGTCCCGGCTTTGCCCCACCGATGCCAGCACCGCCGTGACGGTGGTGCCGATGTTGTCCCCCAACAGCACCGGGATAGCTCCCGCAAGGCCCAGCAGGCACCCGCCGTCCGGCCCGGGGCGGGCGGCCATCTGCTGCAGCACCGCAATGGTGGCGGAGCTGCTCTGCACGGCAAGGGTCATGCCCAGCCCTGCCAGCAGGCCCAGGCCGGGGCGATGCCGCACCTGAGCCATCCACTGCCGGAACACCGGCCCCGCTGCCAACGGCTCCATGGCCTCGGCCATGACCGCGATGCCCTCAAACAGCAGGCCGAACGCAAACAGCGCCTGCCCGGCTGCGTGCAGACGCCCGCGCCCCGCGAACCAGAGCAGCAGCCCCGCCACCAGCAGCAGATACCGGGCATCCTCCAGCCGGAAGGCCAGCAATTGCGCGGTGACCGTGGTGCCGATGTTGGCCCCGAACACCACCGGCACGGCCCGCTGCAGGGTCAGCAGCCCGGCCCCCACAAGGCCCAGCACCAGCACCGTGACCGCCGAGCTGCTCTGCACCACCGCCGTGACCGCCGCCCCCGTGAGCACCCCGGCCAGCGGGTGGGCCGTGAGCCGGGCAAGGGCCTGCCGCAGGGTGTCCCCCGCCGCCTGCTGCAAAGCGTCCGTGAGGGTGTCCATACTGTATAAGAAAAGTGCCGCCCCGCCGAACAATTGCAGGATCATCCACAAACGCTGTTCCATGCCCGATGCCCCCTTTGCTTTATGTGTATGCGGGACACAAACGTTTGTGAACTTTTGTGAAACAATCCCTGCAGGGGGTTGCAATCCGGCCCGAAAAAGCCTATTATTGTCAAGCGTTAACAGTTAACGGCTGTTAAGTAATTTTTGAGAGGAGGGATCGCGTGTCTGAGGAATCCACGTTAAGTTTCCGCGGGCTTTGCCGCTACATCCACCGGCTGAGCAAAGCATCCAAGGCCGGCATGAAGGCCGCTCTGGCCGACTGCCCCAAGCGCCACTTCCCCATGCTGGAAGGGCTGCTGGGCTGCATTCGGCTCCATGGACAGGACGGTGCCGTTTATATCTCCGATCTTGTTCAGGAGCTTCATCAACCGCTTCCTGCCATTTCCCGCACGGTGCGGCAGATGGAGCAGGACGGCCTTGTGGAACGCTTTGCCGACCCTGCCGACCGCCGCAAGACGCTGGTGCGTTTCACGCCCAAGGGATACGAGGCCTGCCGACAGTGCGAGGCTGCTCTTGGGGACTACTTTTCCAGTGTCATGGCCCGGCTGGAGCCGGAACAGCTGGCCCAGATGGAAGCGCTGCGCGGCGCGCTGATGGAAGCCATTCTTGCGGAAAACGCTGCGCGTACCACCAAACCGAAGGGAGAACCAAACCATGACAAAGATCTTTAAGCAGCTGGCCCGTCACTGGGCCGTCTGCCTCGTGGTGTTCGCACTGCTGTTCGTGCAGGCGTACTGCGATCTGTCGCTGCCGGACTACACCAGCAAGATCGTGGACACCGGCATCCAGCAGGGCGGCATCGAAAGCCCCCTGCCTGCCACTGTGCGGCAGAGCACGCTGGATGCCCTCTCGCTGCTGATGCGCGAGGAGGACGCCGCTGCCTTCCAGAACGCCTACACCGCCGACGGCGATGTGCTGCGCCTGCGCACCGACCTGACCGCCGACGAGCGCACTGCGCTGGAAGACGCTGTGACCACGCCGGATATCGTGCTGTATCTGGCGGCCGCCCAGGCAGCCAACACCCCCGCCGGGCAGACCGGCATGGGCATGACCGGCCTTGCGGACCTGCAGGCCTCCGGTGCCGACCGCAATCCCGACACGGAAACCGAGACTGCGGCCCCCACGGCGGAGGACCTGGACACCGTGTGCGGCCAGTTTGCCGCCATGAGCCAGATGCCCGGCTTCCGCCGGGACGCCGTGCAGCAGCATCTAACCGGTGCCATCGGCCAGCTGGACGACACCGTGGTGGAGAACCTGAAGAGCCAGGCTCTGCTGCTGGTGGGGCTGGAATACGAGGCCCAGGGCATTGCCCATGATGTGCAGATGCACTATTTATATAAGGTAGGCGGCCAGATGCTGGCCCTGACCCTGCTGATGGTGGCCGTGTCCATCGCGGTGGGCTTCCTGGCCTCCCGGGTGTCCGCCGCCATCGGCCGCGACCTGCGCCGCGAGACCTTCTCCAGCGTCATCCACTTCTCCAATGCGGAGATCGAGAACTTCTCCACCGCGTCCCTCATCACCCGCACCACCAACGACATCCAGCAGGTGCAGTTCGTCTGCGTCA
>OGYW01003005.1_pt1 | contig 11857 bp, 14 predicted proteins | sample 1576621 | NCBI WGS metagenome assembly OGYW01 (sample SAMEA3541528, study PRJEB24748) | human gut metagenome | biome: human gut; feature: human-associated habitat; material: faeces | place: China | collected 2012 | reverse complement strand
AAACCAAAATAAAGAAGTATTCAACCGCATCCTACTACCAGAATCACCAAAATTATGCCGATGTTGCTACGAAAAAGGTCATTGGCGTTTCTCCCGACACCAATCTTGGTGAAGCCTGTAGGCTGTTGGCTGAAAAGCGCTTGAAGTTGCTGCCAGTGCTAGACGAAGGCAAATTGGTGGGCGTTGTCCATCGCAGCAGCTTACTTCGTCTTATTGCTGAAGTGCTGGAAGAGGATAAGCAAGACTAGAAAGAGGCTTATAGGGCAAAAGTGTGTCCATAGCGCCCTATAAGCAGGAATAAACTAAATTTTCTCTAAGAGCGCGATGATGCTTTCCATTGCCGTGGTCAGTTCATCGCGTTCTTTATTTGTAAGGCGCCTGAGGCGGTTTTCGAGCTCGAGAGCACTTACTTTTAGATTAGCTTCACTAAGGACTTTGCTTTGATTGGCAAGAGAAGCTTTTACCGTGACATGCTATTTACTGGCGCAGCATTGCTAACTTCGTCAGTAATTTTGCGTAGATGCGCTCTCTGATCCAGGGCTCATCCGAAAGAGAAATTACATCCTTTAAGGGCACCCACTTTACACTGCTATTTTCGTCGGGTTTCTTGCGAAGAGGATCTAGTTTGTCGGCTTCAACTAAGTAGGTAACATTGAGATGTAAATGCGAACTTACGTATTGTCCGTGTTTTTCGTGCCCATCGACCGTAAGCACTTCGAGTGAAAAGATGGGACTTGCGGGAGCTTTTTTCCATGGAACTAGGCGAGCGTGTGCAATGCCTGTTTCTTCTTGCAGTTCGCGAAGTGCAACTGCTTGTAAGTCTTCACAGCCATCGGCATGTCCGCCAATCCAACTCCATGACTTATAAATGTTATGGAATACCATAACGGTGTTTTCTCGCTCTTTATCAACCACCCATGCCGAACAAGTGAAATGAGCTTGGACGCTGCGATTGAAACAATCGGTGTCGTTTTCTAAAGCGCCCAGTAGTATTTGTTTGTCCTTTTCTTCCTGCTCGTTGAAAGCTTCAAAAGAAAGTATTTCGTCGCGTAAAGTCATGAGAGTCCATTTCTTTTTTTAGGCAACAAACATGAACAAAAGCTAGGTAAAGTAGCAATATGAAGACTAAAAAATGTTACCAGTAGGATTTAGGATTGCAATGATGGAGCTCGAAGAGAAATGATTTATGTAACAGGCGACATACATGGTGGCTTTGATATCCATAAATTATCTTCGAAAGAGTTACGAAGCGCAGGACTGCGCATCAAAAAAGATGACTACGTCATTGTCTGCGGCGATTTCGGTTTGGTATGGGACAACAAACCTGAAGAGCGCTATTGGCGGAAATGGCTTGATGAAAAACCATGGACTACGTTGTTTGTAGATGGCAATCACGAGAATTTTGAACTGTTGAATACTTATCCTGTCGAAGAATGGCATGGTGGTCGCATCCATCGCATTTCTGAAAAGATCATTCATCTCATGCGTGGGTATGTGTTTTCGCTTGAAGGCGCTACGTTTTTTACCTTTGGCGGCGCAGCTTCTCATGATAAGGAATGGCGCTTACCAGGTCTTTCGTGGTGGCCAGAAGAATTACCTAGTGATGAAGAATTACGGCAGGCAAACGACGTACTTACGCAATGCAACAATCAAGTTGATTACATTATTAGTCACTGTGCGCCAAGCTTAATTCAGGGCAGACTAAACCCTACTTATAAAATAGATCGGCTAACCGAATACTTCGAATACGTCCGTGAAACAGTTAAATTTAAACGCTGGTATTTTGGCCACTATCATGAAGATGTAGATTTCGATGACGGATTCAGTTGTTTGTTGGACAGGGTGCTTCCGTTAGAATCCGATTTTCGTACACTTTGAATGAGCACTCCTAAGGCTAACAGGCAATACACAATCCCTACCACGCACGTAATCGTGGGCGATACAGTAGGTGCCATATTGCCAAATACGAAGCGATCAATTAGCTCGGGCGCAGCGCCAGTGGGTAATGCCCAGGGCGAAATAGCTAATACAGTTTTCAAGGCCGCTGTAATAACGCCAATAAAGAGAATAGGGGCTCCCCAAGAAGAGGCGCGCTGTTGATCGTTTAGACGCATGCCCAGTGCTACTGATACAAAGGCAACAGGCAAGATCGTAAACAGAAGAAATAGGGCGATTTCGCACGCAAGCGCAATGTCGCGCAACACGCCGAATGCGCAAACGAGGGCAACAAATTCACTAAGAGCAATACAGGCAAGCGTTTTACCGAAAGTGATGCTTGCGTGTGATGCTCCTGCCAGCAACATGGTTTGCTCTGCTCCACGTTCACGTTCTTCTGCTAAAACACAAACGGTTCCAATACCGCCGATGCTGCAAACAGCCAACTGGCATAAAAAGGGTGCAGAAAACCATTCAAAGAAATGGAAGAGGTCGGTAAAAAGCAGCGCAAAGAAAATAAGCACAAGTGCAGTAGCGGCCATAGAAGGGTTAGCGGCAAGCGTACGAATTTCGTGAAAAGCTATAGCGAACACGGTACGAATCTTCATGCTACTTCATCCCTAGTGTTGCACGCATTTCTTCGGCGCGACCTTTTGCTAGTGGAATTGAGGTGTGCGCAACATCGGAAAGCGTAAGATTGAACGAGTTACGGGTAAAACGTTCAACTTTCGCAATGCGTTGTACGTTAACAATGTAGGAACGGTGACATCTAAAGAAACCAAAACGAGTAAGCTCTCGTTCAAGTTCGTCTAAGGTGGACGGGGTTTGATAGAGCTCTCCACGAACTGATACATAGTTTTGGCGGTTTACGCTTTCGATAAAGTCAATTTCTCGTGGATCAAACAAGAGAGTTGATGTTCCCGATTTAGCCTGAACCTTACAAACGCGAACTTCGTCACCCGCAAAAACAACTTCGTCTTCAGTTTCTTGGTCGGAGTTGCTGGTGGCGTTTGATTCGTCTTTTTTGCTTGAAGTAACTGCATCCTGAGTAGCTGCTTCATCCTGTACTGTTTGTGCGGGGAAGAAGCGGCCTTCTTCTTCCCACCACGCGTCGCCTGGCATAAGCAACGCTTCGCGAAGAGGTTCGCCTACCGTAATAAAGATAGTGCCCTTTTCTGCTTCACTTGCAATCCAGGTGAGAAAAAGCGATCGCGTATCGGGTCCTAATTCCAGTAAAGGCCGTTCGCAAAATACAACTTCGGGTTCAAATAGGGCCATGCGTGCAAAATTCATTAAAGCGCGTTCTTCGGGAGTTAGTTTTGAAACCGAGGTGTTTCTTTTTTCTTCCAGCCCGAAATGATTCAGAGATTCGTTGGCGGTTATGTTGCCGCCTGCCAAACGAGCAAAAAATTTTAAGTAAGAACGAACCGTATCGCGGTCAAAGCCTTTGTCGGATTCTAAGTAAAAGGCACAGCGTTTTGTCTCGTAGAAAGTGCGTACCGCTTCAAGCGCACTTCGACTGGTTTCTCGACCGCATTCTATATGGATGCTTTTACCAGATTCGCCTTCGATAAGCGCTTCGATGGAATTGTAGTCGGGCGAATTTGCTGTCATTCGGTTGTCCTTGCATTCGTATTTTTCTGACCGAAATTTGTGTCAAGCGAAATGGTATCACAGGACCCAAGTGTAATAAGCGTACACGAGTGATCTCGATGCTCCTGTCGTGCTCTTCAGTGCTCCTTTCGTAGGATGACGTGCTCTTGTCATACCAAAACTATGTATTTGATCAGGCTTATCTGAAAAACTGTCGGTGTCGCAAGCGATGTGAAAACAAAACACGGTTATTAGTTATGTGGCTCAATCAGAGTGCCGCATTTTAGACAGAAGGAGTACCTCATGGGTTCGCAATTTTTGATGAGCATTCTTAAAGACAGCGGTATTGCCGATATCGCGGTGTCCATTGTTGATTATCTTGTCAGCAAAAAAGATGAAAACCGTTCAGAGGATCGTAAATCTGGGACTAAGAGCTAGGGGCTCGTTGAGTTAAATGAGAGGTGGCAAAATGAGTGCGGTAATGGCTATGGAAGGGGTAAACCTTTCCTTCAAAATAGGTTCAGGGCCTCGCGCGGTGCATAAACAAGTACTAAGTAATCTTTCTTTTTCAGTGCAGCGCGGTGAAGCATTTGGATTTTTAGGACCATCGGGTGCGGGCAAAACCACCACAATTAAGCTTTTAACGCGCCAGCTTAAAAAAGACGGTGGGCGAATACAGCTTTTTCATCGTCCGATAGAAAATGCTAGCGATGCCGATTATGAGCGTATTGGAATTCTGTCAGACACGAGTGCCCTGTACGAGCGACTTTCTATTGAGGATAACTTGAAGTTTTACGCGAAGGTTCGCGGTGTATCAGGGAAAGGTATTCCTGCCTTGCTTGATCGAATGGCGTTAAATAACGATCGCAAAACGTTGATCAAAAACTGTTCGAAGGGTATGCGACAGCGAGCAGCGCTTTTGGCTGCTCTCATTCATTCACCTGAGTTGCTGTTTTTAGATGAGCCAACCAGCGGGCTTGATCCAGCAGCTCGTGCAGAGGTTCACCGCATGCTTGGCGAATTGAAAGAGGCTGGTACTACCGTATTTCTTACCACGCACGATATGTCGGAAGCGGATGGCATATGTGATCGAGTGGCTATCCTAAACGAAGGTCATATAGCGGCATGTGATACGCCCGATAAGCTAAAGTTAGCTCACGCACGAAATAAGGTAACTATTCACACTAAAACGCGTGGGGTTGTTTCTACTACTAAAGATGCGGCAGGTGCTGCGATAATAAGCGAATTGATGGAATCGGGCGAATGTTTATCCATCCATTCGGATGAACCGAATTTGGAAGAAGTATTCTTGGATTTAACGGGGAGGGAGTTCTAATGCAGGCGGCTATGAGAAAAATTGGGGCTCTTTGCCAAAAAGATTTTATTGACATGTTTAAGAATCCCAGCATGTTGGTGTGCTTACTGATGCCCATTGGTTTTGCGGTGTTGTTTCGCTATATGCTGGGCGATGTAGGAATGGCTACAGTTGGTGCAGATCCCAATGTGGCGGGGCCTGCAGTGGATGCGATTCTGGCAAAATTTGAACTCTCTTCTTCGCTTTGTATGGCCATCGGTATGGTGGTAAGTATGGCGGTGGTGTACGGCATTGCGGAAGAAAAGGAAAAACACACGCTTCGCACTCTTATGCTTGCCAATGTAAGCGCTGGTCAGATTATTATTTCTCGTGCGTTTATTTCTCTGGTTATGGTGCTGGTGGTGGCAACGGCATGCTTCTTCATTGCTGATGCTGCTGACATTTCGCTGTTGATGCCTTATTTGGGTTTGGGCATTTTAGGTTCACTTCCTATTATCTTGCTTTCGTTGGTGTTGGGACTTGCTGCGCGTGACCAAATGACAGCAGGACTTTATGCGGTGCCAGTAATTTTGATTACCTTGGCCCCAGTGTTCGGCGCGTATGGTGGAGAAATTGCCGAAATCGTTCAATATTCTCCAACGGGTGGTATGAATTCTCTTGTGGAACTTATGATGCAGGGCAATTTATTTACGAGCGAAGCGATGGTTCCTCTGGCAATAACCCTTGCGTGGACCGTTGCTTGTGCGGTGCTCTTTGTCGCGCTATTTAAGCGCCTTGTGCTTGATAACTAAGATTCGCAAAATTCCCTGAGAACAGCTTCTCTGGGAAGGATGTCTTCAATTAAATCGTCAGCAACATAGGGGGTGGATTCTAAAACCGCCCCCATTTTTGCTATGCCCTCCGTTCCGCATAAAGATCAATGCCGAGCATGGTTAATACATTGAGCGCCTTTCCTAATTCAGCAGTTTCTTTGCCATTTTCTAGTTGAGAGAGAAATGTGATGCCTACGCCACAAAGTCCTGCGAATTCTGCTTGGGTAAAGCCTTGGCGTTTTCGTTCTTCTTTGATGAGTTGTCCAAATGCGATGCTGTTAGGAACCTGAATCATGGGGACTCCGCTCTAGAATCGGCTTTCGTAAAGCTGAAATTAATGTGCTCGCAAAAGTGCTGATAGTAAGAAGCAATTTATGCGAACGCGAAAAATTGGTTTATAGGTATAGTAGTTTATGCGAACGCATAAAACAAGACGTAAAGAGCATCAATTTATGCGAACGCATAAGATTGTTATTTCGCTCAGTTGATAATATGCAAGGCGGCGGGGTAAAGAATTATGCCATCGACGCATAAGGGCGTTATTAAAAGTATCGCTTTACTATTGTTTTTAAAAATGTTGCAAGGATGTAAGTCTCCTATTCGTGTTCTAAGTGAAAGGGAAATACTTGAAGAATATGAAGGAGGTTTACGATGAAGTTTACGAAGAAAAAAGCAGCGATTGCCTATCAGCTAATTTCTTTTCTTACGTGCGTACACCCGTCATTTTTTGGCGGGTGTACGTCTTTTCTGCCGTTTGCCCGCTTAGTGGTGGGTTTCACCTAGACAGGATAAGAGGTGTTTCTAGCTACGATATGATCAAACGTTGGTGGGATCGATCTTTTAGGGCTGCCTTAATGGTGGCATCTTTAGAATCTCTGGAGTAAAACTTCTGCTAAGTCTTCTTAACCAGAGGTTCTGGAAATTCCAAAGATAGATTCTTATCACATTAAAGAAAGTACCTCGTCTATTTGGAAGGTTGCTATGGCTGAGTACAACAAGCTCACTCCTGAACTTATTGGGCAACTTAAGAAGATCGTTGGTGAAGCTAACTGCTATGTTGGCGAAAATATTAGTGCCGACTATTCTCATGATGAAATGCCTATCTATGGCTCTCAAATGCCAGAGTTGGTGTGCATGCCAGCAAGCACGGCAGAAGTAGCTGCCATCATGATGCTGTGCAACGACAACAAGATTCCTGTTACTGTTCGTGGTGCAGGTACTGGTCTTGTTGGTGGTGCAACGCCTCTGTTTGGCGGTGTGGTTTTATGCACCATGCGTATGGATAAGATTCTGTATTACGACATGAACAACTTGCTTGTTCATGTACAGCCTGGTGTTCGCCTGTGCGATTTGGCTGCAGATGCACTTGAACGCGATTTGATGTATCCACCTGATCCTGGTGAGAAGACGGGTTCTTTGGGCGGTAATGTAAGTACTAACGCTGGCGGCATGCGTGCGGTAAAGTATGGCACCACTCGCGATTATGTTTTGGCAATGACAGTTGTTTTACCAAATGGTCGAATTCTTGAGCTTGGTCGTTCGGTTACCAAAACCAGCTCTGGCTACAGCTTGCTTCACTTGATGATTGGCTCCGAAGGTACGCTCGGTGTTATTACTGAACTTACGTTGAAGCTTATTCCTAATCCTAAAGAAGACATCAGCTTCATTTTGCCATTTGCAGATATCGAAACGGCAATTTCTGCTGTTCCCAAGATTAAGCTTGCTGGATTGAGCCCTCAGTCCATTGAGTTTATGGAGCGCGACATTGTAGATTCTTCTGCAAACTACACGGGCAACAAGATTATTCCTACTGTTATCGATGGCAAGGAAGCAGGCGCTTATATTCTGGTAACGCTTGATGGGAATGACCAGGATGAAATTTTCCAGCGAGCAGAAACGCTGGCAGAAATTGGTGACGAAATTGGCGCTTACGACACCCTCGTGCTAAGCCATCCTGCTGACAAGCGTGCTGTCTGGGAAGCTCGTAGTGCATTCTTGACGGTAATTGAGGCGGAAACTGATCTTATTGACGAAATGGACGTAGTTGTTCCTGTCGATAAAATTCCAACCTTCCTTGAATATGCTCATGAAGTTGGCGACAAATACGAAGTTCGTATTCGCTCCTTTGGTCATGCTGGTGACGGTAATCTTCACATTTATTGTTGCGCGAACGACATGGACGAAGATGTGTTTATGGAGCGCACCGCAAAGGTTATGGCTGCAGCATACGAAAAATGTACCGAATTGCGTGGTCAGGTTTCTGGCGAACATGGCATTGGTTATGCAAAGAAAGAATTCCTGCGTGAATCTTTGGGTGACACCGCTATCGATTTGATGGCGGGTATCAAACAGGTATTCGACCCGAACATGATTTTGAATCCTGGCAAGATTTGCAATTAGGACAAGTTTCGAAAGGTATCAGGGCAAAATAAAAACTTGATTTGCCACAATGCCAAAAAATACATACATGGTAAGGAGGTAGCGTCGTTTGGCGCTGCTTCCATTTTAGAGGCGATTTTACGCTATTTGCTAGATTTCATCTCCGTTTGTCCTTATCGGTGGGCCTTATAGTATGGGGATTGTTGAATAAATTAGTGCAAGCTAGTCTTCTGATGGCATAATTGAGGAATAACGTAGCGCGCAAAAACAAGAAAGGAGGCGCGGATGATAACCACAACTTGTGATGAAAATTCTACGCGGCCTCTTGTCATTGTTGTGCACGCTTCTGTTGGTTCAGGGCATCGTAGCGCTGCGCAGGCAATCTCTCAGGCACTTGAGGATTTATGTGGGAAGCACCCCAATTTGCCTGCTGATACAGAAATTGCAGTATTAGATATTTTGGACTATGGTTACGTCAAGTTTGACGGTGATAAAACTGCTAATGTAACGGTAGTCTTTAATTCCCTTTATGATTTCACTTGGCACCATGTTTTCACTGGTCGTTTGCTTTGGGCAGGCGGTTGGGGTTGGTCGCCTTGTATGTTTAAGCGTTTTTCTAAATTAGTAGAAAAACGCAAGCCAATTGCTATTATTGCAACACATATCGTGGCGGCAAATGCTGCAGTTGCAGCACGCATGGTAACGCGTCAGGCTTTTCCTATGGTTTGCGTTCCGACTGACTATGGAGCAGAAGGTTTGTGGCCGCACTTGGACTGCGATTTGTTCTGTTGCGCTGATGAGGAAATGGTTAAAGAGCTTAAGCCAAGAAAAGTGCCTGACAGCCATATAAAAGTGACGGGCATTCCTGTGCGAAAAGGTTTTTCTGAGCCGTGTGATAGAGATGCGGTCTTAGACAGGTTTAACCTACCTCATGACAAAATAAATGTTATTGTCATGGCGGGTGCCCGTTTGTCTCAGCCTTATATTCCTTTCCGTGAAATTGTTAACAAGATTCTGCCTTGCTTGTCTGATTTTCCGAAGATGCATTTCGCTATTCTTGCGGGCGCGGATGAAGAATATGCCACTAAGTTGCGAGAATTTTTCACAGAGCGAAACATTACCAATGCAACAGTATTTAACTACATCGAAGATATTCCAGGTCTTATGGAAGCAAGCGACATGATTATTGCTAAGTCAGGCGGTCTTGCTACTACCGAATGCTTATGTGCGCGCCTGCCCCTTATTTTGGTGGGCAAGTCCTATGGGCAAGAGCGAGCAAATACACTTACCGTAACCGCTGCAGGTGCTGCGGTTGAAGCGGAGACATCTGAAGAGCTCCTAAGAGAGCTTGATCTTATTCACGCTAATCCGCAGCGACTAGAAACTATGCTCTCTGGTGGCGAATCACTGCGACGTCCTTATGCGGCTCGCGATATTGCAACCACCACCCTTGATATGGTAGGCAGCGTCCAGATGCCAAAACGTCATTTTGCAAAAGTGTATTGGGGTAAAAAGCCGTATCGCGTACGGTAATTCTTCTGTGCTGACCCAGTGTGTTTATGTGCCGTGTTCATCCTGTGTATTTAAACGTTGTAATTAGTTGTTAATCCCGCAAATACTGGTGTTTGAGCTTAGGTCGTGCCAGAGCATAAGAGGTGCTTCCCTTGTTTCATAGACGCGAACTACGCCCTGTGCTTGTTTTGCTAGGGTAGTATCTTTGAAAATCTCTGAAGTTACCTCAGTGAATTGTTTAGTGAATCCAGGATCGTAATATACCAGGTTTGGATCTTCCAGAATGGCGCCATAGTAAATATCGGCTTCCACTAGATCTTGGAAAAGATGACTACCATAAGAAAGCTCTGGTGAATATCCTGCCTCGGAGAATGCTACTTCGCAGATTCCCATAAAGTCACAAACGTCTGCAAAAGAAACAGGAACGCCTAATTCGGGAGAGGAAGTTCCAATGCGTCCTGGCACCAAAAGCAGGCAGTTCATTTTTGAAGCGCGATAGTATTCGTTAACGCTACCAATGAGGCGTGCGATGGTGGGTTTTTCAGCATGCGGGAAATGGTAGTACTGTAGCGGGTCTACCACCACTATTGCGTCAATCGAACTTTCACGCGACTTTCCCATGGCGCATTGTTTGATGCTGAAATAAGTGTTTTCTAAAGGTAATTTAGGCGGGGTAATGCGTTTGCCTGATTGCAGCAGATGAAGGGGGCGACATTGCAGCAAATTAATGACAAACGAATTGTTCTTACCTACATTAATGGTGTATTCAATATCAACAGGATGCTCGTAGCATTGTTCTAGTGTTCTCAGGATATTACTCATTAAGTTGGTAAAGGCGCGATTTTCAGCAAGACCTTGGCACGAAGCAAATAAAACAGGTCTAAACTGACCACGTTCTCGTAGTCGATCTTCAGCTTCTCGATCGTGCTCGAAAACTGCCTGTTGCGCAAAGGGTGGGAACACAGAAGCAAGATCAAGAACGTTGCGTTCTGCTAAGCAGCGTTTCGTTAAGTCGAGCACATCGGTATTGTGCTGAGAGAATCGGTGCTTATCTGCCCAGGTTTGATTTGTTTGGGCAAGAGGCTTATCCAGGCTGATAATTCGAGGATAGTCGGTTTGCGTGCGGTCAACTGCTTTAGTTCCTAGTCCCGTAACAAGGCGAAGCATGCCAGCGTTAGGGTTAAGATCGTTGGACCATCGGTAGGTGCTATGCGAATAACCAACGCCAGCTGCAGTAGGGAGAAAGAGATTGCTGCCATAGTATGACCCGCTAACTCGTTGGACCAACAGTGCCATCTGCTCTTCTTTTTGGTCAAGCCCGTTGCGACGACGATATTCAAGTGCTGATGAATCCATAGTAGATGCATATACGGTGCGGACCGCCTCTTCAAATGCTGCAAGACGCTCTTCTAAAGAACCGATGTTTGCGCAAAAGACCGATTCGTATTTTCCCGCAAAGGCATTACCAAAACCATCTTCTAAGAAACTGCTGGAACGAACAATAATGGGTGCTTGTCCGTAGTATTCCAAGATTTGTATAAAGCCTGCGCGGATATCTTCAGGGAAAGACCCCTCCAAAAAGCCCTGAGCTAGGGCAGGTGCGGCATCAATGAATCCTTCTTTGCTGCGCTGTTTAATACGTGTAGTCCAAAGATTGTTTGCAACTAAGTAAGAATAAAAAATGTCCGATCCAAGATAAAACGAATCGTGGGGCTCAAGATGGGTTTGTGTATCGGGAAGCCTTAATTGGATGATCTTACGTGCAAGGAGCATTCCGCATGCTTTTCCACCAATAAGTCCAGTGCCCACCATGTGATTGCGTATCTCGAAATAATCCGTTGGATCAAAATAGCGACGAACCATTTCTCTCATTTTGGCGTCTTTGGTCACCATCATGTTGCACATTTTGGTGCAGGTATCATTTGCAAGGGTGCCGCGTTGATAATCGATTTGCGCTGCCGCAAAAAATCTATCCCAACTATCAATATTGCGATCTGGTGCTGCCTTGGTTTCCTTGTCGGCTAAAGCGTAAAACTTACTGGCTTCAAATCCGTCGGTCAATGCGGAAACCTTGTTGGTGCTTAGCGAGTAGCGATGAGCTAAAAACATGGTTTCGCTATAGCGGTTCCATACTTTAAGAGGATGGATATATAAATCAGGATCATCTCCAGAGTACACATCAATAAGAAGCTGGGTGGTGTCTCTTATTTTTGCAATCGCCTGAAAGGAATGTCCTCCACGGATGATAGGAAAATAAGCAACAGTGTACAATCATTTACGAAGCAGGAAATTCAGCAAAATGGAGTATTTC
>OGYW01002987.1_pt1 | contig 11940 bp, 10 predicted proteins | sample 1576621 | NCBI WGS metagenome assembly OGYW01 (sample SAMEA3541528, study PRJEB24748) | human gut metagenome | biome: human gut; feature: human-associated habitat; material: faeces | place: China | collected 2012 | reverse complement strand
GTAAAAACATATCTTCGAATTGATGATGATATGGTCGATGACGACGAACTGATTCAATCGTTAATGGACGCGGCGGTAGAGTACATTCAAAATCAGACAGGGAAACAATACACGAAGGATGATAATGTCTGGAATGTCTGCATCCGGCTTTTGGTTGCGCATTGGTATAGTAATCGAACGTTAAATCCGACAAAACCTGGCAATTTGAGCGAATTTCCGCATAGCGTTACAGCCTTGATTCATCACATTGCTTTATGTCAATTGTATCCAGAGGTGACAATAACATGAATCCAGGAACGTTAGATCGTAAGGTGCAATTTATTCGATATCAGGATGTTGACAACGAGGTCGGGGCGGATAGCCAGAAACCGGTTGTCATTTTTTCTACCTGGGCGCGTATTGAACCGGCAAGAGGGCGGGAATACTATGAAGCGCAGCGGGTAAAGGACGCCAATCCGTTTAAAATCACGATTCGGTATCATACCAATGTGGATGACAGTATGACGATTCAATATCATCAGCAGCAATATGATATTCAAACGATTACGGATCCGTACATGGCACATGAAGTACTGGAAATTTACTGCACGCAGAAAACGCGAGGTGTTTCTCATGTCGGATGATGGGTTTTCCTTTGAAGGACTGGATGATTTTAAACAGCAGTTAACGGAAGTTGACAATGAATTTCCGGGAACCTGCGAAAAGCATCTCCGGCGTGTCGGCAACAAAATGAAAAAAGAATTAAAAGAAGCTTCACCGGATTCGGGGCATGATACGAAGAAAAAGCTGAATAAATCTTGGATCATCGGTTCCTCGGGCAGATACGTCTGCTTGCAGCCGAAGTGTTCGATTTTATTCTCGTACTTCTTGCCCAAGTAGTAAAATCGAAGGCTGTCCTTTTCTGGGTCAATGATCTTACAGAGTTCATTTTGCAGCTTCCGGCACTGCGCCGTGTCCAGCAGGCATTCGAACACCGAATTCTGCACGCGCTGACCGTAATTGACACATTCCTTTGCGATTCTGCGCAGCCGCCCGCGTCCGGCGGCGTCGCTCGTGTTCACATCGTAGGTGATCAGAACCAGCATAGGCGCCTCACTTCCATAAAAACGGCGGATAGTCGTCCAAGTCGCCGCGCAGGTACCGCGCGAGCAGCAGGCTTTGTACATACGGTACCAGACCCCACGGTATCTTTTCCTCGAGAAACGGATGCGTGATGGTCTCCTTTTTTCGCTCCTGCCACTTCTGCAGGAACGTCCTGCGCCCTGTGTCCGTCAGCAGCACCGCGCCGCTCTCGCGGAAGTCAAAGTCGATCACCTTGAGCACACGGTTGTTGATGAGCGTGAGCACAAAGCGGTCGGCAAAGCACGGGCGCAGCTCCTCCATCAGATCGAGCGCCAGAGACTCCCGCCCGGGGCGGTCGCGGTGGAGATATCCGACGTAGGCGTCCAGCCCTACGCTTTCAAGCGCCGAGGCGCAGTCGTGCGCGAGCAGACTGTAAGCAAACGACAGCAGCGCGTTGAACGCATCGAGCGGCGGACGGCGGCTGCGCTCGCGGAAGAAAAACGTCTCTTTTCCCTGCAAGATCATGTCGTCCAGCACGCTGAAATATGCCGCTGCACCGACACCCTCGAGGCCGCGCAGACTGTCGAGCGACGTCTCCGCTGCGATCTGCGGCAGAAGCCCCTGTAACTGGTCGGACACGGCTGAAAAGCGCGATTCGTCAATGCGCATGGCGTGGTCGCGGCGCGTGCGCTCCACGCTCCATTTTGCGTTGTAGACCTTGCCGAAGATCATCATTCCGGCGACGCGACAGCTCTGCGACGGGTCGTCCGCCACGCGGTACTGCATCCGCCGCAGCAAGACGTTCCCCTGCGCCTGACCTGCTACACGGGCGAGAAATTTCCCGCGCGGCGAGCAGAACGCAAGTCCAATCTCCCGCTGCGCGCATGCGCCCATCAGGGCGGGCGACGCGCCCGCGTAGGAAAATGAGACGATGCTTTGCAGCGTGTGCAGCGGATAGCGGGCGACCGCTTCCCCGCCGCGGTTCGCCACAACGTTTTCCCCGTCCAGCGAGAGGTAAATATCCTCCGATGTGACAAAAAGCGTGTTCAAAAGCTGTCTCATTGCTCTCCCTCCATTGCGCCGCGCAGATACGCGGAAACGGACTTGCTTCTCATCAGCTTTGGCAGACACAATCCTTTCAGCGAGCAGGCGTTGCAGCCCTTTGTTGGCTTTACCTTCGGCGTGCTGCCGCGCGCATAGAGCGCATGCATCTCTTCAAGGAGGGCACGCACCTCCTGCCGCAGCGCAGGGGTGAAGTCGACTTCCGTGCGCCGCCGCGGCTCGCCGTAATAGAGCGCGCCGCGCGGGATCTCGCAGCAGAGCATTTCTTCAAGGCACATCGCCTGTCCACAGAGCTGGAGCGTGTCTTCCGTGCCCTCTTTCGGCTTTCCGCGCTTATACTCCACGGGATAGGGCTGCCACAGGCCCTCGCGGCCTTTGAGCGGAATGCCCGTCTCGCCGCGGCGGAATTCCAGCACGTCGCACGCGCCTGATACGCCGAGCGTGCGGGAAAAGACGCGCATATCGCGCGTGATGACGAGGTCGCCCCTGCTTTCGGTGAATGAGCCGTCGTGCGCGTTTTCGTGCATGATCGCGCCGTCCGTTGTGCGGTAGTTTTCCGCCCATTGCTTTTCTACATGGATGAGTGCCCACTGGCGGCGGCAGAATTTGAAATGCTGTAAGCCGGAAAGCTGGAGGAAGTCCTCGTCCTGATAGATCACCCCATCCGCGTGCAAGTCACGCCGGAGGGAAGGTGCGTTTCATCCACGCTGACAGTGTAGTCGCCGTAGCTTCTCGGCGCGGTCACGCCGTCCTTGTGTTCGACCTTGACAAGGTCAAAGAGCTTGTGCGCCGGAGCGCAGCCGAGCTCGCAGTTGTGCTTGAAGACGATGAGCTCGCGCACGGCCATCTTGCCGCGCGCGGCAGAATGGTCGTTTTCAAACATGTTCAAAATAGCCGTCCACAGGAGTTCGAGGTCCTCTTCCGAAAAGCCGGTCGTCTTGCGCGCGAGATTCGCCGACACATAGCCCTCCGCGCGGTAGAGGCCGTAAGGCACGATGTACTTGCGGCCCATTTCGGTGTTCTTCTTTTCCGCGTCCGCCTCGGTCGTGATGGCGACGCGCGTGATGGTCACCTCCTGCGGCAGAATGGGATCGATGCTTCGGGCAAAGCCGAGCTGCACCGGCCCACGCACCTGACCGCAGTTGAGCGCACCCTTGGTAAAGGTCGTCATCACCGCGCCGAACGTGCGGATATCGTAGAAATTGGAACACATGAAGTCGCGAATTTTTTCATCCAGATGCTCGTCCTTTTTCTTGGCTTCCTTGAGCTTGTCAGAGGTTACGCCGACATAGGCGCAGGCCTTTTCATCGCTCGTGTTCAGTGGTACGCCGTCCTTGATGTAGATATGATAATGATCTGCATCCTCTTTTGCCATTTCAACATAATTTCGGATCTTGCGCTTGAGGCAAACGTCCGTCACAAGGCCATAGCCGGTCTCGGGGTCGACGCGCGGCATATTGCCCGCATCGGGATCACCGTTCGGATTGCCGTTTTCCACGTCGAACAGCACCACAAATTCATAACGGTTCTTGATGGGATCAGACATTTTCTTTCTCCTCCTTTTTCGTATAGCGCTTCTGCGTCTGATGATAGTAGCCAAGGTCGAACGAGCCCTGCTGAGCGAGCGTCATGCGCGCGGGATAGTTTTCATTGAGCACGCCTTTGAGCTTCATGATCTGCTTGTCATAGTAGACGCGCTGTCTTGCGTCGAGCTTGCGCAGATGCTTTTGACAAAGATTGTTCAGCACCGGAAAAATGCTTGCGGGCATCGCCGCGGCAGAGTTAAAATATTTATCCTTGATCGTTGCGTTGATGCCTGGGTTCGCGGCCTGCTGCACCGTCTCGTAGACGGAGAACAGCCGTCCAAGCGTATAGGCGGGATTGGTGCTCGCTTCATTGAGACTCACGGTCAAAACCTCCTTTGGACAGTCCTCATGCGGATTTTTGAGATAATATGCCTTGATGATGGCGGCCTTGCCCCAAGTGATGTCCCGCTCTGCGCGGATGCGGAGCATTACCGCTTCAAGCAGCGATGCGGGATAACGCGCACCGGAAAATATGGCGCGCGCCGTCGCGCCGGCCATCGCGGGCGAAGGCGCTTTATCACGGGAATTTAGGTTCACCGTTTCCCTCAGCAGCGCCCACAGCGGCAGGTAGTTAAACTTCTCGTAGGCGGGACGCACGATCCCCATGCGCTCGTAGTGCGCGTTCACATTCTCCATCAGCTTTCCGAAGCTGTCGCGCAGAAAGAAGCGGACGGAAAGGCGCGCCGCGTTGGGCGCGAGACCGAGAATGTAAAACGGTCGATTCGGGTCAACGCCGAGGTCGTCGCACGGCAGCCCATTCGCCAGACGTTTGAGCGCCGCGCGCAGGTCGTTGTCCGACAGACCGCCGTATGTGCCGCCGCCAATCACGGCGCTGAAAAAGCCGGGATAGGCATCATCTGCGCCCTCTGCCCAGCAGACGACTGTCGTATCGCCGATGTGCTGGACGTGGTCGCTGTCCGCAAGCAGATGATTCAGTGCGGCGGTGTAGGCAAAGGCGGCGTATTTGCCGACTGGGGCGTTGTAGTTCTGCTCGCGCCCGTAGGAGCAGAACGCCGGCGCGTTGAACGACACCAGCGCCGCGCCGCTGGACTGCGCGTCCCGCACGCCCTTGACCGACGGGTGCACAGCAGCGATCTCATCCTCTTTTCCGGTCACGAGACACTGCATCTTGACGCCGCTCTCGCCGCCGTCCCGATACCGCTGCCATGCCTCACAGATGGCAGTATCCTTTTCGACCTTGCGGCCATCCACGCGAAAGACGAGGTTGCCGCCCGCGGTCACATCGTCGAGCTGCCTGATGAGCGCCGGATGCTCTGCCGCGCGTTCCGGTTCCCAAGTGTCGAAAAATGCCAGTATTGCGCGGCCATTGGGCGAATCGACGCTATCCAGCACCGCGTGGTGCAGCTTTGCCGCGGCGGCAAAGCACTCGCGGCTGCGTTCCGGCTTCCCTTTCTGGTCGATGCCGAGCAAATAAGCGGAATTGTCCCACAAAAAGTTCGAGGCAATGCTGACCGTTCGTTTCACCGCCGCCGGCAGCACCATCAGCTGCGGCTGCATGACCGTCTTTTTACCCTTTGTCCCTTCCACCATTGTCGGAACGATCTGCGTCAGCTCACCGTTTTCGTTTATGTAAAGTGCGAGACTGATTTTGGCAGGGGCCCAGCCGGGCGCGGCGATCTCGCCGCGCGAGAGGAGGTCTTCATAGTACCGTGTCAGCGCTTGCAGGATCATCCTCTCACCTCCCCGCTGTTTGGCGGCGGAACAGTCATCACGCCGTCGACAAGGCTCGCGCGGAAAAACTTCGGCGTGATGTTCGCAGGATCGCTGTAGTCGAGGTCCCACAGCATCCAGCCGAGGTCGCGCGTGCCTTTGAGCTCATCGGGGCACGGCGGCAATTCCGTGCAGCGCCGGAACTGCGCGGGAAATTCCCGCGTGCCGAAATACGGCATGCTGTAACACTGCCCCTTTTCCAGCCGTCGCTTGATCATGTCCTGAAACTTGCCGGGATTGTCGCCGGGCGCGGCGGCGTCTGTCATGTCGAAGTGCGCGTCGATGACATAGTGTACATCCCGCAGCACCATAGCCGCGCGCTGTTGAATGCTCTCCGATGCGGCGAGGTACAGCTCCCCCTGCCCTTTTTCCATCACGGTCTTCGCCCTGCGGGCGCTGATGACATCCTTGACCTCGTTGCGGCGGATGTTGGTGAAGCGGATGGGGGCGCACACATGGATGCGGTCGATCACCCAACGGAGCCCTGGGTGCCAATAGAGGCTATCCAGCAGCCCGCGCGCTGCTGACGGCGTCATCACGTCATAGCTGACGCGTTCCGTTTTCATTTCAGGGCGAGTAAAGCAGGCGTAGTCTCCCCAGACTTCTACTTGAATCGGCATTGGATCACTCCTCTCTTTGGTTTACCTTGGTTCTTGTCTCAGTATGAACGATGCCCTGTCCGATAAAACGGACAGCTTATATGAATTCGGCCTTTCCGGTTTCCGGTTCCAGCGTCAGGCCGGTCATTTCGCTGTACAGACTCATATCGTTTAAGATCGAACTGTCTTCATCCAGTGCAGGGACCTCTCGCGCCGTCAGCAGCGCGCCCGCGGCATAGAGCTTTTGAAAATGCGGTTCGTAGACCGAGACTGCGTAGCGCCCCAGCTTGCGGTAGAGACCCTTGGAGCATTCGCCTTCCTTTAGCTGCTCAACGAGCGCCGCTCCGCCGCCAAACGGGACATAGACCGTGCGCGTGTTCTGATCGATCAGATGAAAATTCTCCGCCACGGTGCGAAACGGCAGTTCGCAGCCGTTGATGCCCTTTTCAAACGCCTTGATAACACCCGACTTGTCGAGTGTTTCTCCGCTTAAGCTGCGCAGCGCGTCGAAATAGTTCTGCATCGTCTCCCGCGCGCCGATATCGCAGCTGTTCATCAATGCTTCGCGCGTAGCGCCGATTGCTGTGCGGAACAACATTGGCGGCAGTTCTGCCCGCTCGAAGACGGTGACGATGCTTTCCTCCGGTGCTCGTTTCCCCTCGCGGTTGCAGCGCCCCGCCGCCTGCAAGACGGAATCCAGCCCAGCCAGCTCGCGGTACACCGCGGGAAAGTCCACGTCCACGCCCGCCTCGATCAGCGAGGTCGACACGACGCGGCACGGTTCCCCCGCCTTTAGGCGCCGCCGGATCTCATCGAGAAGCGTCTGCCGCTGTGCGGGCACTATCAGCGTCGAGAGGTGAAAGCTCGCCTCCTGCGGCAAGCGCGCAAAGATGCTCTGCGCCGCCTTGCGGCTGTTCACGATGCAAAGCACCTGCCGGTGCTCGCTGAGCCTTTCCGCAAGCGCGTCGTCCTCCAAGATGCCCTCCTGCCGAAACGTCACGCGGCGGAAGCTGTCGTATTCCTCCGCCGTCTGCGGGCACAGTTCTGTGACAGGGCAGCTTGGCGCATAGGTGTGCAGCAGGTCATCGAGCGACGGCTGCGTGGCTGTGCACAGCACAAGCGTTGAACGGAATTGCTCGGCAAGCGATGCCATCGCCGCCACGCAGGGCCGCAGATGGCAAAGCGGCAGCATTTGCGCCTCGTCAAAAATGATGACGCTGTCGGCAAGATTATGGAGCTTGCGGCATTTTGACGAACGGTTTGCGTAAATGGACTCAAAAAACTGCACCGCCGTTGTGACGATGACCGGCATGTCCCAGTTTTCCGCCGCCAGCGCGCGGCGCACCTCCTCGGGCGACGCGCCGTCGGAAAGCTCGAACTGCACACCTGAGTGATGCTCGAGCACATTGCCGTCGCCGAGGATCTCGCGGAATACTTCGGCGTTCTGCTCGATGATCGACGTGTACGGCACGACGTAGATCACCCGCTTCATCCCGTGCGCCACTGCGTGCCGCAGCGCAAAGGCGAGCGACGCGACCGTCTTTCCGCCGCCGGTCGGCACGGTCAGCGTGTAAATGCCTTTTGGTTTACTGCCTATATCCAGACAGCTGTTTAGAATTTTGCAGCGCAGCTTGTTGAGCGCTGTTTTGGGATTTTGCCACGGCGCGATGTATTCTTTCAGCCGCCTTAGCAGCGTCGGAAGATCGTCATATCCGCCGCGCCCGCGTTCGCCGTCCATGAACCGCTCCGTATCGAGAAAATCCGCGTCCACCAGACAGGAATAGAGCATCCTTGTCCGAAACGACGCTTTCAATGGATCCCGTTCCGGCGTCTCAGGCGGAAGAGTTGGCAGTGTCACGCCGCTCTCGCCGCAGCGCTCAAGATAGTGTCCCTCCACGCCCTTTTTGAACCGGCCGGAGAGCGTGGCCTTGCCCGCGCGGTCGGTCCTCAGATTTCCGACATCCAAAAGTCCACCGTGGTGACCGGCGACGCATGCGGCGGCGCTGGGCCGCTTCATCCTTATACAGGTGAGCATCCCCGCCGTGGTGTGGTCGACAACGGGACCACCTTCAAGCAGGCGCTTCTGGAATACGTCAGTGCATTTGCCGAGATCGTGCGCGAGCCCCATCAGATCTCCGTCCGCCTCTGCGCCGAAGTCGGCGGCAAACTCTCGGCACAGCGCGGCTGTACCTGTCAGGTGCTCCGCGACGGTCTGATAGATGGTCTGGCCGTTTTCATCCTGCCGGATGTGTGCGTAGTATGGCATTCGCTTCCCTCTCATTTCTCCCCAAATAGCAAAAATCAGCCCTGCGAGATCACAGAGCTGACTTCCCGGGGCTGGGATCCAGCCCTGCGTATAAAACTTGTGCGCTTATCATAAGCGTATAAGATAACGTCGAAAAAGTCAATGGAATTTATATGCCATGCACTGTTCACGGACGTTTTCTTTTGGCCTTTTTTCCAGCTTATCCGATACCATTGTCCCGCCATCTTGACGCTGCGGCGAAAGTGTGGTATCATCGCTTTGCCTTCCGGGAAGACTACTCTGACCGGCGGCGAACCAGATTCATTCTACCGTTCTGACAGCGAGGATGCGTTCCGAGCCACAAGAAGAGGGAAAACAAAGACACAGCCCTGCTGCGTCGTCATTTGCTGTTTCCATCCCTTCTGCTGAACGGCGGAAGGGATGATTTTTATTTTGACAAAGGAGAATGCGTTAATGGAAACGAGAGTCGCCGTGCTGGCCATCATCGTCCGCGGGGGAAGCTCTGTCCAGCCGCTCAACGAGCTTCTGCACCAGTACGGTCAGTATATCATCGGGCGCATGGGCGTGCCGTACCGCGAAAAGGGCGTGAATATCATCAGCGTGGCGCTCGACGCGCCGGGCAACGTCATCTCCGCCCTGTCGGGCAAGATCGGCCGTCTGGACGGCATCACCGCCAAAACGGTCTACGCGCCCGAGGGCAGCATCGGAAAGGAAGAAAACCAATGAAAAAGAATCTCAAATATCTCTTGGCCCTGTGCCTGACGATTGCGCTCGTCTTCTCGCTCGCCGCCTGCGGGCAGAAGGCGGATGAGACGCCGAACGACGCGCAGGACGACCAGCAGACCGAACAGGAGGAGTTCACCCCCACGAGCTACTCCATCGCCGCGCTCAAGGGCCCTACGGCCATGGGCCTTGTGAAGCTGATGAAGGACAGCGAAAGCGGCGAAACGACTGGCAATGAATATACCTTTACCCTTGCCGGTTCTGCGGATGAAGTGACGCCCGCGCTCCTCAAGGGCGAGCTCGACATGGCCTGCGTGCCCGCGAACCTCGCCGCCGTGCTCTACAATAAGACGGAGGGCGAGATCGAGGTGCTGGCGGTCAACACGCTCGGCGTTCTCTACATCGTGGAAAACGGCGAGAGCGTGCACTCCATGGCCGACTTGAAGGGCAAGACCATCGTGGCGGCGGGCAAGGGCTCTACGCCGGAATACGCCCTGCGCTATCTTCTCACGGAAAACGGCATCGATCCCGATAACGATGTGACGATCGACTGGAAGAGCGAGCACAGCGAGTGTGTCGCGGCGCTGGCTTCCGGTCAGGCGAGCGTTGCGCTCCTGCCCCAGCCCTTCGTCACCGTGGCGCAGAGCAAGATCGAGGGCCTGCGCATGGCGCTCGATCTGAATGCTGAATGGGACGCACTCGATAACGGCTCGGCGCTCATCACGGGCGTCATTGTTGCCCGCCGCGCGGTCGTGGAGGAAAATCCTGCCGCCGTGGAGGCCTTTCTCAAGGACTACGCCGCGAGCGTCGACTGGGTGAACGCCAACACCGCGGATGCCGCCGCGCTCATCGGCGAATACAGCATCGTGGACGCCGCCGTCGCGGAAAAGGCACTGCCCTACTGCAACATCGTCTGCCTGACGGGGGCAGACCTTCTTGAGGCGCTGCCCGGTTATTTAGAGGTGCTCTACAATGCTTCTCCCGCCGCTGTCGGCGGCGAGATGCCGGATAACAGCTTCTATTTCGCATAAATTCTTTGCGGCGGCGGGCGCTGTCCCGCCGCCGTATTTCAAGGAAAGGAGAGATGATCATGCGCGGAAAAAAGCAGAACGTGCATCTCTGGGCAGTCGCTTTCTGGCTGATCGTCTGGCAGCTTGCCGCGATGGCACTGTACGCGGCATACCCGCACGGCGCGCTGCTGCTCCCCTCTCCCGTATCCTCGCTCGCGCGGCTCATTTCGCTGGCGGGCACGGCGGTGTTCTGGTGCGCCATCGGCACGTCGAGCATGCACATTCTGGGCGGCTTTTTGCTTTCCTGCGCGCTGGCAGTTGTGCTGGCGGCGCTTTCCGCGCGGTTTTCGCGCGTCAAAGAGCTGCTTGCGCCGCTCGTGGCGGCGGTCAAGACCGTGCCGGTGGCGTCGTTCATCATTCTGGCGCTTATCTGGCTCTCCAGCCGAACGCTGCCGCTGTTCATCGCGGCGCTGATGGTCTTCCCGCCCGTGTACTTAAATGTGCTTGAGGGCATCCGGCGCACGGACGCCTCTCTTCTGGAGATGGCGCGCGTGTTCCGCGTGCCGTTTTCGCGCACGCTGCGGGGCGTGTATCTGCCGCAGGTGCTTCCCTACTTCCGCTCTGCCGTCAGTGCGGCGCTGGGCCTTTGCTGGAAGGCCGGCACCGCGGCGGAGGTCATCGCCCTCTCCAGCGGCTCGATCGGTGAGAAGCTCTACAACGCGAAGATATACTTCCAGACCGCCGACCTCTTCGCCTGGACGGCGGCGATCGTGCTGATCTCGGCGGCGTTTGAAAAGCTGTTTCTTCTCCTCGTGGACAAGATCGCAGAAAGGATGGGCGCATGATGGAACTTCGAGTCGAACATCTTTGCAAGCGCTACGGCGAGAATGCCGTGCTTGACGACATTTCCTTTACCGCGCGCGTCGGCGTGACGCGCCTGCTCGGTCCCTCCGGCATCGGCAAGACGACGCTGCTGCGCGTGCTGCTCGGGCTGGAAACGCCGGACAGCGGCACGGTCAACGGCGATAGATTTCGCTGGACGGCGGTCTTTCAGGAAAACTGCCTGCTCGAAGGGCTGGACGCAGAGGGAAATCTTCGCTTCGTCCTCGGCGCGAATTACAACGCCGCGGCGGCGCAGGCGCTCCTGGAAGAACTGGGACTTGGCGACGTGGGGAAAAAGAAGGTACGCGATTATTCCGGCGGCATGCAGCGCCGGCTGGCACTCGCTCGAGCGCTGCTCGCGCCGTCCGACGCGCTCGCGCTCGACGAGCCGTTCACCGGCCTCGACGCGGAAAACCGCGAGGCCGCGATGCGCGCCATCCTGCGCGCGGCAGAGACGAAGATCGTGATCCTCTCCACACATGAGGAATTACCCATCCCCGTCCCCTGCCAGATCATCGAATTGTAAAAAGGAAGCGCAAGCAAAATGCTTGCGCTTCCTTTTTGCTGCGGTACAGCAGGAAAAGAACGCTTGCTTTTGGGCTTTGGCGCGTCTCTGTCTATTGACATTGCGCGGCAACAGCGCCTATCATGATTTTGCTTGTGTAATCACATTTTCAGGAAGAGGATGAAAGAAGATGAAGCAGGAGAAAAAGAAATGGTCGCAGGCGATGATCTTCATCGTGCTCTTTGGCATCGTGAGCCTGTTTTCCGATATGACGCACGAAGGTGCGTCCAGCATCCGCGGCGCGTATCTGTCGCTGTTGGGGGCGAGCGCGGGCATGATCGGCTTTGTGTCCGGACTCGGCGAGCTCGTGGGCTACTCGATGCGCTATGTGTTCGGTAAGCTGACGGACAAGACGAAGCGCTATTGGCCGATGACGATCTTCGGCTATCTTCTCGATGTACTGGCCGTTCCCGCATTGGCACTCGTTGGCGAACACGGCTGGATATGGGCCTGC
>OGYW01002982.1_pt1 | contig 11966 bp, 8 predicted proteins | sample 1576621 | NCBI WGS metagenome assembly OGYW01 (sample SAMEA3541528, study PRJEB24748) | human gut metagenome | biome: human gut; feature: human-associated habitat; material: faeces | place: China | collected 2012 | reverse complement strand
AGACAAAGATAACAATTTATATATTTAACCCTCAGGGTTATTCATTGATCCGAAAGGAAGATAGCTGTTCTCTGCCTAACTCCAAATCGTTATCAGTTATCATGTTGCCTTCCGCGTGCAGGACAGCCGTCTGTATCTTTTGTTTTAATTCACGGACGTTGCCCGGCCACGGATAGGCAAGCAGGATGTTATTGGCGGAAGCATTGAATCCTTTGATGTTACGCTCCAGTTCCTTGTTCGCCAGTCCGAGAAAGAACTCCGCCAACGGCAATATGTCCTCTTGACAGTCACGCAAGGGTGGTACGGTTATCGTGTATTCTTTCAGGCGATAGAGCAAGTCCTCACGGAAACGCTTTTCGGTGACGGCTTTCTGCAAGTCGTCGTTAGTAGCCGCCACGATACGTACGTCGGCGGTCTTGTCCTCTTTCGCTCCTATCGGACGATAGCGGTGTTCCTGTATGACACGGAGTAACATACGCTGCATTTCCATCGGAAGGTTGCCCACTTCGTCAAGGAACAATGTGCCGCCTTCGGCTTCCTGAAAATACCCCACATGGGCAGAATCTGCTCCCGTAAATGCCCCTTTGACGTGCCCGAAGAAGGCGGACTGTGCCAATGTCGGGGACAACGCTCCACAGTCCACCGTTACGAAAGGTTTTTCCGCACGTTTGCTTTGGGTATGCACATAACGGGCGATGTGTTCCTTGCCCGTGCCGTTCTCTCCGCATATCAGCACTCCCAAACGGGTGGGCGCAACCAACCGGACACGCCGCTTGATTTCCTGATATGCCGCTCCCTGACGGACGAATATTGGCACCTGCCCCTGCCTTTTCTGTTCCTGTGCCTTGTGCAGTAAACGGATGAGAGGGACAAGCCTGTCCTCCACCAACAGTTTGGGGATATAATCGGCAGAGCCGAGTTTCATACTTTCCACCGCCGTATGCACCTCGGCATAGTCGGTCATGACGATAAACGGTTGCGGCTTTTCCTCCTTGCGCATCCATCGTAACAGGTCGATACCCTCTCCGTCAGGCAGACGAAGGTCGGCAAGCACGATGTATTCCTCTCCGGCTTTCATCAACAATTTCTTGGCGGTGGAAAGCCGATACGCCTGTGCGGTGTCGAAACCACCTTTCTTCAAAAGGTTGCAGATATAATCGTTATATACGGGATTGTCCTCTACCACTATTACTTTCATTGCTTGTCCTCCTTTCGTGTTTTAGCTTGTCCCACTATCTTGTTACCCATAGCCAACATTGCATCTATGGCTTTGCTGATTTCTTCGTCCGCACAATTCTCCTCCATACGCAATAGGCGGTGCAGCTCCCTGAGTGGTTTGTCTGCACGGATTACCGCCCACGAACTGCGCAAACGATGTACCTGTATATCCAAAGCCTTGCGGTCAAGCATTGCCCCAGCTTCCTTTATGGCTTGCATATCCTTTTCCGTCTCGGTTATCAGCTTGTCGAGCATTGCCACCTTGTCGCCATACGCCAACAAGGATGTCAGGTCGGGCTGTTCCTCCTTGTCAGACAGCAAGGGGGAAAGGCATTTCTCCGACACCGCCATCAGTTCCGACAGGTCAAACGGTTTGAACAGGCAGGCGGAAAAGCCTTGTGACAGCAGTTCTTCTTCGGTACAGCTTCCCGATGCCGTAGCGACTACCACAGGAATGGTCTTCGAGTTACCGATGTCCGATGAACGGAGAAGTTCCAACACCTCGTAGCCGTTCGTTTCCGGCATCTTCAAGTCGGTAATCAGCAGGTCGTAGTCATTTGTACGTATGGCTTCCATAAGGTCGCCCGTATTGTTGCATATCTCGCAATGGATGCCGTAATGAGCATACATATCCCTTGCCATCGAAAGAAGAATGTCGTTGTCGTCCAACATAATGACCGAATATGAGCGTTCAAAGTATGGCTCTTGATATTGCTCTTGCATTTTCTTCTTTTCGATGCCAGCAATATCAGCGGTTTGCATGGGTAATTCTATTGTGAAACGACTGCCTTTGCCTTTCTCGCTGTCCAACCGGATTGTACCGTCCAACATATCCACGATACGTTTCACTATCGACAAGCCCAATCCGAAACCGTCCTGTGTGGCGGCATTGGAGAGACGTTCAAATGCACCAAACACACGTTGCTGTTCTTCTCCACTCATTCCGTTGCCTGTATCTTCAACTACAATAGAAAGAACACTACCGTTATATTCCATACGAAACGATACGTTTCCGCTTTGCGTGAACTTGACAGCATTGGATAAAAGATTGCCGCAGACCTGCATGATGCGCTCCTTGTCACCCATCAGGATAACATCATCGCAACATTCCACCGTAAAACGCAAGTCTTTTGCTTCCGCCAAAGGAATAAATTCTGTCAATAAAGCGTCTGCCATGCCCTGCAATCGAAACGGGGCGCTATTCGCATTCTCCTTTCCACTATCCAGCCGGAAAAAGTCAAGTAATGTGTTCAACATGGCAATCATCCTACCGGCTGCCTGTAAGATACTTTCTGCATAGCGGCTTATGTTGTCCGTATCGTGTCCTTGTATCAGTTCCGCATAGCCGTGTATGGCTGTCAGCGGTGTGCGCAGTTCATGGGTAATGGTGTGCATGGCTTTCTTGCGGGAGGAAATCAGTTCCTTGTTTTGCATATCTGATTCATAGAGTTGCTTTATCAGGCTGACTGTCTTTGATTTATACCGTATAATACGGCGTATATCCCTGTGAATAATGATATAAGAAACAACCAAAAGAAGAAAGAGACAACCTGTCAGACTGCCGATTTGCAGGAACGAACGTTCACGCATGGCGGTTATTTCCATCTCACGCCCTTGCAAGTCACTTTCTATTTTCCTGTCCATCTGCCCGATAAGCGATTGCAGTTGTCGGTTCAGCTTATTGTTACGCATGGCGAGGCTGTTGGTTTGTGCTGCTAAACGGCGGCTTTGTGCCTGTTGTTGTGCTATCTCCTTGCTGTTCAGTGCATGGAGCATGTTAGTCGTGGCGGTTGTTTTCGGCTTTTCTTTTTTGCCAAACAAACCTAAGAAACCTTTACGTTTCGACTTCTGTGGTTGTTCCTGTGCGCTTCTTGCCGCAATGACGGGTACACGCTCGGCAATCCTCTGGTTCAAACTTTCCTGTTCATCTAATACTTCCACAATGCCCTGAAGTAACCTTTCCTTGCTTTCCAACAAGTGGCGCACACTGTCTATTTGTCTTGCTGGATAAACCGTTTTGAAACGGCATAGCATACTGTCCACTGCCATACGCCGAATATGGTAATGCTCCAAATCCTCGTCTTCCCACTCCAACACACTTTCGCCCAAAAGAGAAAGCCCGGTCATTTCACCGTAAACATGATGTATTTCTTGGCGGAAGTTGTTTATCCGTTGGTTCTCCGTTTCCAATGCCTCAATCTCTTTCCATTCATAATGCCACAGATACATGATCCCACCTGCCAACAGGCACATCAACAGGTAACCAGCGGCAACCAGTATGCGGAGAAATCTCGTACTCATGAAATTCAGTTTCATTCATATATTCTTTTTATCAAACAGCCCGCAAATTTCTTTGACTCATGGGCAGTGCCTCTTATTTCCTTTTCTTTCACCCTTGATTTGTCAATGTCTGACTTTGATAATTGCGAAGCGCCGCTTCGTTTTTTACCTGCATCCTCCACCCAAAGCATGGTAGAGGTTGATGATTCCCTGTATCTCGCCAAACCTGTCCTGCGCCTGTGCTTGTTCTGCGCTCAGCAGGGATTGTTGTGTTGTAAGCACTTCCAGATAGCTGGTGGAAGAATGGCTCATCAGCAGTTCTGTCTTTCGCACAGCTTCACGCAAGGTTTCAACCTGCCGGGTGTTTATCTCATATTGCGACTTAGCCGTCTGCCAGGTGGTTAATGCATCGTTCACCTCCTTTCCTGCGTTCAGCAATGACTGTTGGAATAATAATTTGGCTTCTTCCTGTTTAGTTTGTGCAATCTTCAAGTTGGCGATATTCGTGCCACGGTTGAATAGCGGTTGTGTCAGGGAACCGATGGCGTTGAACAACCATTGTCCGGGATTGGTGATTGCTCCACCTCCATTGTTAGTCCAACCCAATGTGCCCGAAAGAGTGATATTGGGGTAGAAGGCAGAGCGGGCTACATGGGTGGCGTAAAACGCTTGTGCCAGTTCCATTTCAGCCTGACGCACATCGGGACGATTGGAAAGCAACTGCAAAGGAACTCCGATAGAGATAGTATCAGGGAAGGATGCTTCGTCCAGGCTACTCCGTTCAATCGGTTGCGAAGGCATGGCAAGTATCGCAGACAAAGCATTCTCTGTTTCAGAGACACTTTTGCATATAGCCAGTTGCGATGATTCAAGTTGCATCACGTTTGCCTTTGCCTGCAATACCCCGGCTTCATTCGCCTTGCCCACCTTTTTCAACGCTTCGAGTGTGCGCACGGTAGCCCGCCAGTTTTCCAAAGTCCGATTGTTTATAGACATTTGTTCGTCAAGCAAGGCAAGTGTATAATAACTGTCTGCTATCGTGGCGATGAGTTGTGTCTGTACGGCTTGCTGATAGTCACGACTTCCCTGCCATGCGACAACCGCGCCACGCTTCGCAGCCGTGAATTTACCGAATATATCCAGTTCCCAACTTGCGGTCGCCCCGACATTGTATGTCTTTGCGGTCGCCCCATCGTAGCGGCTACCACCACCTTCGGCATTGATTCCCAATGAAGGGAGATAGGACAGTTTTGCCGTCATCAAAGCTGCCTCAGCCGCTTCAACCCGCAGGCGTGCCACATTGAGGTCTGTATTTTGCTCAAGTCCTGCCTCAATCAAAGACTGAAGTTCCCGGTCGGTGAACATCTCCCGCCATGACATGGAGGCGATGTTTGTTGTATCAATATCAACAGATAAGTTCCAATACAGATTTTCTGTCCGGATGCCAGCCCGATGATACCGGCTGTATGTGCCGCAGCCGGTAAGCATCAAAGTTGATAATATAAATATGGTTGTCTTCTTCATTTAATTACGTTTAACTCGTTCTTGAATGTATTGAAATGTGATGAACAGCGACGGCACGAGGAACAGCAATGCCAATGTACCCACTATCATGCCGCCTATTACACCTGTGGCAAGCGAGCGGCTGCCATTGGCACCCACGCCATGGGCCATCATCAGCGGAATAAGACCGAACACCATCGACAAGACGGTCATCAGGATAGGGCGCAGGCGAACCTTTGCCGCGCTGTATGCCGCCTGTGCCAATGTCATGCCTTCCGACCGTCGCTTACCAGCATATTCGGTCAGCAGAATGGCGGTCTTGGCAAGCAGTCCGATAATCATGATCAGTCCGGTCTGCATATAAATGTTGTTCTCCAATCCGAACATCCATGCGAACAGGAAGCTGCCCATCAGTCCGCAAGGCACGGACAGCAACACGGCAAACGGGATGAACACGCTTTCGTAGAGGGCGCACAGTATCAGGTATATCAAGACCATACAGAGCATGAATATCATTGCGGCATTGTTGGTGGTCTTGCTCTCCTCACGCGATAATCCCCCGAACTCGTAGCTGCAAGTGGCAGGAAGCACCTCACGTGCCGTCTCGCCAATCGCCTTGATGGCCTGACCGGAACTGTAGCCCGATGCCGGAGAGCCGTTGATGGCGATGGCATTGAAAAGGTTGAAGCGCGTAAGGTCGGAAGGTCCGTTGGTCTTGGTCAGGCGCACGAACTGGCTCAGCGGTGCCATGCTGCCATCGGAAGTACGCACGTACATCAGGTTGAGCGACTCCGTATTGATGCGGTACTCCGCCGGTGCCTGCATAGTGACGTGATAGAGTTTGGAGAAACGGTTGAAGTCCGATACATACGACCCGGTATAATACCCGGAAAGCGTGGACAACACATCGGCAGGAGATACGCCCGACTGCTCGCATTTCGCCGCGTCAATATCCACCCAATACTGAGGATAGTCTGCGGCAAAAGACGAATAGACCTCTCCGATTTCGGGACGGCGGGACAGTGCCTCTACAAATTTATCAGCCTCCTTCTTGAATGCGGCAACGTCTCCGCCCGTTTTGTCCTGCAAGTAGAGTTCAAAACCGTTGCCCATGCCGTAGCCGGCAATCATCGGCGGTGACATGGCAAACACCGTGGCATCGGGAACATCAGCGGTAGCGGCATAAATCTTGCCTATCACGTCATCCACCGATTGCCCTTCATCCTTGCGTTGGTTCCAATCTTTAAGTGTCATGAAATACATTGCCTGTGAAGGACCGGAACCGCTGAATGAGAATCCTCCGACCGCTCCGCTGTACTCAATCTCAGAGATGCTGTCAAGACGGTTGTTGATACGCGCCATCACCTTGTTGGTCTGCGCCATGGAGGAGCCGGGCTTTGTGTTCATGCTTACCATCACCGTGCCGGTGTCTTCCTGCGGAATAAGTCCTGTCTTCGTGATATTGACCAGCAAGACCAGCAACCCGAACGAGGCGGCAATCGTTCCCCACAGCAACCATCGGCAATGGATGATATACAGTACACCACGCACATAACGGCGGCTCAGACGCTCGAATACGGCATTAAATGCCTTACGGAAGCGTGCCGCAAAATTGTTCTTCGTGTTTCCGTGCTCGTCGATATAAGGTTTCAGGAACAAAGCACACAACGCCGGAGAAAGGGTGAACGCATTGATAGCCGATATGCCCACGGCAACCGCCATCGTGATACCGAACTGGGCATAGAACGCCCCGGAAGTGCCGCCCATCATTGCCACAGGGATAAACACCGCCATAAAGATAATGGTAGAGGTGAGAATGGCGGACGAAACGCCCTTCATGGCATCATCGGCGGCAAGTACCGGCGACTGGTAGCCTTCGTCGAACTTCGCCTGCACCGCCTCCACCACCACGATGGCATCGTCCACCACCGTGCCGATGGCAAGCACAAGGGCGAAAAGCGTGAGCAGGTTGATGGAAAAGCCTATCAGCGACATCACGGCAAACGTGCCGATGATGGAGACGAAGATGGAAACCGTGGGAATGAGCGTGGACTTGATGTCCTGCAAGAACACATACACCACCACGATAACCAGAAGTATCGCCTCGATAAGCGTCCGTATGACAGAATTGATGGAGGCATACAGGAACTTGTTGGTATCGGTCAGCACCACAAACTCCGCACCTTCCGGCAGGTCGCGTTCAATTTCATCGAGCACCTCGTGAATCTCATTGATGGTGCTTGAAGCGTTGGAGCCCGCTTTCTGGTTGATGAGCATGAGGGCAGCCGGATGTCCGTTCACTTCGGTGGAATAGCTGTAGTATTCATCGCCCAACTCCACGTCGGCGACATCTTTCAGCCGCAACACATCACCCCCGGGCAGGGACTTGATGACCAGCTCGCCGAACTCTTCCGCTGTGGAGAGGCGGCCGCGATACTTCATCGTGTATTCGTTTGCCGTGGGGTGATTGGCTCCGAACGAACCGGTTGCCGCCTCGATGTTCTGCTTCGCCAGCACGGAGGAGATGTCATCGGGAATCAGTCCGTACTGTGCCATCTTGTCGGGGCGCAACCAGAGGCGCATACTGTAGTTGGAACCGAACAGTTGTGCCTTTCCCACACCGCCGATACGTTTCAATCGCGGCTCCACGTTAATCTTCACGTAATTGTTGAGAAAGGTCTGGTCGAAACGGTTGTCGGGGCTATAGAGGGCGAATGTCAGCAACTCGGCGTTCTGCTGCTTCTCGGTGGTGACGCCGGTCTTGGTCGCTTCTGCCGGAAGCTGGCTCAACACGCCGTTCACCCGGTTCTGCACATTGACCGCCGCCATGTCGGCGTTGGCACCCTGCTTGAAATAGATGTTGATGGAAGCATCGCCTGTATTGGATGCCGTGGAGGTCATGTAGGTCATGTCCTCCACGCCGTTGATGGCCTCTTCCAGAGGAACAATCACGGCTTTCTGCACCGTCTCGGCATTCGCGCCGGGATAGGTAGCCCATACGTTGATGGTGGGCGGGGCGATGTCGGGATATTGCTCCACGGGGAGGGCTTGTATGGCGATAACGCCCATCAGGACAATCACCACGGAGATGACACCCGAAAATACCGGTCGGTCTATGAAGAAACGCAGGTTCATGGTTTTGTGGTTTTAGGTGTGACAATCATTCCTTCCTTTAGCTGCCCCACACCTTCGGTGATGAGGGTGTCGCCGACGGACAAGCCCTGCTCTACAACGAAGTGGTTGCCGTCGTTCAGGCGGTCTACGGTCAGGTAGGCAGCTTCGGCCTTTCCGTTTTTAAGGCGGTAGGCGATAATCTTGTCCTGTAGTTCCACGGTGGCGGTCATGGGAATCAGGATGGCATCCGTATTCAGCACTTGCAGGATGACGTTGCCGATGGTTCCGCTCAGCAGATGCCTGTTGATGTTGGGAAACAGGGCCTTTATCTGTACGGCACCGGTCGTGGGATTGACTATTCCGCTGATGGTCTCTATTTTCCCTTGTTTCCCATAGACGGAACCATTGTTAAGTTGGAGGCTAATCGGAGGCATTTCACATATGATTCTGTCAATCGAACCATATCTGGCCTCGAACTGCCTAAGTTTGTTTTCCGAAATGGAGAAATAGGCATACATTTCCGAATTGTCCGACACCACTGTAAACGGTTGTTCGATGGTGGGACCGACGAGTGCGCCGACGCGGTAAGGGAGCGTGCCTATAACCCCGTTACTCGGACTCTTGATTTCGGTGTATGACAGCTCGTTCCGGGCATTTGCTTCCTGAGCTTTTGCTTGTTCCAGCTCTGCCTGTGCCACTACTAATTGGTTTCGGGCAACAGACAGTTCGTAATCGGATATGACTTTTTCATCGAACAGCGACTGTTTGCCGTTCAACTCGATACGCGCTGTTTCCACTTTTGCCCGTGCCGCGCTGACATTGGCGATTGCGATGCGCAGTGCAGCCTGATAGGGCGTTTGGTCAATGACAGCCAGCACTTGCCCTGTCGCTACTTGCTCTCCCTCTTTCACGCACAGGCGGATGATGCGACCCGATACTTGAGGTATGATGTCCACATCCTGTCGTCCGCGAATCGAAGCGGAATAGGTTTCTTCCAATTCAATGGGTTGGGAAGAAACCACCATGACGGGCAATGCCTGTCCCGTTTCCTCTCCTTGCTGTTCCTGTTTGCAGGCTGCCAATGAAGCAGCCAGCAGGGTTGTTGCCGTGATGCCGGCAATCCATGTTCGTCTATTCATCATCTTTGTCTGTTACTTTTCCATTCTTTATTTAATATCGCATAGATGCAGGTGTCCTCATAGCGTGGTGCGCCGTCGGGATGGCATACAAACGAGATAAATTCCTTCATACATCCTTCATGTCTCATTCCGAGACGTTCACACAATCTTTTTGACCGCAGATTATCGTCTTCTACAAATCCATAGATACGCCGTGCGCCGCTGTCATGGAAAAGATAATCCAGCAGTCCTGTTGCCGCTTCGTATGCCAATCCCTTGCCTTCAAAGCGTTGGTTGAAGTGCCAGCCTACACTAAATGTGTCGGTATATTCGCGCAAGGCGAAAACATCGCCAATGATGAAATCGTCTTCTTTCAGACACACGGCATAGCGTAGCATATCCTTAGGCGAATTGGATATATAAGCCAGTGCCGATTCCACGGAACACAGGCGGTCGCCGACAAAACAATTGACACGCAGATGAGAAAGGTATTCCAATAAACCTGCGGCATCCTTTTTCTGGAAGTCTCTGATGATGAGATGTTCTGTTTCAATAATCATACTTATCGCAAATTTTGGGTGCAAAGATCTTTTGTGCCCATTGTGCAGACAATCGGCATACCATCGAAACGGAGAAAACTACTTCCGAAACGACGAAAGCGGCTTCCGAAATATTGGCTAACGTAGGTCCTAATAAATCATAGTTGTGTATCTCTAAGAGAAATTACCGTTCGTTTCGATACTCATTTTATCCATTTCAAATACGGTTTTATCTGTTTCAGCCTATCTTATCCAGTCAAATGAGGAGTAAAGTATTATCTTTGTGGAATATGAAGTAACTTTGCATGAGGTATGGATAAAGGGAAAAAGATTAACTGGAAGAACGGTCTTCTGCTCTCGGCCGTCTCCTATCTATTATATATCATCATTTGGTTGGTTCTTGATTACGAGACCGCCCGTCAGTTGCCGGAAATGGCACTGATAGATTATATGGTGGATTTCCTGCTGTGTATGCTTTTCACATACACCTCACTGGGATTCTGTTATATCGTGTTCAATGTGTTCCCGTTCAAAGCCTCTTATGTCAGGGTCATCGTATATGCCTCGTGCCTGCTGATGCTCAACAATCTGGAGGCTTTCGGTATGATCTCACTTTTTAATTTTCTTTGGAGCGGAACAGGGAATAGTGTTCTTGACGAACTTCTCAACATGAAAGGCGCATATACTTTTGCCATGATAGCCACCTTCCTGTCAAGTGTCTATGCCAATACTTTCTACTTGCAATCCTACATCAAGGCACGCGACGAGAAGCAGGCGCTTGAAATGGCACTGATGAAGGAAAAGGAAATCGCCTTGCAGTCACAACTCAACTCCCTGAAACTGCAAATCAACCCGCATTTCATGTTCAACAACTTCAACAACCTGCTGGAGCTGATTGAGGAAGATGCGGGGCTTGCCGGGAAGTTCCTGAACAACCTGTCGAAAGTGTACCGGTACATTATTGTAAATTTAGACCGGGACCTGATACCCGTTGCAGACGAAATAAGGTTTCTGGATTCGTACCTGTTTCTGATGAAAGTACGTCACGGCGGAGGTGTCATTGCGAAAATCAGTCCGGAGGTCAAGGAATGTAAGGGATTTCTGCCTCCTGCCGTGTTGCATCTTCTTGTGGAGAACGCAATAAAGCACAACGGCTTCTCAATGGAGCATCCGCTGTTTATTTCTATTACATCATCGGAGAACTACATTACTGTGCATAATCTTAAATCTCCTTTGCTGTCGCGAATGGAATCAACGGGTTTGGGACATAAAAATATCATGGAGCGGTACGCCTTGCTCTGTGACAAAAAGGTTAAGATAGAGAATACCGAAAACTTCTATTCGGTGAGTTTACCTATCATTAAAAACATCATGACACATGAAGATACTGGTTCTTGAAGACGAGCAGCGTAACGCCATGCGCCTCATAAGACTGCTGAACGGTATTGACACAACGTTCACAATCGAAGGTCCACTGGCAAGCATAAAAGAGACGGTCGAGTTTTTCCAATCAGGCAAGGCGGCAGACCTTATCCTTGCGGATATCCGCCTTACCGACGGCCTGAGTTTCGAGGCTCTGAAATACGCCCCGGCAACCGTCCCCATCATATTCACCACCGCATACGATGAATATGCGGTACAGGCTTTCAAGTTCAATAGTTTCGACTATCTCCTGAAGCCAGTGGATGCCGATGAGCTTGAAGCAGCCATAGACAAAGCCATCAAAACAGGCAGGAATTATGCCGACGAGAACCTTCGGCAGCTTTTCGATGCCTTACAGAAGAACCAATTCCGCTATAGGGAACGCTTCCTATTGCCCTATCGTGACGGCTATAAGACAGTTCGTGTCTCAGACATCAACCACATTGAATTGGAGAATAAAACCGTTTACCTCCGCCTCAATAACGGAACTTCCGAAGCCGTCAATGTGTCAATGGACGAACTTGAACAGCAACTCAACCCGGACTGTTTTTTCCGTGCCAACCGCCAGTACATCATCAACGTGGAACACGTATTGTTTCTTGGCAATTATTTCGGCGGCAAACTTATTGTCCGCTTGAAGGGGTATCCTGACACAAGAATCACAGTCAGTAAGGAGAAGGCTCAACGGCTGAAAGAGTGGATAGACAGGTGAGGCCTAAAGTGTCTTCTTCGAATTTATTCCTTCCGTTGTTCCCACTTGGCATACATCTCC
>OGYW01002981.1_pt1 | contig 11968 bp, 9 predicted proteins | sample 1576621 | NCBI WGS metagenome assembly OGYW01 (sample SAMEA3541528, study PRJEB24748) | human gut metagenome | biome: human gut; feature: human-associated habitat; material: faeces | place: China | collected 2012 | reverse complement strand
TTCGCTTGGACGTTGGTTCTGTTGAGCTGTTTCATAAGATAAAATTATTAGGTTGATATTAATTAATTTATATTGATTGAAAATCAAGGTAGAAGTCGATATTTTCACTTGTCAGAATATCTATCGGCATGAAATTTTTTCGTTTTATTTCATTTTTGAATATTTTATATTCACATAAGGCTTTCATCCCTCTATAACTTTGGATTTCGGGACGTTGGGCTAACAGATAATTGACTTTCCCCGATTTCAGGGCTTTGACATTTTTTTGTAGTAGGTCATATCCTATAAATTTTATACCTGAGATATTCATTTTCTCCAGATATTCCGTAATCAGATATACTTTTGAGTTGAATGTTATCGCTTCTCGTATATGGGGATGCTGTTTGAAAAAATCTTTTATAATTTTTAGATTGCGGGTATGATCTTGAGCATATATTTTAATAGAAAACAACTTGGCTGTAGGAAGATGTTCTTCTATATACCGTTTGAATCCATTTATTCGTAGTTCTGTTTGGTTAGAACCTTTATTCCCGGATCTGTAAACTTGAAAGATCGCAATTTCCGAGTTTGGAGAAGCATCGCTTAATAATAATTTGGCAGCAAGATAACCGCTTTGTAAAGAATCCATTCCGAAATAGGCAAGAGAATGTATTTCTTCCATATCCGAATCGATAAGAACGTATGGAATTTCTTGAATCTCTAATTGTTTTGCTAATGAAATGGACTGCTCTTTAAATATCGGGGCAAGTAAAACAGCATCCGGAGTCAGCTTTAGGACTGTTTCTATTGCTTTTTCGAACGATGTGCTGTCATATTGATTGAAAAATATCTGTTCTACAGAGATATTTAAGTCCAGAAACTCATGTGCTGCTTGATCTACTCCTTTTTTTATATCGCTCCAATATTCTCCCTCGTTAGATTCCGGTAATAATGTAACAAATGTGTATCTTTTTTTTGAAGCGAGAGCTGAAGCATAAATGTTGGGTTGATAATTTATCTCTTTGAGAACTTTTTCAACTTTTTCGCGGCTTTTAGCCGAAACCTCACCTCGGTTATGCAATACGCGATCGACTGTCCCGGTAGATACATTGGCTAAACGGGCAATATCTTTGATTCGTATTTTATCCGGCAAGCTTTTCATGTTGCTTATATATTGTTATTCGTGCGTGAACACGGTTTATAATTTGTAATTTCATCTGCAAATATACAGAATATTTTTGTGTTTCAAAAAAAAATCGTAATTTCGTGCCCGAACACGGAATTTATTTGATAGGGCTGTGTTTTCAATTTGCTATGTCGTTTTTTGCATTTATACATCATTTAAAAATACTCTATTATGAAAAACTTTATGGATGAAAATTTCTTGTTGCAAACGGAAACTGCACAGAAATTGTATCATGAACATGCGGCAAAAATGCCGATTATCGATTATCATTGCCACTTGATTCCGCAAATGGTTGCAGATGATCATAAGTTCAAATCGTTAACCGAAATTTGGTTGGGTGGAGATCATTATAAATGGCGTGCTATGCGTACCAATGGGGTAGAAGAACGCTATTGTACGGGAAAAGATACTTCTGATTGGGAGAAATTTGAGAAATGGGCAGAAACAGTTCCTTATACAATGCGTAATCCTCTTTATCATTGGACTCATTTAGAATTGAAAACTGCATTTGGTATCGATAAAGTGCTGAATCCTAAAACTGCCCGTGAAATTTATGACGAATGTAATGCTAAGTTAGCTTTGCCTGAATATTCTGCTCGAGGGATGATGCGCCGTTATCGTGTTGAGGTTGTATGTACAACTGATGATCCTGTAGATTCACTTGAATATCATATTAAAACTCGTGAAAGTGGCTTTGAGATTAAAATGCTTCCGACTTGGCGTCCTGATAAAGCCATGGCGGTAGAGATTCCTGCAGATTTTCGTGCTTATATAGAGAAATTGTCTGAAGTAAGCGGTATTGCAATTTCTACTTTTGACGATATGATTGCCGCATTGCGTAAGCGCCATGACTTTTTTGCGGAACAAGGTTGTAAACTTTCGGATCATGGTATAGAAGAATTTTATGCTGAAGACTATACTGATGCAGAAATCAAGACTATTTTCAATAAGGTTTACGGAGGAAAAGAACTGACTCGCGAGGAGATTCTGAAATTCAAATCGGCAATGTTGGTTGAATTTGGTGAAATGGATTATGAAAAGGGGTGGACTCAGCAATTTCATTACGGGGCTATTCGAAATAATAATACAAAAATGTTTAAGTTATTAGGTCCTGACACCGGTTTTGATTCTATCGGAGAATTTACGACAGCTAAAGCAATGTCCAAATTTTTGGATCGTTTAAATACTAAGGGAAAACTGACAAAGACGATTTTATATAATTTAAATCCATGTGCTAATGAGGTGATAGCTACCATGCTGGGAAATTTTCAGGATGGTACTATTCCGGGAAAGATACAGTTCGGCTCCGGATGGTGGTTCCTTGATCAAAAAGATGGTATGGAAAAGCAAATGAATGCTCTTTCTTTGTTAGGATTGTTGAGTCGTTTTGTAGGTATGCTTACCGATTCACGTAGTTTCCTTTCTTATCCTCGTCATGAATATTTCCGTCGTACTTTATGTAATTTGGTGGGTAAAGATGTCGAAAACGGAGAGATTCCTGTTTTAGAGATAGATCGGGTAAATCAGATGATAGAAGATATCAGCTATTATAATGCAAAAAAATTCTTTAATTTTTAATTAATCATATCTATTTGAAAGCTATATGAGCAAAAAAGTAGTCACATTCGGAGAAATCATGTTGCGGTTGGCCACACCGGGTTACCAACGCTTCAGTCAGGCAACGGAATTCACCGCCACATTCGGAGGGGGAGAAGCCAACGTATCGGTATCGCTGGCCAATTACGGTATGGAATCGGAATTCGTAACCCGCCTGCCCCAAAACGATATAGCCAGAAGTTGCGAGATGGATCTCCATAAACACGGAGTAAAGACCGATCATGTCATTTACGGAGGCGACCGTCTGGGAATCTATTTCCTCGAAACGGGAGCGGTAGCCCGTGCCAGCAAGGTGGTTTATGACCGGGCACATTCGGCGATCGCCGAAATCAAACCGGGTATGATCGACTGGGACAAAGTCCTCAAGGGAGCGGACTGGTTTCACTGGACCGGTATTACCCCCGCACTTTCACAAGGTGCTGCCGACGCCTGTCTCGAGGCCATACAGGCAGCCAACCGTCTGGGCGTAACCGTATCGTGCGACCTGAACTACCGGAAAAACCTGTGGAAATACGGCAAACAGGCATCAGAAATCATGCCCGAGCTGGTAGCCGGCTGCGATGTCATACTGGGAAATGAAGAGGATGCGGAAAAGGTATTCGGTATCAAACCGGAAGGTTTCGACGTGGCACAGACCAACGGAGAGGTGAACGCCACCGAGTTCGAATCGGTATGTACTCAGTTGATGAAACGTTTTCCCCGAGCCCAAAAAGTCATCATTACGCTCCGCGGCTCGATCAACGCCAACCACAACACATGGGGCGGTGTATTGTACAGCGGCGGGAAACTGTATCAATCCCCGCGTTACGATATTACCCATATTGTAGATCGTGTAGGAGGAGGCGACTCATTCATGGGCGGACTTATCTACGGGTTATTGACCTATACCGGAGACGATCAGAAAGCACTGAACTTTGCCGTAGCGGCATCATGTCTGAAACATACCATTTACGGAGACTTCAATTTGGTAACGGTAGAAGAAGTCGAGAAACTGATGAGCGGTGATGCTTCGGGTAGAGTGTCGAGATAAAATGCGATTACTTAAAACCTGTCTAAATTTTCCGATAAAAGATTATCTAAACAGGTTTCCATTTTTATAATATAGAGAAGTCCTTTACCAAATCACTTCTCAATTATTATTTCGTTTTATACAAAAATAATATGGCAAGATTTTCAAAAATAGAGGTACTCAACGCTATGGCCTCTACAGGTATGGTACCTGTGTTCTACAATAAAGACGTTGAGATTGCAAAAAGCGTAGTAAAAGCATGTTACGAAGGCGGAGTAAGAGCTTTCGAATTTACTAATCGCGGAGACTTCGCCCAAGATGTTTTTGCGGAATTAGTAAAATTTGCAGCAAAAGAATGTCCTGAAATGATCTTAGGAATCGGCTCTATCGTCGATCCGGGAACAGCATCTTTATATATACAATTGGGAGCAAACTTTGTTGTCGGTCCGTTATTTAATCCTGAAATAGCAAAAGTTTGTAACCGTCGTCTTATCCCTTATACTCCGGGATGCGGATCGGTATCTGAAATCGGATTTGCACAGGAAGTCGGTTGTGATCTCTGTAAAGTATTCCCTGCAGGAAACGTCGGAGGTCCATCATTCGTAAAAAATGTAAAAGCTCCTATGCCTTGGTCTATGCTTATGGTTACCGGAGCTGTAGAACCTACCGAAGAAAATCTTTCGGCATGGGTCAAAGCCGGAGTTACATGCGTAGGTATGGGCTCGAACCTCTTCCCTGCAGACATCATAAAAGCAAAAGACTGGGCTGCCATCACAAATAAATGCAAAGAGGCACTGGCATTTATCAAGAAATACAGATAAACACATATAAAAATACTTTTCCGATTCTTTTATCGGAAAAGTATTTTTTCATTTGAAAAACACAAAAACAGAACAAATAATGAGTAGATTACAAGAAAACGCCGCGAAAATGACAAATTACAGATGGGCGATCTGCGCCATGTTATTTTTCGCAACAACTGTCAATTATCTCGACAGACAAGTATTATCATTAACGTGGGATGAGTTCATAAAGCCCGAATTCCATTGGGATGAATCACACTACGGAACTATCACATCCGTATTTTCAATCGTATATGCGATATGCATGTTATTCGCAGGTCGATTTATCGATTGGATGGGAACAAAAAAAGGATATTTATGGTCTATCGGTGTATGGTCGGCCGGAGCATGTCTCCATGCTGTATGCGGTATCATCACCGAATCATACGTAGGATTGCATAGTGCCGCCGAGCTAATGAGCGCAACTGGAGATGTCGCAGTTATTATCGCAACGATAAGCATGTATTGCTTTCTTGCCGCCAGATGCGTATTGGCATTAGGTGAAGCCGGAAACTTCCCTGCAGCGATTAAAGTAACAGCAGAATATTTCCCTAAAAAAGACCGCGCTTATGCAACATCTATTTTTAATGCAGGTGCTTCGATCGGAGCATTGATTGCACCGCTAAGCATTCCCGTATTGGCGAAAATCTGGGGATGGGAAATGTCTTTTATTATCATCGGTGCTCTCGGATTCGTATGGATGGGATTCTGGGTATTTATGTACAGCGCTCCTTCTAAAAGTAAATTTGTAAATAAAGCAGAATTAGAATATATCGAACAGGATAAAGATCAAGATGTAACTCCCGTCGAAGAACTGAAGGAAGCCCGCAAAATGAGCTTTTTGGAATGTTTTTCTTATAAACAGACATGGGCTTTTGCTTTCGGAAAATTCATGACAGACGGAGTTTGGTGGTTTTTCCTTTTCTGGACACCATCTTATTTAAATACTCAGTTCGGAATTAAAACATCCGAAGGATTAGGGATGGCCTTGATTTTTACACTTTATGCCATCACGATGTTATCTATTTACGGCGGTAAATTACCGACCATATTTATCAATAAAACCGGGATGAATCCTTATGCTGCTCGTATGAAAGCTATGCTCATTTTTGCATTTTTCCCGTTACTTGTATTATTAGCCCAACCTTTAGGTACAATTTCTCCTTGGTTTCCTGTAATTATGATCGGAATCGGAGGTGCAGCACATCAGTCATGGTCTGCCAATATCTTCTCCACCGTAGGCGATATGTTCCCTAAAAGTGCAATTGCTACTATCACCGGTATCGGCGGTATGGCAGGAGGTGTAGGATCTATGATCTTACAGAAATGTGCGGGTAACCTATTTGTATATGCAGATGAAATACAAATGGAATTCATGGGATTTATAGGTAAACCGGCTGGATATTTCATTATTTTCTGCATCTGCGCCGTAGCATATTTGATCGGCTGGATCGTTATGAAAACTCTCGTACCGAAATACAAACCGATTGAATTATAAAAATATACAAGGTTTTTACCCGATAAAAAATCCCGGAATCTGCCGGGATTTTTTTATTTATAATATCCCCCTATGTATTTATTTGATATTTATTACCATATACTTACAAAACAAATATCCTCAAACAGATGTTTTAATTGCACAAAAGAATAAAAACTAAAAAATATCAGGAATATGGTAAAAATAGATTTAAGTAAATACGGAATTACGAATGTAGAAAAAATCATCTATAATCCCTCATATGATGAACTTTTCAAAGCAGAAACCGATCCGTCACTCACCGGTTATGAAAAAGGCATAGTAACCAACACCGGTGCTGTCGCAGTAAAAACAGGAAAGTTTACGGGAAGATCACCTAAAGACAAATATACGGTTAAAGATAAAACGACAGAAAATACCATGTGGTGGGACGGAAAAATCAACAAGCCGATCTCCACTGAAATATGGAATGAGTTGAAACAGCTCGTAATTAAGGAACTATCCGATAAGAAAAAACTATATGTCGTAGATGCATATTGCGGAGCAAATAAAGACACTCGGTTAAAAGTCCGTTTCATTATGGAAGTTGCATGGCAGGCACATTTTGTGAAGAACATGTTCATACGTCCGACCGAAGAAGAGTTAAAAGAGTTCGGAGAACCGGATTTTATCGTACTCAACGGTTCTAAAGTTACCAATCCCAAATGGAAAGAACAAGGATTAAACTCCGAAGTCTTCGTTGTTTTCAATCTGACAGAACGTATGCAGATCATTGGGGGAACATGGTATGGCGGTGAAATGAAGAAAGGGATGTTCAGCATGATGAACTATTATCTGCCGTTAAAAGGAATAGCCTCTATGCACTGCTCTGCAAATGTCGGATTAAACGGAGATGTCGCTCTCTTTTTCGGATTATCCGGTACTGGGAAAACGACCTTGTCAACCGACCCGAAGCGTCTATTGATAGGAGATGACGAACATGGGTGGGACGATAACGGAGTATTCAATTTTGAAGGAGGATGCTACGCCAAAGTAATCAACCTAAGTCAAGAAAACGAACCGGAAATCTGGAGCGCAATACGAAGAGATGCTTTATTGGAAAATGTTACCGTACACGCCGACGGAAGTATCGATTATGCAGATAAGTCAATTACGGAAAATACTCGTGTCAGTTACCCCATTTATCATATAGACAACATCGTAGAGCCATCGAAAGCCGGGCATGCTTCCAAAATTATTTATTTATCGGCAGATGCATACGGTGTATTGCCTCCGGTATCGATACTTGATGAAAAACAGGCACAATATCATTTTATCAGCGGATATACATCAAAACTTGCCGGGACAGAACGAGGTATTACCGAACCAGAACCCTCTTTTTCCCCTGCATTCGGAGAAGCGTTCCTAACCGTGCATCCAATGATGTACGCTGCTGTATTAGCCAGAAAAATGAAAGATCATCATTGCAAGGCATATCTTGTAAACACCGGTTGGAATGGAACGGGAAAACGTATTTCGATCAAGGAAACCCGCGCTATTATCGATGCAATACTTTCGGGTGATATTGAAAAAGCCCCGACCAAGCATATTCCTATTCTCAATTTGACCATACCGACCGAACTGCCGGGTGTAAACTCCGGAATCCTCGATCCGAGAGATACTTACTCTAATGTCGAAGAATGGAGTAAAAAAGCACAATCTCTGGCCAATAAATATGCCGACAACTTTGTGCAATATGCCACAACACCCGAAGCCGAAGCATTGATAGAGTTCGGCCCTCAACGTGAAAAGAAATAAGAAACTCTTTTTTCATATTCCCTGTCAAACGTCTTCTAATCCGGAATCCCGCAAGCAATGTCTAAGTGAGAGAGTTTTCCTCACGGTATCAGGGGTTTCTCATTGGCTGAATCTGACAGGGATTTTTATTGAAAAGTCTGTCCTCTACATTTTCAAACAATCATTCCTTACAATAAACTCGCCATCGATAAATATATTAAAAACTAATCTCAATCGTTTTTCCTAAATAATTTATCCGTTTTGTCGGCAAAGAATGTGAAATAAAAAAATACTCAATACAGAGTACTACTGATCCGTTAACAAAATTTAGACAGTTCCTCAATATCATGAACAAAATTTTAAACAAATTACAAGAAACTCATATACAGACAAAAAGCTCTTTTATCAAAGGAAAAGTAACAACATCTGAAAATAAAATTTGTCTGAAATAATTTTGAGATTTAAGAATTAGTGCTACCTTTGCACAGCATTACGAAAGCAACTCATGCTGCTTAAGGAAGGATGGGTGAGTGGCTGAAACCAACAGTTTGCTAAACTGTCGTACTCGTAAGGGTACCGGGGGTTCGAATCCCCCTCCTTCCGCCATACAAAAGCCTGTAAATTGAATTTACAGGCTTTTGTATTAAAACGACATTCAATATTTCTCAACTAAACAAAAAATCAATATTTTTGTAAATAAACCATCGAAACGATATTGAAAGGCAATACCCAAAACCGGATAGATAAATTCTTAAAGGATATAGGCATTTATGCGATAGGCAATTTAGGATCAAAGCTGATCACATTTATGCTTGTGCCGCTATATACACACTATATTACGAATACAGATGAATTCGGATATTATGATATTTGCCTTACCGTAATCTTTCTTTTTATCCCGTTCGTGACATTGCAATTAAGGGACGGCGCTTTCCGATTCCTTCTTGATTGCAATACAAAAAGAGACAAAGCTCAAATAGTATCCTTCGTATATCGCACGCTAATCACATCCATATCGATCTCCGCAATAATAGCTTTAATCATTTCATTTTTTATAAAAGTCGAATATTTATGGTATTCTTTATTATTGCTATGTGTAATGTCTTTTTATGAGGTAATTACACAAGTAACACGAGGATTAGGATACACAAAAGTTTTTGTTACTACCGGAATTATTTCATCCTTTTGCATAGGAATTTTCAGTATCCTATTTGTCGTATTACTAAATATGGGAATCACAGGAATATTTCTCGCCAATATTCTTGCACGTATAGTAGCCCTTATTTATATAGAGATGAGAATAAAGATTATAGCAAACTATTTTCATTTTAACATAAAAAACCGTGCGTTGAAACGTGATATACTGAAATATTCTCTTCCGTTATTACCCGGAGTGATATGCTGGTGGCTTACCGGAAGCAGCGACCGTTTTTTTATCGAACACTATTTAGGATTAAGTTATAACGGAATATATGCAGTAGCACTGCGTTTCACGTCTATATTGCAAACTTTAGTAACAATTTTCTATCAAGCATGGCAAGAAACCGCTATCCGTCAATATGAAAGCAAAGATCGGAATAAATTCTTTTCCGACATGTTCAATGGCTATATATATATACTTTCGATCATCTTACTACTTTACTCATTTGGTCTTAAACTAAACTATTTCTGGCTTATCGACAAAAGTTATCAAGAGAGTGTGAACTACATATATCTCATGGGGGTTTCAACCATGCTTTTCGCAATAGCGGCATTTCTTGATATGGGCTACCAATGTGCACGTGATACAGCACGCACACTACCTGCTATCATATTAGCTTCAATTGTAAATGTTGTTATGAATTACTTCATGGTACAAAAATTCGGCATATATGGAGTAATAACAACATCGATAGTAACATACGGAGTACTTTTAGCATATCGTCTTCACGACATGAGACGCTACTTTAAGCTAAAATTATATCGACTGACATGGATTCCGATTTTCATAACCGTAATAAGCTCAATTGCTTTCCATATATGCAATATATGGTGGCAAGATATTATTTATGTTACAATCATGTTATCTCTATTAATTATAGCTATTCCTAAAAAACTTCTAAACAAAATATCTCAGAAACTACACCACTTCACATAACCTGCCTGTAGAATTATACATTAGAGATAGCTTTTATTTTAGTTTTAACAAAGCGATTTGCTTTAATAAAAAAAGTACAAAATACCGGATAACGAAGCAACATCTTTAATACTCGTGTCTTAACAGGAAAATCCGAAGAATCACAATGAAGAACTTGCTTTACCCAATCATCATTTTTATCGACACGTGATAAATAAAATGCTAATCTGTCGATCTCCATAATACGGACCGATTTCTCATACTTCTCATATAGACCTCTATTCTCTAAATCGGTTCGAATAATTTCAAAATATTGTTTCCAAAGAATCTGATTACTAAGCTTTCCTGTTATCGACAACGATGTATCGATACAATAATATTTATAAACAATATCATTAAATATTCCGGCCTGATTTACATATTTCGAAAGTTTGATATTCATCAATACATCTTCACTCGGAAGTTTAATATTGCTATCAGTAAACACATCATCATGCCAAATATCGCGACGAGTCATAGAGAAACAACCGCATATAGATCTTAAATCCAAAATATAGGATAAAAACTCTTCTCCCGACAGAATCTTTTCAAAAGGATGGTAAACCGGATATTGCTTTTGAGATAAAATCCTCATATAAGCACCATAAGCAATATCGAGATTGTTATCTATACAATGATGATACAATGTTTCTACAGCCGTCGAAAATATTTCGTCATCAGAATCCACAAAAAACAAATAATTTGCAATAGAAATCCTTATTCCTGTACGTCGTGCTTCAGCAGCTCCCATATTTTTTTGATGAAAAACTCTTATTCGGGAATCTTTATGTGTATATGCATCTGCAATCTGACCGGAATTATCAGAAGAACCATCATCGACAAGTATAATTTCAATATTTTCCAATGTCTGAGCAATTACACTATCAACACAACGTGATAAATACCTTTCTGTATTATAAACAGGAATTATAACTGCAACTTCAGGTTTTCTCATAAATTCATCTTTTTTTCGGATAAACAAATATAATCAAATAATAAATAACCATCAATATTTTCTAAACTCCACAAACATTACCTATTCTTTTTATCCATAACAAAGAACTCTTTTTATAAAATTCTTACTTTTGATCTGATTATTCTCATATATGATAAAAATATAAAATTCTCAATCTATGGAGTCATATATCTTTGGTCAACTGATTTCCGGAATCAACTTTAATGAAACTCCTCTCTGCAACGAATATGAACAATGCATTTTTAAGAATTGCATATTTCATAATTGTGACCTATCCCATAAAATTTTCAGAGAATGCAAATTCGAAAGCTGCGACCTCAGCTTATCCAAAATGAACAATACGACTTTAAGCGAAATAGACTTTCTCGGATGTAAGATTCTGGGAGTTCAATTCAATGAGTGCCGTCGTTTTCTCCTTTCGTTCAGATTCGAAAACTGTTCATTGCGACTATCTGTTTTTTATAATCTCAAGTTAAAAGAAGCTTGTTTCAATAAATGTGATCTGCAAGAAGCCGATTTCACCGAAACAGATTTAACCAACGCATCTTTTCAGGAGTGCAACTTATACAGGGCAATATTCGATCACGCAAATTTGGAGAAAGCCGACTTCCGCACATCAAATTACTATTCCATCAATCCAGAAACAAACCGATTAAAAGGCGCTCGTTTTTCCCTCAACGGACTTCCAGGATTATTAGAGCGATACGGAATTATAATCGAATAACCCTACCAATTAAGTATCTTGTTTAAATTTTATGGAAATGTTTTCTTTTTCCAATCCACTCCACTTGTAATAAAATGCTTTTTTGACTCTCTCCCCTAATTATAATCAATTCTCACCCCCTCTGTCTCAATCATCATTATTTATCTCCAGATAAAAATTTGAACAAACTCTAAAAAAAAGGGGCTGTCCAAAAAGTCGGATAGCCCCTTTTGCTATTGTTTATTTCG
>OGYW01002976.1_pt1 | contig 11985 bp, 11 predicted proteins | sample 1576621 | NCBI WGS metagenome assembly OGYW01 (sample SAMEA3541528, study PRJEB24748) | human gut metagenome | biome: human gut; feature: human-associated habitat; material: faeces | place: China | collected 2012 | reverse complement strand
CGATAAGAAAGAATCCCGTTCTTCAGATCGCTTTTCTTCAGATAAGCCATATCTATAAATGACATACCACGAGTGTAGAAACTGAAGAGAAACATATCACGGGCATAATCCAGCAAGGGAAGTGCTGACAACTCCATATGTTTGATGTTACGGATTACCTTTAAGGAAAGCCCGCGCCTGACAGTCTTTCCGATCCCTGTATACACATATTTAAAAGGATACCTTTGCACGGTAAGTCCTTTTTCTACCGCCCGGTTGTATACGGCACGCAAAATCCGGTTATAGAAGGAAACAGTATTCATATCTACGCCAGTGGATTTAAGGTAGGCTTCATAAGAGACCAACAAATCCGCATCAAACTCTTCCCAAAGTATGTCTCTACCCTGAAGAAAACGCATGAAACTATTAAGCGTACTGGTATAAGTCTCTCCAGTACGTACTTTGCCCAATGCATGCATACGATGGATAATTTCTTGCATAAATGGTTGTAAGAAAGCGTTCGGTGAGGTACTGTTTTTTACTAGTTTACTCTCCGTAGAAGAAGATTTGAATTTAGTTTTAATAGATTCCATAAATAATAAATTTGAGTGAATAATTTAACAACTGTTCTGATTTTCAGAACATAACTTCATCAAGATACGAATTGAGGAGGTTTTTATGACTATGCAGTAAGTGAAAAACGGAAAAACAGACTGGAAAAAGAGTCAAGAAGAGACCAATAAGAGACTTATAAAAAGAAAAATTAGAAACCGTTTCTAAGCATATATCAAGATTTATCCATAAATTTGCATTTTGATAATTTATTTGAGAAAGATATGACTTACGATATACCTACAATGGTTTCTGAGGCAACCGGAGTTCTTAAGTCTCTGATTGCGATTCCTTCCATCAGCCGCGATGAAGAAAAAGCGGCAGATTATCTACAGAATTATATTGAGCTGCAAGGCATGGCAACCGGGCGAAAAGGCAATAATATCTGGTGCCTCAGCCCAATGTTCGATTTAAATAAACCCACACTGTTACTAAACTCACATATTGACACCGTGAAAGCCGTGAACGGTTGGCGAAAAGATCCGTTTACACCAACCCAGGAAAGCAACGGAAAACTATACGGGCTGGGAAGTAATGATGCCGGTGCAAGCGTTGTCAGCCTATTACAAGTCTTTCTGCAACTTTGCCGCACTACACAGAAGTACAATCTCATTTATCTTGCTTCCTGTGAAGAAGAAGTGTCCGGAAAGGGTGGTATCGAGTGTGTATTACCGGAACTTCCCCCGATCCACTTTGCCATTGTAGGCGAACCTACCGAGATGCAGCCTGCCATTGCTGAAAAGGGATTAATGGTACTGGATGTAACTGCTTACGGCAAGGCCGGACATGCTGCACGAAACGAAGGAGATAATGCTATATATAAGGTATTAGAAGACATCGCCTGGTTTCGCGACTATCGCTTTGAAAAAGTATCTCCGCTATTAGGTCCTGTAAAAATGAGTGTAACACAAATAAATGCAGGTACACAGCACAATGTCATTCCCGACCGCTGCACTTTTGTGGTAGATATCCGCAGTAACGAATGTTATAGCAATCAGGAACTATTTACCGAAATACAAAAACATATTTCTTGCGAAGCCAAAGCACGTTCGTTCCGCTTAAGTTCTTCTCACGTAGAAGAACAACATCCGATAGTACAGCGTGCCGTAGCAATGGGACGTGTGCCTTTCGGTTCTCCTACCCTCTCCGATCAGGCACTAATGTCATTCCCTTCTCTCAAAATGGGTCCGGGAAAGAGTAGCCGTTCTCACACCGCAGATGAGTTTATTTTCATTCAGGAAATAGAAGAGGCTATCGGGTTATATCTGGAACTACTGGATGGCGTCACTTTATAGTCTTTAACCAACTGATAATCAACAAACAGCATTTACCGATGGTTTACTGCAAGATGTAAAAGCATTTACTTCGGCATGTAACGGCCTTTACTCCTTATTGTAACGGCCTTTACCTCGGTATGTAACGACCTTTACCCCGGCGTGTAAATGGAGTTACCGTGTGGAGTGAACAAAGTTACCATTTGGCGTAAACTGAATTTCCATGAAAAGAAACAACTAAGCACTTATAAAAGAACAAAGATTACTGATAATCATTTACTTTTCATTATCTTTGAAAAAACAAAGAAACAACCATCCATGAAAAAAACACTTATATTCTTCTCCTTTGTACTACAATTGACATTCATTCATGCCCAGTCTTTCTCAAACTTAGGCTTCGAATACTGGCAGGCGAACAAATATCCTTTGTGCTGGACGCACCCTGCCATAAGTGTTACCCCCAACTCCATAATAAGCTTATCAGGCAAATATTCACTAAAAGGAGTGAGACAACAAGCTGATGTGGAACAAGCAAGTGTTCCGTATGGTTTGATATTGCAGGATGTGACGACTGCATTCAACTATTCGGATTTAGAAAATGGAAAGATAAGTGTATCCGTACAAATTAAAAGTAAAGCAGCTGACTCTACTATGCACATCGGTGCTTTTGTCCAGATCATAGACAAAATAAATCCCAAAAACAATAATATAGTTATCGGAAATGATGTTGCCGGCAGAGAATGGGCAGAATCATCAGCCACATGTAAGGCTCGGATACGCGGCGGCAGGTCTCGACGACGGGGTTGGCCAGCACCCAGCTCTCAGCAATGGCCTTGGTGTCGCCGATGAGGCCGAGGATGTGGGTGTCGCTGCCCTTGGAGTCGTTGATCTGCAGGCCCATGCCCTCCAGCTCGCGGCAGAATTCGTGGACCTGTGCGTCGGGGGCGTTCTGTTTCAGTACGATGATCATGGTGGTGTCTCCTTTACCTTCTCACACGGTTTTGGGAACGGCACAGGAGACCGGCTCCGTTGCCGCGGCTTGTTTCATCAAACTTCAGTTTCCTGAAGCGTGAGCTTATCATATCACTTCAGTTTCCTGAAGTCAAGAGGCTTTTTGATATTTTTTGGGAAAAGTGGTAGAATAGACGGGAAGGAATCCTTCCTACAACCTCTCCGTCCATGCTGCGCATTGCCACCTCTCCTGCCAGGAGAGCTGTCGAGCGCAAGCGAGACGGAGAGGTTGTACAAAAACGGGGTTTACCTGAATTATAGAGTACAGAAAACAAAAAGGACGATAGAGTATGGGAAAAGAAGCAAAAACCAACGCGATGCGGATTTTGGAGCGGGCCAAGGTGGCCTATACGGCGCATGAGTATCCCCACGAGGAGGGCGTGGCCGTGGACGGCATCCATGTGGCCCAGAGCCTGGGCGAGGACCCGGCCTGCGTGTACAAGACACTGGTGACGCAGGGGGCCAGCCGAAATTATTTCGTCTTTGTCATCCCAGTGGCAGCGGAGCTGGACCTGAAGGCAGCGGCCCGCAGCGTGGGCGAAAAGAGCGTCGCCATGATCCATGTGGCCGACATCAACAAAGTCACCGGCTATGTGCGCGGCGGCTGCAGCCCGGTGGGCATGAAGAAGCAGTATACCACCGTGTTCGACGAGAGCGTCCTCGCGCAGGAGAAGGTCTATGTCTCCGGCGGCCGCATCGGTACGCAGGTCTGCTGCGCACCGGCCGACCTCATCAAGGCGGCACGGGCCACGACGGCGCGGATTATTTTTTAAGAAACCCTCTCAGCCGCCTGTGGCGGCAGCTCCCCCATAGGGGGAGCCATTGGCAGACCGGGCAGGTTTGCACGTTGTCGCCTTACGGCTCCCACGCAGCAGGGCCTTGTTCTCATTGGCAGCAGCTGCCAGCCTGAACAGCGAAGCCCGCCGCCTTCCGGCAGGATGAGCCTGCGCGGTCAGTAGAGCCAAAACCGGCTCGCCAGTGGCTCTCCCTTTGGGAGAGCTGTCGAGCGCAAGCGAGACTGAGAGGGTTTGTCCCCCCCTAAAATATATTCCACAAATAAGTCATACTTAAAAAGAAAATGAGTGTCGAAACTGCACAAAACTTTTGAAAGTTTTTTGGAGCAAGAGAACACAAGGGAGAATTTGCCCAAACACCCTTTGCAAAGCGGATCTTTTGCCGTAAACTGTATGTATCAGAAGGACGGTGCGGCGCAGAGCGCACCGTTCCAGAGGATGGAACAGGGAATCCCCGCAGAGAATTTGGAGGAATACGGAATGCTGGAACTGCTGCTTGGAACCATTCGCCGTCTGTGTGCGACTGGATACCAGGGCATCCGTGTAACCTCATGCGGGCGTGTTCTGCACAGACCGTAGGATCAAAAGGCCGTGGTGTAGTTGCATCACAGCCTTTTTTGTTTGCACGGAGTCTGGAAAGAGAGAAAGAGAGGCTCGGAAATATGATTCGTAAAGTTGCTGTGATCATGGGTTCGGACAGCGATTGGCCGGTGGTGAAGGGGGCCTGCGCCCAGCTCAAGGCGCTGGACATCCCGTTCGAGGCACACATCCTGTCGGCGCACCGCACCCCGGCGGAGGCGGCAGAGTTTGCCCGGAACGCGAAGGCCAACGGCTTCGGCGTCATCCTGTGCGCCGCCGGCATGGCGGCCCATCTGGCCGGTGCCTTTGCGGCCAACACCACGCTGCCGGTCATCGGCATCCCGATGAAGGGCGGCGCGATGGACGGTCTGGACGCACTGCTGGCCACGGTGCAGATGCCCAGCGGCATCCCGGTGGCCACCGTGGCGCTGAACGGTGCCAAGAACGCCGCTTGGCTGGCGGCAGAGATCCTGGCTCTCAGCGACGATGCGCTGGCCGGGAAGCTGGACGCTGAGCGCGCTGCCATGGCGCAGCAGATCGCGGCCAAGGAACAGAAACTTCAGAAAGAAATTGAGGAACTCTAATGTCTGATTTTGCATATCCGCTGCACGAAGAGTGCGGTGTGTTCGGCATCTATGACCGTGCCGGGACCGAGGATGTGGCAGCCGCAGCCTACTCAGCCCTGTACGCTTTGCAGCACCGCGGCCAGGAGAGCTGCGGCATCGCCGTCAACGACGATGGCGTCATCACCGGCCACCGGGACCTCGGCCTGGTGAACGAGGTGTTCACCCCGGCGGTGCTGGCGTCGGTGTCCAGCCCCACGGCCCACATGGCCACCGGCCATGTCCGCTATGCCACCGCCGGGAGCCGGGTGCGGGCCAACGCCCAGCCCATGATCGTCCGGCATGGCCGGGGCACGATGGCCCTGTGCCACAACGGCAACCTGACCAACGCGCTGGAGCTTCGTCGCCAGCTGGAAAACGAGGGTGCCATCTTCCACGGCTCCTCCGATACCGAGGTCATCTGCTACCTCGTCACCCGCAACCGGCTGCGGATGGGCAGCATCGAGACGGCCATCAGCAAGACGATGGATGTGCTGGAGGGTGCCTACAGCCTCGTCATCATGTCGGCCACCAAGCTCATCGCAGTGCGTGACCCGCGCGGCTACCGGCCTCTGTGCATCGGTACGCTGCCCGGCGGCGGTTACGTCTTCGCCAGCGAGAGCTGTGCGCTGGATGCGGCCGGTGCTTCGCTTCTGCGGGATGTGGAGCCCGGCGAGATCGTCGTGGCCGACACCCGCACCGGCGAGCTGCGCAGCATCAAGGATCACTGCGGCCGGAAGGACACCCAGATGTGCGTCTTCGAGTACATCTACTTCTCCCGCCCGGACAGCATCATCGAGGGCAGCTCGGTCCACGAGGCCCGCAAGCAGGCAGGCCGCTTCCTGGCGCAGGAGCACCCTGTGGAGGCCGATGTGGTCATCGGTGTGCCGGACTCCGGCCTCGACGCCGCCCTCGGCTACTCCGAGGAGAGCGGCATCCCCTACGGCATCGGCTTCATCAAGAACAAATACATTGGCCGCACCTTCATCCAGGGCAGCCAGAAGCAGCGCGAGAACAGTGTGCGCATCAAGCTGAACGTCGTGTCCAGCACCGTTAAGGGCAAGCGGGTCGTGCTGGTGGATGACTCCATCGTGCGCGGCACCACCTCTGCCCGCATCATCAAGCTGCTGCGGGACGCCGGTGCAGCGGAGGTCCACTTCCGCGTGTCGGCCCCGCCCTTCAAATATCCCTGCTATTTCGGCACCGACATTCCGGACCAGAAGCTGCTGGTTGCCACCGGCCGCACCGTGGAGCAGATCAATGAGGTCATCGGCGCGGATACGCTGGGCTACCTGTCCACAGACCATGTGGTCCGGCTGGCAAAGAACGCTTCCTGCGGCTTCTGCACCGCCTGCTTCACCGGCGAATATGCCGTCAAGCCCGACGAGGTGCTTTCGACCGATATTCATGAACGCCACCTGAACGACCGTCCCAAGGACGCAAAAAAGTTAGGAGAGTAAGACCATGGAAAAGAGCTATTCGGAAAGCTACGCAGCAGCCGGTGTGGATATCACCGCCGGTTATCGTTCCGTTGAACTGATGAAGCAGTATGTCGCCCGCACCATGAACGAGCACTGCATCGGCGGTCTGGGCGGCTTCGGCGGCCTGTTTGAGCTGGACTGCACCGGTTACAAGCACCCGGTCCTCATCTCCGGCACCGACGGCGTCGGCACCAAGCTGAAGCTGGCCATGCTCCTGAACAAGCATGACACCATCGGCATCGACTGCGTGGCCATGTGCGTCAACGACGTCATCTGCGCCGGTGCCAAGCCGCTGGTCTTCCTGGACTACATCGCCTGCGGCCGCAACATCCCGGAGAAGATCGCAGAGATCGTCAAGGGCGTGGCCGAGGGCTGCGTCCAGGCCGACTGCTCTCTGGTGGGCGGCGAGACGGCCGAGCATCCGGGCATGATGCCGGAGGACGAGTACGACCTGGCCGGTTTCACCGTGGGCGTCGTGGACAAGGAGAAGATCCTGAGCAACGAGACCATGAAGCCCGGCGATGTCATCCTGGCCCTGCCCTCCACGGGTGTGCACTCCAACGGTTTCTCACTGGTGCGCAAGATTTTTGATATCGACAACGACCCCGATGTCCTGAAGACGGCTCCCGCAGAGCTGGGCGGCAAGACGCTGGGCGAGGCCCTGCTGGCCCCCACCAAGATCTACGTCAAGCCGGTGCTCAAGGTGCTGGAAGAGGTGGATGTCAAGGGCATCTCCCACATCACCGGCGGCGGCTTCTATGAGAATATCCCCCGCAGCCTGAAGAAGGGCTGCTGCGCCCGGATCCGCAAGGCGGACGTCCGCACCCCGGCGCTCTTCCACCTGATGGAGAAGGTGGGCGGCATCTCCGAGCACGATATGTTCAACACCTTCAACATGGGCGTCGGCATGGTGCTGACCGTCCCCGCGGAGCAGGCCGACAAGGCGCTGGCCATCCTCCACGCAAACGGTGAGCCGGAAGCCTATCGGCTGGGCGTTATCGCAGAGGGCGAGGGGGTCGAACTGTGCTGAACATCGCCGTGTTAGTGTCCGGCGGCGGCACCAATCTGCAGGCCCTGCTGGACAGCGAAGCCCGTGGAGAGAACCCCAACGGCAAAATCACCCTCGTCGTGGCCTCCAAGCCCGGCGTCTATGCGCTGGAACGCGCTGCGAAAGCCGGGGTGGAGGGCTGCGTCGTCCGCCGCAAGGATTACCCGAACAGCGAAGAGTTCGACGCCGCTCTGCTGGATACATTGAAAAGCCACCACATCGACCTCGTGGTGCTGGCCGGATTCCTGTCCGTGCTGGGGCCCAGCGTCATTGCGGCCTACCCGCGCCGCATCCTGAACGTCCACCCGGCCCTCATTCCGTCCTTCTGCGGGCCCGGCATGTACGGCCTGCGCCCCCACGAGGCGGCACTGGCCCGCGGCTGCAAGGTGACCGGTGCGACCGTCCACTTCGTCAATGAGGAGTGCGACGGCGGGCCCATCCTGTTGCAGAAGGCCGTGGACATCCTGCCCGGCGACACTCCCGAAGTGCTGCAGAAGCGGGTGATGGAGCAGGCTGAGTGGAAGCTGCTGCCGCAGGCAGTGCGTATGATTTGTGATGGCGAAGTTCAGTGAGTGTTTTTCTGCCGCAGGCGGAAAACATCAATAAAGGAGAACAGTATGGAAAAGATCGACCTGAACGAATATCTGGCCTCCAACGAGTATCCTGGCCGCGGCATCGCAGTGGCCATGGCTCCGGACGGCCGCCAGATGTTCATTGGCTATTTTATCATGGGCCGCAGCGAGAACAGCCGCAACCGCGTGTTCGACCCCATCCCGGAGCGGGGCGGCATCTGCACCGTGGCCGCAGACCCCGATAAGCTGGAAGACCCCAGCCTCATCATCTACAACCCCGTGCTGACCCTGGGCAAGACCCAGATCGTGACCAACGGCGACCAGACCGATACCATCTACGACCTCATGAGCCGGGGAAAGAGCTTTGCGGATGCCCTGCGCACCCGCACTTTTGAGCCGGACGGCCCCAACTACACCCCCCGCATCTCCGCTGTGGTGTATGAGGACGGCAGCTATCAGATGAGCATTTTGAAGTCTGCCGACGGCAATGGCGAGAGCGTCCAGCGCTATTTCTTCGATTATCCGCAGCCCGTTGCAGGCGAGGGCCACTTCATCAGCACCTACAAGCACAACGGTGCCCCCATCCCCAGCTTTGAGGGCGAGCCGCTCCGCTTTGCCTGCCCCCGCACCATCGGCGATTTTGCCCACGGCCTGTGGCAGAACCTGAACCCCGACAATAAGGTCAGCCTGTTTGCCCGCGTCATCGACCTGGATACCGGCGAGACCGGCGACATGATCTTCAACAAATACGACGCCGTGTACGACGACGAGGAAGACCCCGAAGAACCCGCCCTGCTGCCCGAAGAGCTGGAAGCTCTGGCCGCAGAAAGCGCAGAATAAGGAGGAAGTACGGATGAACGAACTGGCACTGAAGTACGGCTGCAACCCCAACCAGAAGCCCAGCCGCATTTATATGGAAGATGGCTCTGACCTGCCGGTCACTGTGCTGAACGGCAAGCCCGGCTACATCAATTTTCTGGACGCGCTCAACTCCATCCAGCTGGTCAAGGAGCTGAAAGCTGCCTGTGGTCTGCCCGCAGCAGCTTCCTTCAAGCACGTTTCCCCGGCAGGCGCAGCGCTGGGGCTGCCCCTGACCGATGTGGAACGCAAAATGTACCACATTGCCCCGGATATGGAGCTGTCGCCGCTGGCAAATGCCTATGCCCGTGCACGCGGTGCGGACCGCATGTCCTCCTTTGGCGACTGGATCGCCCTTTCGGACATCTGCGATGTGCCCACCGCAAAGCTGATCCAGCACGAGGTGTCCGACGGCATCATCGCCCCGGGCTACGAGCCGGAGGCACTGGCTATCCTGTCCGGCAAGAAAAAGGGCAACTACAACGTGGTCGCCATCGACCCGGCCTACAAGCCCGCTCCCATCGAGCACAAGCAGGTGTACGGCATCACCTTTGAGCAGGGCCGCAACGAGCTGGTCATCAACGCCGACACCATGCTGAACAACTGGGTCACCGAGAACAAGGATGTGACCGAAGAGCAGAAGCGTGATCTGGTCATTGCACTCATCACCCTGAAGTATACTCAGTCCAACAGCGTGTGCTACACCTACCACGGCCAGACCATCGGCGTGGGCGCAGGCCAGCAGAGCCGCATCCACTGCACCCGTCTGGCAGGCCAGAAGGCCGACAACTGGCAGCTGCGCCACATGGATAAGGTGCTCAACCTGCCCTTCCGCGACGATGTGGCAAAGCCCAACCGCGACAACGCCATTGATGTTTACATCGGCGATACGCCCGAGGATGTGATTGGCGACGATGTGTGGGCCGAGACCTTTACCGAGCAGCCCGCCCCGCTGACCGCTGAGGAAAAGAAGGAATATCTGAGCAAAGTGACCGGCGTGTGCCTTGGCTCGGATGCTTTCTTCCCCTTCGGCGACAACATCGAGCGTGCCCGCCGCTCCGGCGTGACCGCCATCGTGCAGCCCGGCGGCTCCATCCGCGACCAGCAGGTCATTGACACCTGCAACAAGTACGGCATCGCAATGGCCTTCTGCGGCCTGCGGCTGTTCCATCACTGATAGTACGGCACAGCGGAAGCTTCCTCCTCGGACACGAATCGGGCCATTCCATCGCCCGCCCTGCGGCCTGCGGCGGCAGGGTCCCACCCCAGCGGACGGTCCTCGGAGAAACTTCCGCCGTGCCGATGCATAGAGAAGGTGCAATTATGAAGAAAAAAATTCTGGTTGTCGGCGGCGGTGGCCGCGAGCACGCCATCATCAAGGCACTGAAAAAGAGCCCTGACTGCGGCGAGATCTGGTGCGCACCCGGCAACGGCGGCATCAGCTATGACGCAAAGTGCAAAAACATCAAGTCTACCGATGTGGACACCATGGTGGGCTTTGCCGTAGAAGAAAAGTTCGATTACGTTGTGGTGGCGCAGGACGACCCGCTGGCTCTGGGCATGGTGGATGCGCTGGCAGCAGTGGGCATCCCGGCCTTTGGCCCGGATAAGGCCGCTGCCCGCATCGAGGCCTCCAAGGTGTTCTCCAAGGACCTGATGAAGAAATACGGCATCCCCACCGCAAAGTACGAGACCTTTGACGACCCCGCCAAGGTCATGGAGTACATCAAGGCCGAGGGCAAGTACCCGGTGGTCATCAAGGCCGACGGTCTGGCACTGGGCAAGGGCGTGCTGATCTGCGAAAACGAGCAGCAGGCTGCGGACGGCGTGAAGGAAATCATGCTGGATAAGAAATTCGGCGCATCCGGCAACCATGTGGTGGTGGAGGAATTCCTCACCGGCCCCGAGGTCAGTGTGCTGAGCTTTACGGACGGCAAGGTGGTTTTTAAGCTCGCTCGCCGCGCCGCTGCTGCGGGGCGGGAGAATTTCCCTCTTGCAGATGAACGGCAAGCGGTGGTTTGCCGCCCTTAAATTGCTGCTCTCCGCCGCCGCGGGCGGGCTGCTGACCTTTTTGGTGGTGCGGTGAGCTTTAAGCGACGGTCGCCGATTCCAGCAGGGTCAGCGTCTTGGCCTCGCAGTCGATCTCGGCTTGTACCCCAAGCGGCAGTACGCCGGTGGGGAAGGCGTGACCGATGTTGAGGTTGTACAAAATTGGCAGATGCCGCAGCCCCTCCTCCTGCGCCACCACCTGGAGCAGCACCTGCTTGTATTCCTCATAGTAGACCTCCCCCTGCGGCTTGCCCACCACGATGCCGCTGATTGCCCGCAGAATCCCCTGTGCAGCGAGGTTGCGCAGGGCGTAGGTCAAGGTGGTGGGGGAGGGCTTTTCCTCGCTGGTCTCCAGCAGGAGCAGGGCGCCCTGCCACTCCTTTGGCGCCGGCCAGATGGGTGTGCCCACCGCCATGCAAAAGACATCGACGCAGCCGCCCATCAGCTGCCCCTGTACCTTTCCGCTGCCCTGCAGCAGCTCGTAACCGTGGGTCTCGGGGCGCAGACGCTTTTCGATGTGCACATTCTGCTCGTCCCATGGGACATAGTCGTCCGACCAGCTGGGGCTGGAGGGCACCACATAGCCCGCGCTGTCGGCGAACAGCAGGCGGCGCACCGCCTCCCTGGTGTAATCAAACATGCGGACATATTCGCCGAACTCGCACATCACCGAGGGCCCGTAGAAGGAAACAAGCCCCACCCGCTGCATCATCAGGTGGTTGATGGTGGTGTCGGAGTAGCCCATGAAGATTTTGGGGTTGTCCCGCATCACCGCAAAGTCGATGTAGGGCAGGGTGCGAATGGTGTCGTCCCCGCCGATGGCGCAGAAAATGGCGGCAATCGACCGGTCGCGAAAGGCGTCCATCAGGTCCTGCGCCCGCAGCTCGGGGTGGCGCGCCACAAAATCGCTCCCCTTTAAAGCGTGCGGCATGGGCACCAGCTCCAGCTGAAATTCCTCCTTCAGCCGCTTTTTGGCAATGTCGTATTTGTGCAAAAACTGCGGGTCCCCCAGCCCTCCCCAGGAGAGGCTGACCATGGCAACCCGGTCGCCGGGATATAACCGCCTCGGTTTAAGCATCATTCTTTCCTCCCTTCCCCCTGTCATCACAGGGGATTTTTTCTTTCC
>OGYW01002974.1_pt1 | contig 11995 bp, 14 predicted proteins | sample 1576621 | NCBI WGS metagenome assembly OGYW01 (sample SAMEA3541528, study PRJEB24748) | human gut metagenome | biome: human gut; feature: human-associated habitat; material: faeces | place: China | collected 2012 | reverse complement strand
CGTTTTATATAATTCTTTTTATTATCTAACTCCGGCATGGCCGACTGCCTGACCACCGGCCTGTTCTGCATGCCGCTGGAAGAGGGCCAGAAACTGGTGGAGTCGCTGGACGGCGTAGAGGCCATGTGGTGCACCCCGGACCAGCAGGCGGTCGCCTCCAGCGGCTGGGAGAGCCATACCCGGAAGTAACCGGAAATTTCCGGAAATTCATCTCATAAGCAAAAGCCCCGTGTGTTCACGATGCGGAACACACGGGGCTTTGTTTTTGCTGTGAGTTTGTCGGCTCAGAAGCCGGTCGGCGGGACGTAATAGCTGGGCAGGCCGCCTTTCTGGCTGGCTGCTGCCTGCTGGCGCAGTGCCGAGCGGGTGACCTCGGCCCAGGAATACTGGGTCATATATTCACCGCGGTAGCTGCTGATGGTGGAGCGGTCTCCCCGCAAGAAGTTGTAATAATCGCACTCCACCTTGCTGGTGTCGATGGCCAGCGTACTGCGCCCGCGCACCAGCAGTCCACGCACGCCGGCGTCCTCCAGCGTGTGGCTCAGGTCAAAGATCAGATTGCGCAGATGGCTGTGCAGGGACGCCGTGTCGGGCTTGTCCTCCCAAAGCACGGCCAGCATCTCGCCGTTGGTGCAGGTGGCACCGTTGCGGTCCACCAGATAGGCCAGCAGCTCCTTGCTCTTGCTGCGCTTGAACGAGAGCGGACGCCCACCCACGAACACTTCAAAGTTGCCAAAGCACTGCACCTTGACGCCCGCAGGCACATCCTCGGCCGGATACCGCAGATTTTCCAGCACATTGCGCACATCAGCCTCGTTAGCCGGTTTGAGCAGGAAGCCGCTGACAAAGATCTGCAGGGCTTCCAGCGCATACTCAGGGTGTTCCGTCACCACGATCAGATTGCAGCGCGGCTGGATCTTCTGGATCATGCGGGCAAGGGCAAGGCCGTTCATCCCCGGCATCTCCAGATTCAAAAAAGCTGCATCCATCGGACCCTGACGCAGCCAGGTCAACGCATCGTCTGTGGTCATCGCACTGATATAATCGTAATCCGGTGCCACTCTGCACAAGATACGGATCAGAGAATTGATCGCAAGCTGTCCGTCGTCTACGACCAGAATTTTCATCCATATCACCTCCTGACGTATGTAAGCAAATTCCCCTTTTCCTTATGATTTTATCACGCAGACGTTCTTTAAGCAAGTTCTTTCGGGCAAAAAAAGCCAAAAAGCCATTCCCGTCGGAAACTCTCGTCGTGCTCTTGGCACTTTGACGAGAAATCCGACCCGAAAATGGCAATTCTGACTGTTTTATTGGGTTAGCAGCAAGGCATTGTTTCTGCCAGTCAGCGCATCCGCATCCGGCTGTCCCAGCATGCCGCACAGCCGCTCATAGGCCGCCTGCATCCGGGTGGCCCGGGTAGTGCAGTTATGTGCGTCCGAGGAGATCGCGTCCACAAGGCCGTCCATCAGCCAGCGGTCCAGCTTCCGGCGCTGAAAGAATCCGCCCTCCAGCACCGTGGCCGCATTGACCTGACAGCGGATGCCGTACTGTTCCTTCAGGCGGGGCAGCGCACCGCTGCGGGCAAGGCGGGGGTAGCGCTCAATGTGCGCCAGCAGCACCCGGTAGCCGCTGCCGGTGATCTGCCGCAGGGCCGTTTCCACTTCCGCCGCCGCCACATCGGGCACGAACTCCAGCAGCACCCAGTCGGTGCCGCCCAGCGTGATCAGGCTGTGCTCGGCCGCCGCATAGGCCGCAGCCGGGGTATACAGCAGCTCCGAGCCGCTTTCCAGCATCAGGTCGTAGCCCTTTTCGGCGCAGTAAGCCCGTGCAAAATCAAGATGCCGCTGATACACGTCCAGCGGAAAGGGTTCCATGCCCGGCGTGCTGTGAGAGGTGGCAAACAGACGGGTGACCCCCTCCGCCGCCGCCGCATCCAGCATGGCAAACATCTCTTCCCGCGTGCGGGCACCGTCGTCCACACCATAGACGAAATGCGCGTGATAATCCGTAAAGCCGCTCATTTCTTTTCAGCCGTGTGCTTGTGCTTATAGTACCGGTTGTAGTAGCCATATTTGCCGTAGGTACGGTAGTAATACTTGCGGCTCAGGTAGCTGTCGTAATCCACCTGGTTCAGCACAGTGCCCAGGATGGGGCAGCCGCTCTGCTCGATCTGCTGCTTCACGTCCAGCAGCTCCTGGCGGCGCACATCGTTGTACTGCACAGCGATCAGAGTGCCGTCGCAGGATTTTGCGATCTCTGCAGCATCAATGACCACGCCCACAGGGGCGGCGTCCACCAGCACATAATCCACCATCTGGGCCAGGGTGTCCAGCAGGTCCTTGAAGTGATGGTTGCTCAGCAGAGCCAGGGGGTTGGGCACATCCCGGCCCACCGGAACCATCAGGGCACCGGGGATGTCGGTCTGGTAGATGACCTCCTCCATGCCCACCATGCCGGCCAAAAAGTGGGAAAGGCCCTTGTCGTCGTTGCGGCCGTTCTCAAACTGCAGGCCGTACTGGGCGTTTACCATGCTGCGGCGCAGGTCGGCGTCCACCAAGGCCACCTTCATGCCACGCTGGGCCAGGGTCCGCATCAGGTTCATGGACAGATAGCTCTTGCCCTCCGAAGCGTGGCAGCTGGTGATCATGATCTTTTTTACAGTTTCACCTGCAAAGGACAGGTTGGTGCTCAGGGTGTTGAAGGCCTCGCTGCCTGCATAGTCCAGTTCCGGAAATTTTGTGATCTTCAGCTGTTTCATGCGTTCCTCCCGGCCTTTCCGCCCACACGGCGGCAAATATCTTTGCTCAGGCGCTTCATGCGGCGCTGGAAGTTGCTGCCCTTTTTGGGCTCGGTGCCACCCACCAGGGGCACAGAGGCCAGCACCACCATGCCGGTGTACTTGCGGATCTCCTCAGCGGATTTATAGGTATCGTCCAGCAGCACCCGCAGCACCACCACACCGCAAGCCAGCACAAAGCCTGCCAGGAAGCCCAGCAGGATGTTCTTGGTCTTGCTGGGGCTGAAGGGGTTGGCCGGTACTCGGGCCGAGGACATGATGGTGGGCTCGTCGGTCTTCATCTTCTCCGCAATGTAGCTTGCGCCCACCTCAGCATACTCATTGGCAATGGCTGCAGCCTCTTCGGGGTCTGCATCGGTCACCGTAATGTCCAGCATACGGGTGTCGTTGGCATTGGTCACGCTGAGCATGTTGTCCATCTGGGTATAGGTATAGTCCAGATCCAGTGCACTGATGACCTTTTCGTGCACCTCCCACATCTCAAACACCTTGATGTAGTCGCTGGTCAGGGCGCTGCCGATCTGAATATCCGACAGGTTCAGCACCGAGTCGTTGCGGCTGACCACATAGATGGTAGAGGTGGCCTTGTAGAGGGGGGTCACCAGCAAAAAGGTATAGAGTGCTGCCAGCACCGCTCCTGCTGCGGCGGCTGCCGCAATAAACTTCCAGTGGTCCAGCAGGCCCATGCACAGTTCCAGAAGATCAATGGTATCTTCTTCCTGCTGCGGCCGCACCTCGGAACGATAAGGTTCCTGCGTTAAAGTATCTCGCTGCACTTCGTTGCTCCTTTAAATTTCCTTGGCTTTCTCCGTGAAAAATGCGGCGTTCCCTTTTTCGGAAGAGAGCGCCGCAGGACAAAGTCGTTCTGTTTTTACTTCCGGGTCACAGCTGCAATGTAGGCCTTGCCTGCCTGCAGGTTGATCATGGTGGTGGCATCCAACTCCAGCTGGACCTTACGGACCTTACGGGCCACACCGTTCACCACAACGGTCTCCTCCACGACCACACCGGCCAGAGGCAGGTTGACGATCTTGCCGTTGGGGGTCTTGACACGGATGATCACGGCAACGGTGGTGCCGCTCTCCGGCAGAGCTGCCATGGGGACCTTGACGGTGATCTTGTCCATGCCGGTCTTGTAGCCGGAGACCTTGATCTCCTTGATCTCGCTGACGGTCACGGCGTCCTTCTCACTGCCCAGGATCTTCGCAGCTGCATCCACAGCCTCTGCAGTCAGGTACTTCTCCACGCCCTCGCCCTTCAGCTGGGTCTCTTCCTTACTGGAGTCCTCCGTGGTCTTGACCTCCACCTGCAGGCCCTCGCTGCTGACAGAACCGGAAGCAGAGACCTCAGTCTTGCCTGCATCGGCATCGGTGCCAGTCTTGCTGGGCACAGACTCCACAGCAAAAGCGGTAGCGGCAGCCATGCTCACCAGCAGAGCTGCGGAGACCATGGCGCAAACGATCTTTTTCATTTTCATAAGAATATACCCCTTTCAGACCAGTTCTCTCGGCTTTGAGAGCGTCTTTATCCTAAACGTGTCTTGGGCACGCTTATTCAACTTTTTCGTAAAACAGCTGCAGCACCGCCTGCTGCAACGCATCGGCATCCGGATAAAACTCCATAAAGCCATCCTCCCCGACCTGATAGGTGCCATCCGGTTTGATGGTGTCCAGCCGGGTGTAGTCCTTTGCCGCCCAGGCCTCGTTCACCAGCTGACCTTTGGCCATGCTGGTGGTCAGGTAGGGCTGCAGGGCGTCGTAGGCGTCCACGGCAAAGTTCTGATCCTTCTGCAGTTTTTCATCCAGCTGCACCGACAGCTGTCGGATGTAGCTTTCCTGCCGCGCCATGCGGGCCTCGTTGGTGCCTACACCGACACTGCGGCGGGAGCGGACATAGGTCTCGGCCTGCTCGCCCTGCAGTGTCAGGGTGGTGCCCTTGGTCATGGCCGGGTCGATGGCGGAGAAATCATCCTCCAGCGTCACGGTCACACCGCCTGCCAGATCGTTCAGGGTGGAAATGCCGTCCAGCCCCATGGCCAGATACTGGTCGATGGTCTGTCCGCCCAGCAGGTTTCCCACTGCTTCCACGGTCACCTCGCAGCTGGTCTGGCGGCCATCGCCAAAGGCATAGCCCAGACAGATCTGCTCGGTCACCGGCTCGTAGCGGTCACCCAGCAGGCCCAGCACCGTCACGGGGGTCATGGTATCGCGGTCGATCTGCAGCTGCTGCACCGTCTTGTCCGCGTCATCCAGTACCACCAACCGCAGAAAGTCGGCCTGGCCGGCCTTGCGGTACTCGTAGCTGTCCTGAGTGTCGTGGTCCACGCCCATGACCAGAATCGTGGTCAGGCGGCTTTTTTTGCGGTAGGTCACGCCGTCCACTTCCACAGTCTCCTGGTCGGCCTGGGGCAGCTGGGTGCGGGTCTCCGGCTTTTCTGCCCGTTTCTCCAGCCAGCGGCCCCCGCCGTACAGTACCAGCACGACCGCCAGAACGGCCAGCAATGCTGCTACAGCATGAAAAACCGTCTTGTTTTTTTGTTCTTGTTTCTTCAACGGGATTGCTGCTCCTTGCTTTGGTCCGAAACGCTCTGGGATTCCAGAGCATCTCATTCATTTATTATGCGTCACAACTCCGCAACTGTCAATAGATTTTATTTCATCTTTCCTGTTTTTTTCATGTTTTTCTGTCACATAAACGCAACCGGCCCCGGCTATGGAAAACTACCTTCCACAGCCGGGGCTGGTTCGTCTGTTTTATTTCAGGTCCAGTTCCGGCGGTACGTCGATCTGATCTGAAACATATTTCCCGTTCTTCTTGCGCTGGCGCACACACTCGGTGAGCAGATATTCGATCTGTCCGTTCACCGAGCGGAAATCATCCTCTGCCCAGGCAGCAAGGGCATCGTAGAGTTTGGCGTTCAGGCGCAGGGGCACCTGCTTTTTTGGCTCGGCCATCAGTACAGGCTGCCGCTGTTCACGATGGGCTGGGCGTCGCGGTTGCCGCACAGCACCACCAGCAGGTTGGACACCATGGCTGCCTTGCGCTCGTCGTCCAGCTCCACCACCTTGTTCTCGTTCAGACGGTCCAGTGCCATTTCCACCATGCCCACGGCACCGTCCACGATCATCTTGCGGGCGTCGATGATGGCACTGGCCTGCTGGCGCTGCAGCATGACCGCTGCGATCTCCGGCGCATAGGCCAGATAGGTGATGCGGGCTTCCACCACCTCGATGCCGGCTTCGGCCACGTTCTTCTGGATCTCGTCGCGGATGCGGGCCGCCACCACTTCGGAGGAGCCGCGCAGGCTGCCCTCATCGGCCACACCGTCGCCGGTGGTGTCCACATTGGGGGCCACATCATAGGGGTACACCCGCACCACATTGCGCAGGGCGCTGTCGCACTGCAGGGAGAGATACTCCTTGTAGTTGTCTACGTTGAACACAGCCTTGGCAGTGTCGGTGACCCGCCAGATCACCGCAATGCCGATCTCCACCGGGTTGCCCAGGCAGTCGTTGATCTTCTGCCGGGAGTTGTTCAGGGTCATCATTTTCAGGGAGATCTTTCTGCTCATGGATTCGGCACTGACCTGGGCATTCTGGCCGCTCTGGCCAAACAGCGCAGCCACGCTGGTTTCCTTGCTGTTCACATCTCCGCTCTGGCTCAGGCGGGTACCGGCGGCAGGGTTGACAGCGGTGCAGAAGGGGTTCACCCAGTAAAAGCCCTGTCCCTTCAGGGTGCCAATGTAATCACCGAACAGGGTGAGCACCAGCGCTTCCTGGGGCTTGAGCACCTTCAGGCCGCAGAACAGGAAGATGCCTGCGATCCAATACCCGATGGACAAGATCAGCAGCGGCAAGCCCAGAAGCATCCGGTCTGCATCCAGCAGGGTGATGCTGTAAATAAACAGGGCAATGGATGCCACATAGCCCAACAGGGTCAGCAGCAGTACCGCCATGCCGTTTTTGCGGGTATTCAAAATTTTCTCTTCCATAACAAGTCCCTCCTTATCAGGGTCGGAAGTGTTTCTTTGTGATATCAAAATCATATCATATTGAGCACTTTCTGTCAAGACCTCCGGCCCCGCACAACAAAAAAAACACCCGTTCTCCGGGGAAAATTCCCCAGAAAATCGGGTGTTTTTGCAGGATCAGGTCTCAGCGCTTGTACTTGGATGCAGCCTGCAGACGCTGCATGGCACGCTGCAGTGCGATCTGGCTCTGATAATATTCATGCATGCTCTTCTGGTGCTGCAGGCGCTCTTCCGCACGGATGCGGGCCGCCTCGGCACGGTTCTTGTCGATATCCTCCGGGCGCTCGGCGCTGTCCACCAGCACCATCACATAGGCGGGGGTCACCTCGGCAATGCCGTCACCCACCAGAATGTCGCGGGCTTCGCCGTTCACTTCAAAGTGCAGGATGCCCATGTGGATGGCCACCAGCACGGGGTTGTGCCCGGCCTGCACGCCATACACACCGTCGCCGGTGGGCAGCACGAGGTCCTCACAGTCGCCCTGATAGAACTCACCGCTGGAGGCCGTGATATTCAGCATGAACTTGTTCATCAGACGGCACCGCCCTTTTCCTCAGCCATCTTTTCAGCGGCCTTCTGGCGGGCATCTTCCAGCGTACCCACGTTGAAGAATGCCCACTCCGGCAGGTCATCGGCCTCGCCGTCCACAATGGCGGCAAAGCTGCGCACAGTGTCCTTCAGCGGCACATACTTGCCCTTCAGGCCGGTAAAGTTCTCGGCCACGGCAAAGGGCTGGGACAGGAACTTCTGCAGCTTGCGGGCACGGGTCACGGTCAGCTTGTCGTTCTCGTCCAGTTCGTCCATGCCCAGAATGGCGATGATGTCCTGCAGCTCCTGATAGCGCTGCAGAATGGACTGCACCTTGCGGGCCACGCGGTAGTGCTCCTCGCCCACGATGTCTGCTTCCAGAATGCGGGAAGTGGAGGCCAGCGGGTCCACAGCGGGGTAAATGCCCTGCTCCACGATCTTACGGGACAGCACAGTGGTGGCGTCCAGATGCGCAAAGGTGGTGGCGGGGGCCGGGTCGGTCAGGTCATCGGCGGGGACGTAAACGGCCTGCACCGAGGTGATGGAGCCGTCCTTCGTGGAGGTGATGCGCTCCTGCAGAGCGCCCAGCTCGTTGGCCAGAGTGGGCTGATAGCCCACGGCGGAAGGCATACGGCCCATCAGAGCCGACACCTCAGAGCCTGCCTGCACGAAACGGAAGATGTTGTCGATGAACAGCAGCACGTCCTTGTGGGTCTCTTCACGGAAGTACTCGGCCATGGTCAGGCCGGTCTCGGCCACGCGCATACGGGCTCCGGGGGGCTCGTTCATCTGGCCAAAGACCAGTGCCGTCTTGTTCAGAACACCGGAAGCGTTCATCTCGCCCCACAGGTCGCAGCCCTCACGGGAGCGCTCGCCGACGCCGGTGAAGATGGAGTAGCCGCCGTGCTCGGTGGCAACATTGTGGATCAGCTCCTGGATCAGAACGGTCTTGCCGACACCGGCACCGCCGAACAGGCCGATCTTGCCGCCTTTGGCGTAGGGAGCCAGCAGGTCGATGACCTTGATGCCGGTCTCCAGGATCTCGGTTGCAGGTTTCTGCTCAGCAAAGCTGGGAGCCTTGCGGTGGATGGGCCAATGGGGCAGCTCGTCCACCGGGCCCTTGCCGTCGATGGGGCGGCCCAGCGGGTCGAACATGCGGCCCAGGGTGCCCTCGCCCACCGGGGCGTTCAGGCCGTGGCCGGTGGCGGTGACCACCATCCCCTTGCCAAGACCCTCGCTGGCAGAAAGCATGATGCAGCGCACAGTCGTCTCGTTGACATGCTGCGCCACTTCCATCGTGCGCTCGGTGCCCTCAGCGGTCACCGTCAGCGCTTCCTGCAGGGCAGGCAGCTTGCCCTCGGTGAACTTAACGTCCACCACGGGGCCAGCTACGCGAATAATAGTTCCCTGTATCATACGATTGCCTTTCATAAAATGTGTAAACCTCTCGCCAGCTCCCCTATCAGGGGAGCTGGCATTGCGCAGCAATGACGGAGAGGTTATTCGTTACTTTGCACCGCCGCAGCGCCGCCGATGATCTCGGTGATCTCCTGGGTGATGGAGCCCTGGCGGGTGCGGTTGTATTCGAGCTGAAGCTCGTGGATCATATCATTGGCGCTCTTGGTGGCCGAATCCATGGCGGTCATGCGGGCGCTCTGCTCCGCGCAGAAGCTCTCGGTCATGGCACCAAAGATCATGCCGTGCATGTAGATGGGGGCCGTCTGCTCGAACACCGTTTTGGCGTCCGGGAACATCTCCACCTCGCCGCGGGGGTCACCCAGACCTCTCGGAGCGGGCTTCAGATGCTCACGGTCCAGCGGAAGCAGACGCTCCATCACCGGCTCACTGGTCAGCGCGTTCTGGATCTTGGTGTAGATGAGGTAGATCTCATCCAGCTTGCCGGACTTGAAATCGTCGATGGCGTCCACCGTGATGTCGCGGGCGCGTTGCAGCGTGGGAGCCGTGGCACCATAGTGGAACTCTTCCACCAGGCGCGGGTCCTTGTGGAGCAGGGCGCGGTAGCCGGTCTGACCAATGACGTAGAAGCGGGCATTGGGGTCGCTGCCGCACTGCTCTTTCAGGAACTTGAGCAGGTTCTGGTTGTAGGCACCCGCCATGCCCTTGTCGGCTGTCAGCACGACATAGGCACGGATGGGGTTTTCCTTCTCCCGCTCATGGAAGAACGGGTGGACCGGCTCGTCCGGCAGATGCGGCACGACGCGGGAGATGGTGTCCCGCATCCGGGTGAAATACGGCAGAACGTTCTGGTAATTCTGCCGCGCCTTGCGGAGCTTGGAGGAGGAGATCAGGTACATGGCATTCGTGATCTTCATGGTATCCTGAATGCTCTCGATCCGCTCCTTGAGCAGCTTACTGGACGGCATGGCTCTCCCCTCCCGCATAGGTCTTCCACGCGGTCAGGATGGCGTCCACCTGCTCCGGCGTGATCTTGCCGGTGGAAGCGATGGCATCCATCGCGCCGGAAACATCGGCGTGGAAGGACCGCACAAAGGCGTTGACCTTTGCGCGCTGCTCAGCCAGCGGGAGCGTATCCAGCATCCCGTGGGAGGCCAGCGTCAGGATGACGACCTGCTCGGCATCGGACTTGGGCTGATAGAGCGGCTGCTTGAGCATCTCGGTCAGGGCCTTGCCGTGTTCCAGCTGACGGCGGGTCTCGGCGTCCAGGTCTGAGCTGAACTGCGCGAAAGACTCCATATCCTTGTACTGGGCCAGCTCGATGCGCAGGTTGGAGTTGGCCTTCTTCATGGCCTTGGTCTGGGCTGCGCCGCCGACACGGGACACCGACAGGCCGACGTTGACGGCCGGGCGGTTGCCTGCGTTGAACAGGGCGCTCTCCAGGAAGATCTGACCATCGGTGATGGAAATGACGTTGGTGGGGATGTAAGCGGAGACGTCGCCCGCCTGGGTCTCGACGATAGGCAGGGCGGTGATGGAACCGCCGCCCAGGTCGTCGCGCATCCGGCAGGAGCGCTCCAGCAGACGGGAGTGCAGATAGAAGACGTCGCCGGGGTATGCCTCACGGCCCGGAGAACGGCGCAGCAGCAGCGAGATGGCGCGGTACGCCACAGCGTGCTTGGACAGGTCGTCGTAGACGATCAGTACGCTCTTGCCCTTGTCCATGAAATACTCGGCCAGTGCGGTGCCCGCATAGGGCGCGATGTACTGCAAAGGAGCGCTGTCGGATGCCGTTGCAGCCACGATGGTGGTGTAGCTCATGGCACCGTGCTTCTTCAGATCCTCGGCCACGCGGGCGATGGAGGAAGCCTTCTGGCCGATGGCGACATAGATGCACAGCACCCCGGTGTCCTTCTGGTTCAGGATGGCATCGGTGGCGATGGAGGTCTTGCCGGTCTGGCGGTCGCCGATGATCAGCTCACGCTGACCGCGGCCGATGGGGAACATAGAGTCGATGGCAAGGATACCGGTGTGAAGCGGGGTGTCCACGCTCTGGCGCTCCAGAATGCCGGGGGCCTGCTTCTCGATGGGGTTGTAACCCTCTGCCTCGATGGGGCCCTTGCCGTCGATGGGCTCGCCCAGCGGGTCGATGACACGGCCCAGGAACTTTTCGCCCACCGGGATGCCCGCGCGCTTGCCGCTGCGGGTGACCAGGGTGCCGACGCCGACCGACTCGGCCCCGTCAAACAGCATGATGCCCAGACGGCCCGGCTCCACGCTCTCGACCATGCCCTTGGCACCGTTCTCGAAGGTGACGATCTCGCCGTAAACGGCGCGGTCCATCCCCTCGACCTGCACGATGCCGTCGGCGGAGGCGATGACCACGCCGCCCTCTTCCGAGGTCTGGGCGGGCTTATAATCCTCCACGCGGGTCTTCAGGGTAGCCAGAGAGGGCTTGCCGGCCATCATCTGGTCCAGCTGGTGGCGGCCGGAGTTGTCGAACATCCGGTCACCGACCTGCAGCACATAGCCGGAGAGCAGGCTCTCATCCACCGAGACATTCAGGATGACCTCAGTGGCATCATAGAGCTTCTTGACCTCGGCCTTGATGCGGGCGATATCCTCTTCACGGAGCTGATGTGCGGCGCGCAGATCGGCCTTGACGATGCGGTTCTCAGAGAAGAATTCGCGGCTGAACTCAGTTGCCATGCTCAGCACCTGCTTTCTCCAGCAGATCGTCCAGCAAACGGGAATCGTCCTGCTCGGTCAGGTTCCGGCTCAGCAGCTTCTCGCACATGGCGCGGGCCAGTGCGGTGGTCTGTGCGTCGGCTTCGCGCAGCTTGTGCTGGCGCTCTGCCTCAGCAGCGGCCTTGCCCTCGGCTACAATGGCATCGGCCTGTTTCTGGGCCTCGGCCAGCAGCTGCTGCTTTGCAGTTTCGGCCTGCTGCTCGTAAGTCTCGCGGCGGGCAGCAGCCTCAGTGTCCACATTGCGCAGCTTGTCCTGCGCAGCGTTCATGGCCGCAGCGGCCTCCTTTTTGGAGGTCTCGGCGGCGTTCAGTGCGTCATCCACCTGTTTCTGACGCTGTGCGATGATTCCCATAACAGGCTTGTACAGGAATTTCCGCAGCAGCAAAAACAGAATCAGAACGTTGACGACTGTATACAGAAGATTCAGATTCAGTGTCAGCATTCGTCATGCCTCCGTTATCAACCCAGGAACA
>OGYW01002962.1_pt1 | contig 12047 bp, 10 predicted proteins | sample 1576621 | NCBI WGS metagenome assembly OGYW01 (sample SAMEA3541528, study PRJEB24748) | human gut metagenome | biome: human gut; feature: human-associated habitat; material: faeces | place: China | collected 2012 | reverse complement strand
CGTACTCGTTATCCTCGTCATAACCATAATAACCAGCCAGCTTTAGGACGCGGTCAGCGATGAAATCTTTACGAGTTCTGTTACTCTCGACAATAGCCCCGATCAGGTTCTCCGGCACATCTGCATAGTTAGCCAGCAGCTGCTTAGTATCCTTCGGCAGGCAGTATCCGCCGTAGCCAAAGGACGGATTGTTGTAGTGACTGCCAATACGAGGGTCAAGGCATACCCCATCGATAATCTGCTGGGTGTTCAGCCCCTTGCTCTCTGCATAGGTGTCCAGTTCGTTAAAGTAAGCCACGCGCAGGGCCAGATATGTATTGGCAAACAATTTGACTGCCTCTGCCTCGGTGAAACCCATGAACAGGGTGTCGATGTTCTCCTTGATAGCGCCTTCCTGCAGCAGACCAGCAAACTCGTGTGCCGCCTCAACCAGACGCTCATCGTTCAGATCAGTGCCAACGATGATACGAGAAGGATAAAGATTATCGTACAGTGCTTTGCTTTCTCTTAAAAAATCCGGGCTGAAGATGATGTTCTTGCTGCTGAACTTCTCACGCACAGATGCCGTGTAGCCCACAGGAATCGTGGACTTGATGACCATAATGGCGTTCGGGTTATATTCCATGACCAGCTTAATCACAGCTTCGACTGCAGATGTGTCAAAGTGCTGAGTGTGGCTATCGTAGTTTGTAGGGGCCGCAATGACAACAAAATCAGCATCGGCGTATGCGGTCTTAGCGTCCAGCGTTGCTGTCAAATTCAGTTCTTTCTCTGCGAGGTACTTCTCGATATAGTCATCTTGAATTGGAGACTTGCGATTGTTGATCATCTCAACCTTCTCCGGAACAATATCAACTGCGGTCACCTGATGGTGCTGAGAAAGCAATGTGGCAATTGACAAACCCACATAACCAGTGCCCGCAACGGCGATTTTGTAATTCTTCATATTATTTACTCCTCCGGCCCTCATCGGGCATATCCTCTAATTTTCTATGTACACATCCATATGGATGGTCTTTCTCTCTAATTCCTCATGTGTGATAACCACACTCAGTTAAGTGTTTTCTTATACTGTCATATCCAACTACCCCAGCAATCATATTTCCCTTGTTTTCTACTCCATAAAACATCCGTTGAGTACACTCGTTTCTATTTCTCTATAGCCGAAGTGTTGATTTGTACGGTCGAACCCCGTATACCCTGCAATGACGTTTTTCTAAGTGTTGGATTGTTGAATCGAACCCTGTCGGCGCATGAGTTTTGTTAAAACTGTATATATCATCCAGTCCAATTCTCACCATTCATTGTTCGTTATGAACAAATCATTCACTTTAACCACTCAAAACATGTAATTTTCATCACCATTCATGCTCTACTCAACAGCTGTTTTTTGAAATAAAAATCATCTGTTTTCCGCCATTTCTATGATTCTTCTGAAAAAGTTGTGCCAATTTTGTGCCACAAGGGTCAAAAGTTCAGCGTTTTGTATAAATATCTTGCATTTACAGTTCATATAGCTGTGAAATACAACCAATTTCAGCACCCTATATAGTGTGCAAAACAGGTTCTTTTCGACGTTGCTACGTCAATATGGTTTGTTGAGTAGACATTCCTGCACTCTACATACTTAAAAGAAGTAGCCTTTTCAGCATTTCGTATGCTTTTTATTGACCTTTTACAACAATTCTACTTCGATCCAACCTTCCCCAGCACAACAGCCACGGTCTTAAACAGAATCTTAATATCCAACCCCGGATTCCACTTTTTAATATACTCGGTATCCAGTCTTACAACTTCTTCAAAGTCTGTGATATTACTTCTTCCGCTGACTTGCCACATACCGGTAAGTCCCGGCTTGAATGCCAGTCTGGAGCGGTGATGCATCTCGTATTTCTCCCACTCGTCCACTGTTGGCGGTCTGGTTCCCACAAGGCTCATGTCACCTATGAGTACATTCCAGAACTGTGGGAATTCATCCAGAGAGTAATCACGGATAAAGTTTCCGATTCCTTTGATAATACGCGGATCGTTATCCATCTTGAACATCATACCATCTTTGATATCGTTCTGCGCCATCAGCTCTTTCTTCCGCTCTTCTGCATCCATATACATGCTTCGGAATTTGTAAATGTTAAATTTTTTGCCATTTTTTCCGATTCGCACCTGTTTGAAGAAAATCGGTCCCGGTGACTTAATATAAATGATTGGTGCTACAAAGATAAAAATGATACCTGTCAGTAGCATTCCAACCAGTCCTCCGCAGATATCCATCGTCCTTTTGAAGATCAGCTGACCGGCGCTTACCATATTGATGCTGGTCGAAAGCACCGTATATCCTTCCAGCTTTTCCACAATCTGGTTGGAAGAATCATCCGCAACTCTTGCCAGCTTGATATGTATGGTAATTCCCATGATACCGAAATTTTTGATCATTTTATCCGGAAGCGCAAGCTCTGTCGGAATGCTGAAAAGTGCTTCATCCACCCAGTTCAACTGTGCAAAATCTTCAATCGCACTCTCTCCACAAAATACCGGGAATCCATGATAATTGGGAATTTCATTTTCTTTTGCATCAATAATTCCAATTCCCATTACATGAAACTCACTGTAGGGATTGCTGGTAAATGCCTCCACAATTTCTCTATAATTCTTTTTCCCACCGATCAGAAGGATCGCTCTTTTCCCTGATGCAGGGCCTCTGTGCTTGGAAAGCCATTTTTTCAACAAAATCCTTCCTATATATAATACGCAGATCGATATGATTGGGAATGCAAATATAACAACTCGTGAGTAATTGCTCGACTCTTTCATTGCAAACAAATAAGCAATCACACACACGGTCACGATGATTGCGTGCTTTGCGACTGCCTTAGTCTCCAACCAGTACCCTCTTCTTAAGATGCCCTTGTAACTTCCCATCATCAGTCCCACAACCAGATCGATCGCCGCTATCGCAAAAAACACATTCCGGTAAAGCGGTGCTTCTCTGTAATATACAGTCCCATGACGTAACCACTGAGCAAGTAAATAAGATAATTCCTACAATATTAAATCTAACAAAATAAAATCCCAGTGTTTTAACCAACTGGAAGTTTTCTTTCTGTACATAAGTGAACCCAACCCTCTTAAACATTACTTTCATAATTTTTCTTCTCTAACATTTATAACATATTTCGTATAAAAGGTAAAGCAATCTCCATGTACAATCCTCTTTTTCGACATTTTATCGACTTTCCGCACAAAAAAGCCATTAGTTTTATGTACTTTTTTCTAAAAACTAATGACTTTTTAATTATTTATCGATTATTGTATTTTCAATTATAGATTTTTACCCTTTCCATACAACAATCACCTTTTTTTGCTGCTACAATCTGATTTCTGACAGATTTTCTACTTTGTCAGTGCAATAATTGCCTTCACCACATCGTCAATTCCCATCTCAGAGCTGTCGATCAGCGTTGCATCTTCAGCCTGTTTAAGCGGTGCGATCTCTCTTGTCATATCGCGCTCGTCTCTTTCCTGGATATCCTGCCTGATCTGTTCAAAATCACAGGCTTCTCCTTTTCCTTCCAGTTCTTTGAACCGGCGCATTGCGCGGCATTCTACACTTGCAGTCAGATACACTTTAACGTCCGCATTCGGAAGTACATTGGTTCCGATATCTCTTCCATCCATAACGACATCTTTTTCTTTTGCAAGATTTCTCTGCAGATCCAGAAGCTTTGCACGGACTGCCGGTACTGCCGAGCTTACGGATGCCATATTTCCAACCGCTTCCTCACGAAGCTGTGAAGTGATATTTTCTCCATTCAAATAGACTTGCTGCACACCATTTTCATAACCAAGCTCTACCTTTGCATCCTCGCATGCTGCCTCGATCTTCTCTACTTCTCCCGGTACGATCCCTTTTTTCAGGAAATGTACGGCAAGTCCGCGGTACATTGCCCCGGTATCTACATAGATGAATCCCAGTTCCTTTGCAACCAGTTTTGCGATCGTGCTCTTTCCGGCACCTGCCGGTCCGTCAATTGCGATATTATATCCCATTTTATATCCTCCCTGTTTCACTCACATTTTCCTGTTTACGCCATCTCTGGATTGCTGTGCGATATCTATAATCCAAAAACTACCAGATATTACTTCCTGCCGCATATGCAGTCGACCATGCGATCTGCAGATTGAATCCACCGGTCAGTGCATCCAGATCCAGCACTTCCCCTGCAAAATACAGTCCCTGTACCAGCTTTGACTCCATCGTAGATGGATTGACTTCTTTGACTTTTACGCCGCCCCGTGTAATAATTGCCTCTTTGAAATCTCGAAGCCCGGTCAGTGTAACAGTAAAATGCTTGATCAGATGGACGAAATTCATCCGCTCTTCTTTTGTGATCACATTGACCTTCTTCTCCGGATCAATGCCGCTTAAGTGGATCATGACCGGAAGTAATTTTGCCGGAAACAGTCCGGTAACTGCATTTTTAAATTGTTTGTTATGGTTTGCATCAAATTCCCGCAGCACTCTTGCATCCAGCTGTTCTTCGGAAAGTGCCGGTTTCAGATCGATCACCAGCTTTAACTCATGCTTTTTCTGCAGGATTTTGCCTACATAGGCACTTGCACTGATGATCAGGGGCCCACTTACTCCAAAGTGGGTGAATAACATTTCTCCGAAATCGCTGTACAGCTCTTTCTTTCCATCATAGACCGTTGCCTGGACATTCCTAAGGGAAAGTCCCATCAGTGCCGGAATATACTCTTCTCTGACATTCATCGGAACCAGTGACGGTGCAGGCTCGGTGATCTTGTGTCCCATAGCTTCTGCGAAACGGTAGCCATCACCGGTTGAACCTGTTGTCTGATAGCTGACACCACCGGTTGCGATAATGCAGGCATCCCCATCTTCTCTGCTTCCGTCTGCCATCACAAGGTGGGAGAATCTTCCATCCTCTGCCATGACCTTGTCCACATTAGAATAAAGATGGATGTGCACACCGTTTCGCTTCATTTCCATCTCCAGTGTGCGGATCACATCTGAAGAATGATCCGACTGTGGAAATACACGGTTGCCACGCTCAGTCTTCAGACGCAGACCTGCATTTTCAAAGAAATCCATCACATCCTGGTTGGTAAATCCATAAAAACTGCTGTACATGAATTTCTCATTGGATACCATATTTTGGAAAAGTTCCTCTACATCACAGGCATTGGTGACGTTGCATCTGCCTTTTCCTGTGATAAAAAGCTTCTTCCCAAGTTTTTCATTTTTCTCAAATACGTGGACTTCATTGCCATTTTTCGCCGCAAATATGGATGCGAACATACCGGCAGCTCCGCCCCCTACGATCAGTACTTTACTCATTTGATCCTTACCTCATCTTCTACAGGCTCCAGTTCGTCTCTGGAGTAAACCTGATATTCGTCCCAGATATCCTCCAGTGTCTCCAGTGTCTCGATGACATCATTCTGCTTCTTCATGCAGAGTGCAACCACCAGTGCATTGATCACACTGAGCGGTGCAACCAGGGAATCTACGATAGATGCCATATCACTCTTGGCGATCAGATTGCAGGAGGAATAGAGATTCATCGGTGAATTCACACTGTCGGTCAAGGTTATTACCTTTGCTTTCCGGTTGCTGGCAAATTCCAGTGCTTTTAAAGTACGCATGGAATATCGCGGAAAACTGATCCCGATGATCACATCTTCTTCCCCGATCCGGATCAACTGCTCAAAAATCTCGCTGGAACTGTTGGTATCGACCTCTACCACATCCTCACAGATCAGATTCAGATAGAAAGTCAGGAATTTTGCCAGCGGTGCACAGCTTCGGATTCCGATCACATAAACCTTTTTTGCCGCAAGGATCGTATCCACCGCCAGCTCAAATGCATGATTGTCCACAGATTCCAATGTCTGCTTGATCTTCTCGATATCAGACTGCAGAACCGTCGCCAGGATCTCGCTCCGGTCGATCCGTCCGTAGGTCACTTCCATACGCTGGATAGAATTCAGCTTGGTACGCACCAGTTCTCCCAGTGCTTTCTGGAATTCGGGATAGCCTTTATATCCAAGCTGTGTTGCGAAACGGACAACCGTTGATTCGCTGACACCGACTGCCTCTCCCATCTTTGCAGCCGTCAGGAAGGCTGCTTTATCATAATTTTCTTTGATGTAATCCGCAAGCCGCTTCTGTCCTTTGCTGAACTTCGGATATCTCTCATCAATTCTAATCAGTAACTCATTTTTTGTGCTCACAATTTGCCTCCAAATAAGAAACGTGCCTTTTTATAAAATCATTTACTTCTATTATAAATAAGGTCACAACCCTTTTTATTATAAGCAAAAGAGCCATAAAATTCAACTCGAATTTTATGGCTCCTGAGGTTACGTTTTGCTCACAAAATACTGTCTGTAACAGCTTTCGTCAGTTCGGCGTTATTATACCGGATAACTTCCGTCTTTTGCAATTGTAGCATCTACTTTCTTCTCCTGTGCCTCGCGGTATTTGAAGAAGTCTGTAGCTACCTGCGGGAAGAGTGCGTAGCTGAGTACGTCTTCATCCTGCTCTTTGTACTGTTCCATCTCTTTTTCAAGAGTTCCGAGTTCATCCGGGATCAGATCTGCTGGACGGCATGTGATAACTTCCGGATTGTCTCCAAGTACTTTCTTAACAACATCCGGGTTGAACGGTTTAACAGTTGCACCGTATTTTCCGCTCAGGATGTCTTTCGTCTCTTTTGTTGCCATCTTGTAGCGTTCGCCCATCAGGACATTGAATACTGCCTGTGTACCAACGATCTGTGATGACGGAGTAACCAGCGGTGGTTCACCAAGGTCTTTACGAACTCTCGGTACTTCTTCAAGTACGTCGTAGAACTTGTCTTCTGCTCCCTGCTCTTTGAGCTGGGAAGTAAGGTTAGAAAGCATTCCACCCGGTACCTGGTACAGAAGAGTCTTGATGTTAACACCAAGGTTCTTCGGATTGAGAAGTCCGCTGTCAAGTGCTTCGTCACGGATCGGACGGAAGTAATCAGCGATCTCAGCCAGAAGATTCTGGTCAAATCCTGTATCATAAGGTGTTCCCTTGAATGTCTCAACCATAACTTCTGTTGCCGGCTGAGAAGTTCCAAGTGCGAACGGTGAAATAGCGGTATCGATCACGTCTACACCGGCTTCAACTGCTTTTAAGTATGTCATTGAAGCAACACCTGATGTGTAATGTGTATGCAGCTGGATCGGGATATCAACAGCTTCTTTTAATGCTCCGACAAGTTCTGTTGCCTTGTACGGAAGAAGAAGTCCTGCCATATCTTTGATACAGATAGAGTTTGCACCCATATCTTCGATTCTCTTTGCGATGTCTACCCAGTAATCCAAGGTGTAAGCATCTCCAAGTGTGTAAGAAAGCGCGATCTGTGCTTCTGCTTTCTCAGCGTTAGCTGCTTTTACTGCTGTCTGAAGGTTTCTAAGGTCATTCAGACAGTCAAAAATACGAATGATATCGATTCCGTTTGCAACAGATTTTTTAACGAAGTATTCTACTACATCATCTGCGTATGGACGGTATCCAAGGATGTTCTGTCCACGGAAGAGCATCTGAAGTTTGGTGTTCTTGAATCCGTCACGGAATTTACGAAGTCTTGACCATGGATCTTCATGCAGGAAACGAAGGGATGCATCAAATGTAGCTCCGCCCCAGCACTCTACGGAATGGTATCCGACTTTGTCCATTTTATCTACGATCGGAAGCATCTGTTCTGTGGTAAGTCTTGTTGCGATCAGGGACTGATGCGCATCACGCAGAACTGTTTCCGTAATCTTAATCGGTTTCTTTTCAATTGCTGCCATTATATCTTCCTCCAATTATTATAAGGTTTATTAAGCTCCAGGATTGTTATCTCACTGTCAGATACGCGCTGCTCGCAGCGCTAAGGAAACCTGACGGTTTCCTTCTGTGCCTGATGGCACAGTCTGACATTTCGATAGCAACCGCGATTTGCCCTTGCAAGCAAGCAAATCGCTTCCTGTTGCTACATTACTCCGAAAATAGCCATAAATGTTCCGGCTGCTACGGCTGTTCCGATAACTCCGGCTACGTTCGGTCCCATTGCATGCATCAGAAGGAAGTTGGTCGGATCTGCTTCCGCTCCTACTTTCTGAGATACACGGGCTGCCATAGGTACGGCAGATACTCCGGCTGAACCAATCAGCGGATTTACCTTGCCATGTGTGGCTACGCACATCAGTTTTCCAAACAGGACACCTGCTGCGGTACCGAATGCGAATGCGATCAGACCAAGTAGTACGATCTTAAGTGTGCTGACATTTAAGAATGCCTCTGCACTTGTAGTAGCACCTACAGATGTACCAAGCAGGATAACTACGATGTACATCATTGCGTTGGATGCGGTCTCTGTCAGCTGTCTTACAACACCGGATTCTTTGAACAGGTTACCAAGCATCAGCATACCTACCAGAGGAGCTGTTGTCGGAAGAATCATACATACAACGATGGTTACGATGATCGGGAACAGAATTTTCTCAAGCTGTGTAACCGGACGAAGCTGTCCCATTTTAATCTTTCTTTCCTTCTCTGTTGTGAGAAGCTTCATGATCGGCGGCTGGATGATCGGAACCAGTGACATGTACGAGTACGCCGCCACGGCGATCGGTCCCATCAGAGCCGTCTGCTGGAGCTTACCTGCAAGGAAGATGGATGTCGGTCCGTCTGCTCCACCGATGATGGAGATAGCAGCTGCTGCCTTATCAGAGAAACCAAGAGCCATCGCGCCAAGATAAGCTGCGAAAATACCAAACTGTGCTGCCGCACCGAGGAGGAAGCTCGCCGGGTTGGCAATGAGCGGTCCGAAGTCAGTCATCGCACCGACACCCATGAAAATAAGTGACGGGAGAATAGACCACTCATCCAGCTGGAAGAAGTAATACAAAAGTCCGCCCGTTCCGTTAGCCGAATCTTCTGCATGAAGCATGATATCCGGGTAAATATTTACCAGGAGCATACCAAATGCAATCGGTACAAGCAGAAGCGGTTCAAACCCATGCTTGATTGCAAGATAAAGGAAAAAACATGCAACTGCGATCATAATGTAGTTACCCCAAGTCAGGTTGAGGAACGCAGTCTGCTGCACGAGGTTTCCCAGTGTGTTAGTGATATATTCCATGTTATAACCTCCTGTTTTTCAAAAGGATGTTGCTCCTTAGTTCAATGTAGCCAGTGTCTGTCCTGCTTCTACTGCATCACCTACTGCTACATCGATACTTGCAACTGTTCCGTCTTCCGGAGCTACAACAGGAATTTCCATCTTCATTGCTTCTACGATAAGAACTGCATCACCGCGGGATACTTTCTGTCCTACGCTTGCTTCGATCTTAAATACTTTTCCGGCTGCACCTGCTTCTACCTTGATGCTTCCAGCTCCAGCTGCTGCTTTTGGAGCTGCCTTCGGTGCTGCTTTCGGAGCTGCCTTTGGTGTTGCTACTGGTGCTGCAGCTGCTCCGTTTCCGTTTTCTTCTACTGTAACATCATATACGTTGCCGTTAACTGTGATTGTATAGTTTTTCATCTTTAAATCCTCCTGATTCTATTCGCACTATGCATTCCATTTGTTTGATTTTCTTCTCTTGATAGAACGTACTACAAATCCGTCTGTAGTAGTTCCTTCTGCTGCTGCGATCGCTGCTGCGATAACTGCAACAAGTTCGGTATCATCCATTTCTTCTGCTTCTTCTACAGCTGCTGCCACTGCCGGAGCCGGTGCTGCCTTCGGAGCTTCTTCTTTTTTCTTCTTGGATGTACCGTTAAGTAATGCAGGAACGTATTTGATCAGGGAAATGATAAAGCTCATGAAAATAAGCATTACGAATACAGTTCCCATACCAAGTAATGTGTTAAGTCCCGCTTTTTCAAGGATTTCGCTCATGCCGTAATGAGCATTGACTGTAAATGATTCCAGAGTCATATTCTCATCGAATACGAATTCCAGGTCTGCACTTCTGTCAGAAAATGTTGCCGGTGCAGTTACCGTAACACCTGTAGAAGATGCCTCGAATTCATAATCTTTATGGCTTTCATAATCGCCGCATTCTTCCAGGGATGCTTTCCATCCTTCCAGTGCAGTTGCAAAAGTGTCTGCTTCCATCTGCACACCGGTCTGGTTTTCAAACTGTGCCATCAGATATCCCTGATTCCAGTCTGACATCTCTGTGATCTGGTCGCTTGTGATGGATCCGCTCTCAATGATATCAAAAACAGCATCACAAGACTGGATCAGTGTATCTTTGTCATAGCTGACGGTCTTGGCATTTCCGCAGCCTGCAAGGCCGAGCACAAGTACCAGAACTGCGACTACTAAACTAATCTTTTTCTTCACTTTGCTTCACCTCGCTAAATTGTTCCGTGTTTTTTGGATGGTCTTTCTTCCCTTTTTGTAAATAACATCTCAAATGCACCGATCACATATTTTCTGGTATCTGCCGGTTCGATGATGGTATCTACATATCCTCTTCCAGCTGCGGAAAGCGGGCTTGACTGAAGTGCTTTGTATTCTTCTGTCTTTGCTTTTAATGTATCTGCATCTGCATCTGTGTACATGATCTTCGCAGCCATGTCTGCTGCCATCATTCCGATCTCAGCTTCCGGCCATGCGTATACCATGTCTGCTCCGATTGCTTTGCTGTTCATTGTCACATATGCGCTTCCGAATGCTTTACCTGTAATCACATTGACTTTTGGTACAGTTGCATCTGCAAATGCATAAGTGAGAGCTGCCATCTCTCTTGCAAGGTTCTTTTCTGAGCATGCAGTTGCCTTGAGTCCCTTTACATTTGTAAGTGTGAGTACCGGAATTCCGAATGCATCACAGAATTTAACGAAAGCTGCTGCTTTCTTGCATCCCATTGCTGAAAGTGTGCCGTCGAATTCTTCTGCTGTGTTGCCTTCTTCATCGTATACTTTTGAGCGGTTGGCAACAGCACCTACTGTCATTCCGTTCAGGCAGATGAATCCTGTTACCATATCTTTTGCATAAGCTTTCTTTGTCTCAATGAATACACCATTGTCAGAGATCATAGAAAGAGCAAGTGCTGCATCTTCTGCTGCATTCTCAAGATCTGCACATACTCTGTTCAGATCATCTGTGCATTCATCATATGCATCGTTGTCTTCGTTGTTAGCCGGAAGAATTGCTACGAGTGAGCGGATCTCGCCAAGAATTTCTTCTTCGCTTCCTACGCCGTCAACGATTCCGGATTCTTCACTCTGGAATTTTGCGCTTGCTGTATCGCATTTGTCCGCGGTGTTGCCCGGAATGGTGTTCGGAGAGTTTACGAATAATTTTCCGTTCTCTGCCATGAATGTAAAATCAGAAAGTGCTGCTGCCGCTGCCAGTCCACCACCGCAATTGCCGAATACTGCTGTGATCTGTGGAATTACGCCAGAAGCCATAGCCTGTTTGTAATAGAAGCTTCCGAATGCGTTCAGTGCGTCAGTTGCTTCCTGAAGACGAAGTCCTGCGCAGTCGATCAGACCGATCACCGGTGCGCCCATCTTCATTGCCATATCATAAATGTTCGCAATCTTCTTTGCGTGCATCTCACCGATGGTTCCGTTCAGTACAGATGCGTCCTGGCTGTATACATATACCAGGTTTCCATCGATTACACCGTAACCTGTGATGACGCCATCTGTCGGAGCTTTTTTCTCCTGCATGTTGAAATCTGTTGCTCTTGCAGTTACCTGTCCACCGATTTCAACAAAGCTTCCCTCATCGAGCAAATTGGCAATTCTTAAGCTCGCCGGGTTTGATGATGTTGTGTTGCTCATAAATCTAGCCCTCCATTTTTATAAATTTAATAATTAAATCAAATTTTCTGCCGTGTATATTATACTTGCTTTCTATGCAATACGCAACTGTTTTTGATAAGTTTTCTCTTATTTTGTTAAATTTTCGACAAGTAATTTTCACGTGTAAAAAAGGGCGTGTGAAAAAACGAAAGTTTTTTCATGCGTCCTTTGCTTATGAATACAA
>OGYW01002950.1_pt1 | contig 12106 bp, 8 predicted proteins | sample 1576621 | NCBI WGS metagenome assembly OGYW01 (sample SAMEA3541528, study PRJEB24748) | human gut metagenome | biome: human gut; feature: human-associated habitat; material: faeces | place: China | collected 2012 | reverse complement strand
AGAGACTTGAGAGGTCGTTTAAAATTTTGAAGGGTGAAGGTAAAATCACCGAAATCAATGTGGCAGAGACGCTGAAAGACGTGCGTAAAGCACTTCTGGATGCCGACGTAAACTATAAAGTAGCTAAAAATTTCACCGATACCGTTAAAGAAAAGGCTTTGGGACAAAACGTGCTGACAGCGGTAAAGCCCAGCCAATTAATGGTAAAAATCGTACACGATGAGTTAACCCAGCTCATGGGGGGCGAAACTGCGGAAATCAACATTGACTCCAAACCGGCCGTTATTCTGATGTCCGGTCTGCAAGGTTCCGGTAAGACAACTTTCTCCGGAAAATTGGCACGAATGTTGAAAACCAAAAAGAACCGGAAGCCTTTGTTGGTAGCTTGTGACGTTTACCGTCCCGCTGCTATCGAGCAGTTACGCGTGCTGGCCGAACAGATTGAAGTACCTATGTACTCCGAACCGGACAGCAAGAATCCGGTAGCCATTGCCCAGAACGCCATACAGGAAGCTAAAGCCAAAGGATACGACCTCGTAATTGTCGATACAGCCGGTCGTCTGGCCGTAGACGAAGAAATGATGAACGAGATTGCTGCGATAAAAGCCGCTATCAATCCCAACGAAATCTTGTTTGTGGTAGACTCTATGACCGGACAAGATGCTGTAAATACCGCAAAAGAATTCAATGACCGCTTGGACTTCAACGGTGTAGTATTGACTAAGCTAGACGGTGATACCCGCGGTGGTGCCGCCCTTTCCATCCGTTCCGTAGTAAACAAGCCTATCAAATTTGTCGGTACCGGTGAAAAGTTGGATGCTATCGACCAATTCCACCCTGCCCGTATGGCCGACCGTATTCTCGGCATGGGTGATATCGTATCACTGGTAGAGCGTGCACAAGAACAATACGATGAAGAAGAAGCCAAACGTCTGCAAAAGAAAATTGCAAAGAACCAGTTCGACTTCAACGACTTCCTGAACCAAATTGCCCAAATCAAGAAAATGGGTAACCTGAAAGAACTCGCTTCCATGATACCGGGTGTTGGAAAAGCCATTAAAGATATTGACATTGACGACAATGCCTTCAAGAGCATCGAAGCGATTATCTACTCCATGACTCCGGAAGAACGCAGCAACCCGGCTATTCTGAACGGTTCTCGCCGCCAGCGTATTGCCAAAGGTAGCGGTACAAACATTCAAGAAGTGAACCGACTGCTGAAACAGTTCGATCAAACCCGTAAGATGATGAAAATGGTGACCGGCAGTAAAATGGGTAAAATGATGCCGAAACTGAAAAGATAAGAAGGTAAATACCCCGCTGCATATCAATCCCGCTAATTTCATATATTGAATGAAGTTAGCGGGATTTTTGCTTTATTCGGTTATTTACTCTACTTTTGCGGATAATGCTGTATAAATAATAACTAATACAATAATATTGAATATGACACTGATTGACGGAAAAGCAATTTCCGAACAAGTAAAGCAGGAAATTGCAGCGGAAGTAGCTGAAATAGTGGCGCGCGGCGGAAAGCGTCCGCATCTGGCAGCTATCCTTGTGGGGCATGATGGTGGCAGCGAAACCTATGTTGCAGCCAAAGTAAAAGCCTGCGAAGTATGCGGATTCAAATCCTCGCTTATTCGTTATGAAGCCGATGTAACGGAAGAAGAGCTGCTGGCGAAAGTGCGCGAATTAAATGAAGATGCAGACATAGACGGCTTTATCGTGCAATTACCCTTGCCGAAACATATCTCGGAACAAAAAGTGATTGAAACCATTGACTACCGTAAAGACGTGGACGGTTTCCACCCTATCAATGTAGGACGCATGTCCATAGGGCTGCCCTGTTATGTTTCCGCAACCCCTAACGGTATTCTCGAATTACTGAAAAGATATAAAATAGAAACTTCCGGAAAAAAATGTGTAGTATTAGGACGCAGTAACATCGTAGGTAAGCCCATGGCTGCTCTTATGATGCAAAAAGCCAATCCGGGCGATGCCACAGTAACCGTTTGCCACAGCCGCAGCAAGGATTTGGTAAAAGAGTGCCAAGAGGCGGACATTATCATCGCAGCTTTGGGACAGCCCAACTTTGTTAAAGCAGAAATGGTAAAAGAGGGTGCGGTTGTCATAGACGTAGGTACCACCCGCGTACCGGACGCAACCAAAAAATCCGGTTTCAAACTGACCGGTGACGTTAAGTTCGACGAGGTTGCTCCAAAGTGTTCATTCATCACTCCTGTGCCCGGTGGCGTGGGACCGATGACAATTGTTTCTTTAATGAAAAACACCCTGTTAGCCGGGAAAAAAGCTATTTACCAATAGACAAAGGTAATGAAAGCGCTCATTGCCTCTATCTTTCTACTGTATAGCGTAGTCCTTTCTGCACAAAAAAGGATTACGCTATTATTTGTAGGAGATTTGATGCAACACCAGGCACAAATAGACGCTGCCCGTACCCCCGACGGAAAATACGATTATTCTTCTTGCTTTGCTCTCGTAAAGGAACAAATCTCCCATGCCGATATTGCAATCGGCAACCTTGAGGTGACTCTCGGCGGAAAGCCCTATCGGGGTTACCCTACTTTCAGTGCACCCGACGAATATCTGCAAGCTATTAAGGATGCCGGATTTGATGTTCTGCTCACAGCGAACAATCATTGTCTGGATCGCGGCAAGAAAGGGCTGGAACGAACTATTGCTCAAATAGACTCCCTCGCCATTCCCTATGCAGGCACTTACCGGAATGTAGCCGAACGCACACAGCGCTATCCTCTTTTTATCCGGAAAAAAGGTTTCTGCATAGCCATACTCAACTACACCTACGGCACTAACGGAATAAAGGCCACTCCGCCCAATATAGTCAATTACATCAATAAAGAAACAATATTAAAGGATATCCACAGTGCCCAGGCCGTACGTCCGGATGCCATTATAGCCTGCATGCACTGGGGAGAAGAATACCAATCACTCCCCAACCGGGAGCAACGCGAACTTGCCGACTGGCTATTGGAACAGGGCGTAACCCATATCATCGGCTCACATCCGCACGTAATCCAACCTATGGAATTGCGCGAGGAAGGCAATCGGCAACACGCCGTCGTTTATTCCTTAGGAAACTTCATTTCCAATATGAGCGCGGCAAATACAGACGGCGGACTCATTTTCACCCTGCAACTGGAGAAATACCCTCTGCCCTCTCCTATTCATCCGCTACAAGGCAGATTAAGTTATTCACCCTTGCCCGACTCTTTCATTCCTTCTTTTCCATTCTCCCGAGTCGCACAATGCGGATACACCTTAGTATGGACTGCCCGTCCCACTCTTACCGGAGGGAAAAATTACATTTTATATCCGTCCTACTCTCCCATTGACCAACTGCCACAAGCAGCCCGTAACCGCCTGAATATCTTTACAAAGAACTCCCGAGAGTTCCTGTTCAAGCACAATACAGGAGTTTGCGAGAATAGCAAATAGCTATTTTTTCTTGAAAATATTCACCGAAATATTTGCAATATCAAAGTTTATCCCTATCTTTGCACCGCATTTAAGAAATGCACCAACATGGTGACTGTAGTTCAGTTGGTTAGAGCGTCAGATTGTGGTTCTGAATGTCGAGGGTTCGAGTCCCTTCAGTCACCCAAAAGAAATCCTTAATAGTCAATAGATTATTAAGGATTTTTTCTTTACAAAGACAAACTTGATCAGATATGAAAATCCTCTGGATAGACCTAAATAGTTCTTATGCCCATTCCTCACTGGCGCTCCCCGCACTACACGCGCAGATAGCAGACGACACTTCCATCGAGTGGGCCTCCGTATCCGCTACAATCAATGAAAACATAGGAACTATTGTAGAGGAAGCCTACCGGCATAAGCCCGACATTCTTGCCGCTACGGCCTGGCTCTTCAACCATGAACAATTACTGCATATCACATCAAGGCTAAAAGCCTTGCTCCCTGAAACCTGCCTCATATTGGGTGGTCCGGAATTTCTCGGAGACAATGAATTCTTTCTACGTAAAAATCCTTTTGTGAACTGCGTATTCAGAGGAGAAGGAGAAGAAGCCTTTCCCCGGTGGCTGTCATGCTGGAACCATCCGGAACAGTGGAATACAATCTCCGGACTGTGCTTCCTGGATTCTGATGCGCAATACAGAGACAACGGAATAGCCCGGGTTTTGAATTTCTCCGGACTCATTCCACCCGAAAAAAGCCGTTTTTTCAATTGGAGCAAGCCGTTCGTACAACTTGAAACCACACGCGGATGCTTCAATACATGCGCTTTTTGTGTCAGCGGCGGTGAGAAACCCATACGCACCCTCTCCATCGACAGCATCCGCCGGCGACTTCAAATCATCCACGAACATGGCATCAAAAACGTACGCGTACTCGACCGTACATTCAATTATAATGCACGCCGGGCAAAAGAACTGCTCCAACTGTTTTTAGAATTTCCCGACATACGTTTTCACTTAGAGATACATCCGGCTCTTCTTTCCGAAGAATTAAAAGAAGAATTGAGGCGGTTACCTCAAGGGCTACTTCACCTTGAAGCAGGAATCCAGAGCTTGCGTGAGCCCGTTCTCAAACAAAGCCGCCGCATGGGTAAATTGTCCGATGCGTTGGCCGGATTGGAATTTCTCTGTTCACTCCCCAATATGGAGACTCATGCCGACCTCATTGCCGGACTTCCACTCTATCATCTCAATGAAATCTTTGAAGATGTATACACCCTTGCCGGATATAATGCGGGAGAAATACAGTTGGAATCGCTTAAGCTACTTCCCGGTACGGAGATGCGCCGACAGGCAGAAACACTTGGCATACATTACTCTCCTTTCCCGCCCTACGAAGTTTTAGAGACAAACGAAATCAGTGTTGGCGAGCTGCAAACAGCCCGCCAACTGTCCCGCCTTTTAGACGGTTTCTATAATACACCTGCCTGGCAAGCCCTAACCCGGGAACTAATATTGAACGACAAGACATTCTTGCATAAGTTCCTCGAATACCTGATACGGATAAATCTCATCGACCAGCCTATGAGCTTGGAAAAACGAGGACTTATACTTTACGAATACTGCAAACAAAACTGCCCAGAATATCAGACACAAGCCAGCATTGCGTGGATAGAAGCCGGCATGTCATTAAAAAAAGCCCCGGCAGAAAAAGCCAAAACCAAACATCAGATACCACCGGAAAAGTGGGAAGTCATATACGGGCATTATAAAGACAGTCTCAGACTTTGCTTTCTTCCGACCGACGAGAACAGCCAAAGCGGCTACTGGTTTGGATTTGAGTCTGAAATTCAAAGAACGGCTCCTGTGTTCAAAGCAAAAACTATTTCACAGCAACCACATCGAACCATGCACGAATAGCCTTCTCGTCCGTACGATTGAGCAAACGTCCCTCTTTCCAATTCAAGTCGGGGTAGGTTTTCTTCAATACAGTTGCGCTATTGCCAATCGAGCTGCCTCCCGAAGTGGCAAACGGGACTACCGTCTTGCCCTTCAGGTCGTGACTTTCTATGAATGTGTTGATTATTCGCGGAGCGAGGTCCCACCAGATAGGATAACCGATAAAAACAACATCATAAGCGCCGATATTTTCCTTTTTACCTTTGATTGCCGGACGCATCTTAGGATTGTTCATTTCGACCGAACTACGCGACTGCTTATTGTTCCAATCAAGGTCTGCGCTTGTATAGGACTGTGCGGGAGCTATCGGATAGAGGTCCCCACCCACTGCTTCCACCAGCTTTTCTGCTGCGCGGGCTGTGGTACCGGTTGCCGAGAAATAGGCAACCAGTATTTTGCCGTTCGAATGTTTGCTGTTCATATTCTGATTTTGTTGTGCGCACATTGCCGTAGTCATTCCGACTGTCATCAGCAGTGCAAATAGTAATTTATACATAGGAATTATTTTAGTTTATCATATTGTTCATCTGTTACCGGTTCCAGCCACTCATTGGAGGTATTCTCACCGGAAACCTCGAATGCAAGATGTGCAAACCAGCTGTCGGATGCCGCACCATGCCAATGCTTCACGCCTGCGGGAATATGGACAACCGTACCGGGAAGAATCTCCACCGCCGGTTTACCCTCTTCCTGATACCAGCCTCGTCCGGCTACACCGATAAGCATCTGGCCGCCGCCTTTTGTAGCTCTGTGTATGTGCCAGTTGTTGCGGCAACGCGGCTCGAATGTGACATTGGAAATGTTTACCTGCTCTCTCGAAACGGGTGCAAGATAACTGTTGCCAATGAAATACTGCGCGTATGCCGTATTCGGTTCACCGATCGGGAAAATCATCTCACGCTGGAATGCTGCCTTAGCATCCTCTCCGTTTGCATCTTCCGCCCACACATCCTTGGCAAGACGAAAAGCCGCCCATGCCTTTGGCCAACCTGCATAAAACCCGATATGCGTGATAATCTCCGCAATCTCCGTACGGGTGATACCGTTCTTTTTTGCCGACTGCAAATGAAATGTCAGCGAGCTGTCGGTAATGCCCTGACTGATGAGCGATGTAATTGTAACCAGACTGCGGTCGCGCAAGCCGAGTTTATCGGTACGGCTCCACACCTCACCAAAAAGGACATCATCGTTGAGTTCCGCAAATTTTGGGGCGAACTCACCCAACTGGTCGCGCCCTGCGGTTTGTACAATCTTTTTCTGTGCCATGACATTGACTGTAAAAAAAGTGAATACTGAAATTAAAATGATTCGGTTCATAATTCTCTATTAATGTATAATTCATTGTTGCAATTCAGATCTCATCCTTTGTCTCATTTCAAGTGCTCCTTGAAAAAAAGCTCTATCTTATCGAAAGGAATAATGTCCATACGGTCATACAAATCCGTATGCACAGTACCGGGAATAATCATCAGCTCCTTGTTATCACCCTTCAATTTCTTGAAAGCATCTTCGCTGAAATACCGGGAATGAGCTTTCTCTCCATGGATAAGCAATACGGCGCTACGAATTTCATCACTATAAGCAAGGATTGGCGCATTGATGAAAGCAAGTGCCGAAGTCTGGTTCCACCCCAAACCGGAGTTAATGGAACGGGAATGATAGCCTCGTTTCGTTTTGTAATAATCGTAATAATCTTTCATGAACTGCGGTGCATCTTCGGCCGGTTCAGGATTCATTGTCGTGCAGGGGTAAGTACCCGTACGATAATCTTTTGTGCGTTGCGCATTGAGCTCCCGACGTATCCGGTAGCGTGCATCTGCATTGTCCGCTGCATCGAAATAACCGTTGGCATTGGCGCGGCTGATATCGTACATGGTAGAAGCCACCGTAGCCTTGATGCGCGTGTCATTGGCCGCTGCATTGATAGCAAAGCCTCCCCAACCGCAAATGCCGAGTATGCCGATACGCTCCGCATCCACATCGGGACGTGTGGCAAGGTAATCCACTGCTGCCGAGAAGTCCTCCGTATTGATATCGGGTGAAGCCACACTACGAGGTTGTCCGCTACTCTCACCCGTAAACGACGGGTCGAAAGCAATGGTCAGGAAACCCCGTTCGGCAAGTGTCTGTGCATACAGTCCTGACGATTGTTCTTTCACCGCACCAAACGGACCGCTGACTACAATGGCCGGGAACTTATCGGCAACTGCGATTTTCGGTACATACAGGTCGGCAGCGAGCGTGATGCCGAAACGATTGACAAAGGTCACTTTACTATGGTCCACTTTGTCGCTCTTCGGAAATGTCTTATCCCATTCTTCCGTAAGTTTCAACTTTTCCATATTCCTGTTATTTTGCATGTTTTGTGCACGACTCTCCATCAGGCCTAAGAGAGAGAGGAAAACTGCTGTAAAAAAGATTGTCCGTTTCATAACCGATTGATTCTTTTTGATTACCAATGTTTTCTTTTCACATTGCAAAGTTACAGGAGATTATAGAAAGGATTGGTAGATGAATTACAGATGTTATAACCTCAATTACAGAAAATCTTGCGGAATAGTTACCGCTCATGCATCCGAGGTGTCTTAGCCAAGAAGAGTGCCCGGAAAACAGCAACTTTCTCATCAGTGTGCGGAAATCTTTCAGCACACTGATTGTCTCACCCTCGCCGACACCTGAATTGCCACTGATTTCTTTGGCAACTCTTCCGTCAGCATGGCTAACCATCAATTTGTCATACTTTTGTGCCCAAAGTATTAAAGGCTCCTTTTTCCTCGGTGAGGAACGGATGCACAAGATTCACATGTAAGATTCTGGAATGTTACTGTTGAGTAATCATCACTCCATTTTGCATCTGTCGGTACATATGTATGACCCTCTGCTTCATTTTTAATTGCTGCATCCCAGATAGCTTTTCTCTTCTCATATGTGGAATTCGCCTGCTCGTATTTAGATTTAACAGGTTCTGTAATACAAGCACCACATTCCGGGCATACATAGTTATCTGCTTCGTTTTTAACACCATCTGTCTTTGTATAGTATACTTCATGGAATTTGATGTAATGATGTTCATGTGCTGTATTTTCTTTTTCTACACGTGTACCATCTTTAATCAAACCACAATCAGAACAACGTTCCTCTGTAAATGCATCACGGCCACAGGTTGCAGGTACGGAAACTGTTTCATAATTATGAGAAGTACCTGTCAGTGTCTTCATATCAACTGTATCAACGAAGTTAGCTGACCACATGAACTCGTCATTATCATTGCTCTGACTGCCCATGAACTGCTGATACTTCTTGTAGTTTGTATAAGTCGGATTGTAATCTGTCTCTTCGAATTGATAACCATAACAACCGGAACTTGTATGATCAAGCAAGCCAGTCTTACCTGAAATGAACGCGAAGTTTGTACCGATTGAAACAATCAGTTTGTCACCCTTCACAGTCAGACCTGCGATTGGATGATTTGTAACAGTAAAGTCTGCACTGTCTTTGCTTGTTGTTGTAAACGCCATACCGCCAAACAGCTTTGTATTATCACGTTTTGCAGATACTGTATTGTATTCCTTCACAACGGCTACTGCACCGTCTGCAGGATTGTAGGATACGATATCGTTGGATACGTTGAAGTAAATCTTACCATCTGTGTACAGCGCTGCTGTCAGACCGATAGATGGGTAGATGCTCTGTTCATCTACGAACTGTGCATACAGTTTTGTCAGAAGGTCGTTCTTCACCATCTTGCCGTCTTTGAGAACGCTTACAAATGTATCGTCATCATCGTCGTTTTCCTTGTCTGTGAAGTTAATCAGTGTCTCATAGTCACTGTCGCCATCACCTGCATCCTTTTCTGTCAGTTTATGACGAACAATCTTGTACTCTGCAGCCTTCTGGCTCTGATTCATGCTTGAACTGTTTACTCTGTCAAACAGGTCTGTAGAATCATACATGTAGTACGCATAACCGTCTGCATAGTAAACATTGCTTGCCGCACGCGCCATCCATGCTGTCTCATAGGTCTTATCAGTTGCTTCGTTTTCATAGAGAGATCTCAAAGAACTGAAATTACCATCATATAATTTTCTGGCACTTGTATCACTGAACAGGAAGTATGTATGGTTCATATCACCGTCTGTCTCAACACGGTCACGGCTCATAACTTCTGTGTAGACATCTGTGTAACAAGGATCCACATAAAACCACTGTCCATCAACCTTTACTGCATTCCAATAATGGTCGGATCCGAAGTCCTCCTGTTCTTCGCCGTACATTGTAACATCAGACTGGAAGGAGATTCTTACAAGGTCAACTGTGTAATTCTTTGAAGTGTCAAGCTTGCCATCTGTATAGTACAGTTCTTTGGCTGTCTTCCAGTTGGAGCTGTCATAGCCTACATTCGTATCTTTCAGATAAATATCCTTATCCAGACACTGTACAAGGTATGTGTAAGCTTTGGAGTAACCAAGACATACGGATGTACCCATACCGAATGCACCAAACTGAGAACCTTCCCAATAATTGATAACACCAGTTGTCATACCGGTTGCAGCCTGCTTCGCATAGATTGGAATCGCCTGCTTAAAGCTTGTTTCCTTCGTTCCATCACCGTCCATATCCAATGCCGGATCATCGCTTTCTAACTGCTGCTGAGTAATCTGCTCAACTGTCATCTTGTAACCAGGCGCATTCTCAGGATCAACCTCAACGCCATTTTCTTCAGCATCTTTGATAAAGGCATCTGCCTTAGTCTTCATCTGGTTAGCTGCATCCTCACCAAAATTGGTTCTTACATAGCAATCCGGATCTTTGTCAATGGCTTCTTTGTTCTGCTTGATATAGCCTTCAGCCTGCTCTTTCGCGGCTGCTTTCTCTTCATCTGTGGCTTCACTTTCAGCTTTGCCTAAAGCCTGCTCATAAACCGCCTGCTGAATAGCCTTTTCATAGAACTGTGTACGCAAATCATTTTCGATGCCTGCAAAAATCTGATCATGGAAATTCTGTTTAATCTGAGGTTCATAAACTTCATAGATCGCATTATAAACATCATCTTCATGCTCCTGCTTCTGAGGATCCTTTGCAATCATCGGCTTGTCATCATCTGATTCCTTACCGGAGTTCATGATGTAGGACATATCAAATGTATTGTTATGTGCCAGCCAGTCATTCAGAACAAGCAGCTTCTGTGCCTTTGTCTGCGCACCTGATGCTGTAACTGCAGCAAGGGCTTCCTCTCTTGCATTTGTTACATCTTTACCATAATACTCAATACCTAACTTATCACCATATGTGAAAGTAAAGATCATACCTGTCAGATCATCATACTTAACCTTGCCATCTCTGACATCCTGAACAGTTTTGCCGTCTAAGGCAAGCATCTCACCAAGGATACCAAGACCATCCGTATCATCATTGAAATCCAGAAAGAATGGATTCTGAACACCGAGTACATTGGCATTATCTGCCCACTGATTCAGATAGTTCTGATACTGCTTAACAACCGTATCAATCTGTTCATCTGTCAGCTTCTGAGTTGTCTCCTGTCCATCTGCTTCATCTGCTTCATACAGGTCTGCTGTACTGATGTTAGATTCATTGGATTCTGTGCCGGCTTCGCCGCCGACAATTTCAACCTCTTCCAGTGCTTTTCTCAGACTCTGGATAGCAGGATCAGATTCATCAATCTCCACGTCCTTTGCCATCTGTTCTGCAACAGCTGCATTGGCACCCTGGAAGTTAATTGTCGGGATAGAAATTGTATAACCACCATCCACCTTAACTTCATTATCTCCTTCTTCAGCTGCCTGAGCATCAGCTTCATCCGCTGTATCCTGCTCGTCCGCCTCTTCAGGAGTCGCATCGTCAGCTGCTGTGGAATCATCAGTTGCATCATCCGCTACAGCATCAGCTTCATCTGTTGTTTCCTGAACAGCTGCGGCATCGCTATCTTCCTCTTCTGCTACATTATCTGTCGGTTCTGCATAAACAGGAGCCGGAACAGATGTTGCAAGCATAGCAGCTGAAAGAACGATACCTAAGAGTTGTGTCTTTTTCTTTTTCATAGTTCTCCTTTATTTCCTTTCTCAAACAATTTTCATACTCTCCTCTGAGCGCCCTATCCATTTCTCGCCCGTCATCACCCCTTTTTCTTCTTTGGACCTACCCTCCTTCCTTGATTCAAACGTGCCTGCAATAATTATAAGTAAATGCTTCAATAAAAATAAATAGTAAGTCCATATTAAGAGTAGTATACCACCTAAAATCCGGAGCGTCAATTAGCCTTCCATAATTTTACAAGTTTTACAATCTGTAAGATTACTCCATCCAAAATACCAAAAGCAGATATTATGCCACATTTTCATTCAGCTTTCACTTCTTTGTGTCATAATACCTGCATTTATTTATTTCTGTTTGCGCATCTCACCAGGTTCTTTACACAAAGATAATATGTACTGTCCGTATGGTGTCTTACGTAAACGGCTTCCTAACTTCTTCAATTGTTCTTTATCAATAAATCCTTTTTTATATGCAATCTCCTCTATACAGGATACCTGCAATCCCTGGCGGTTCTGGAATGTTGCCACGAAATTAGCTGCATCCATAAGTCCATCCGGAGTCCCCGTATCCAGCCATGCAAAGCCACGCCCCAGAAGTTCCACTTTCAGTTTTCCCTCTTGAAGATATCT
>OGYW01002949.1_pt1 | contig 12108 bp, 9 predicted proteins | sample 1576621 | NCBI WGS metagenome assembly OGYW01 (sample SAMEA3541528, study PRJEB24748) | human gut metagenome | biome: human gut; feature: human-associated habitat; material: faeces | place: China | collected 2012 | reverse complement strand
GACCCGCTATTGATTTATAAACTGGAATCTGTGACTTTGTTTGACGCTATGGTGATTGCGTGCTTTAGTTTTGTGTTCCGGTGGCGTTGATTCAACAACGCTTTTAGCGATGGCGGTAGATAAATATGGTAGTGAAAACGTTGTTGCGTTAAGTATTTCCTATGGTCAGCGTCATGAAAAAGAGTTGAAAGCAGCGCGTGATATTGCGCGTTATTACCATGTTGAACAGCGTTTTTTGGATTTAGCAGCGATTTTTGCCGATAGTTCCTGTTCACTGCTTGCTCATTCTGAAAGGGGCATTCCGAAGGAAAGCTACGCTGAGCAATTAGAGCAAGCCGACACTAAGCTTGTGTCTACCTATGTTCCTTTCCGTAACGGCCTTTTCTTGTCTTCGGCGGCATCAATGGCATTGTCGCTTGAGTGCTCAGTTTTGTACTATGGCGCACATCATGATGATTGGGCGGGCAACGCCTATCCTGATTGTTCTCGAGAATTTGTTGCTGCTATGAACAATGCCATCATGGAAGGTACTGGGGGAGAGCTGCATATGGAGGCACCCTTTGTTGAATGGTCTAAAGCGGACATTGTCAAAAAAGGTCTTGAATTGAACGTTCCCTATAAACTTACGTGGTCTTGCTATGAAGGCGGAGATAAACCATGCGGGGTTTGTGCTACCTGCATAGATCGCAAACGCGCTTTTGAACTCAACGGTTCGGTTGATCCTTTGTTGAAATAAGTGGTTATAGAAAGAGACGGTTATGCATAATACATCTCGCAGTCCAGAACAGATATCCGATCTTACCTTGCTTGGTTCTCAGACGAATTCTTATCCTGATGATTATGCGCCTGAGGTTTTAGAGACGTTTGAGAATAAACACCAGGAAAACGACTACTTTGTAAAGTTTAATTGTCCTGAATTTACGAGTCTTTGTCCTATTACTGGTCAGCCAGACTTTGCAACAATTTATATTTCCTATGTGCCCGATGTTCGCATGGTGGAATCTAAGAGCCTGAAGTTGTATCTGTTTAGCTTTAGAAACCATGGCGATTTCCATGAGGACTGCATGAACATCATCATGAAAGACCTTATTAAGCTGATGGATCCACGCTATATCGAAGTTTGGGGAAAGTTTACTCCGCGCGGTGGAATCTCAATTGATCCTTACTGTAATTATGGTCGCTCAGGAACGAAATGGGAGCAGGTTGCTTGGGAGCGCTTGGCTCATCATGATCTGTATCCGGAAAAGATCGACAATCGCTAATGGTGGAGTAGCACTTTTGTTTTCAGAACGCGGCATCAAAAGGATCGCTCGTGCTTACTATTTCATTACCATGGCAAAGTTCGGTCAGTGATTTTAAAAGATCCTGTTCGGTTCCTGTAAGCATGCGAACAACCAACGTAACCGTGTCGGTGTAGCTGGTATTCATTATCTTGGCTTGGTAGTGGCTTATTGTGTGATTGAGCTGATCATAGAGTGCATAGGGAATAGTTATTGTGATGTCTACGCATGAAGAAATAGTTACTTTTGATGCGGCTTCGATTGCCGCTTGAGTTGCTTGTGTATAGGCGCGTACCAGACCGCCTGTTCCTAGCAAAGTGCCACCAAAATAGCGAGTAACAACTGCTACCACATCGGTTAGCTCAGCGTGTTGTAGCACCTGTAAGGTTGGAAGCCCCGCCGTTTTTTGCGGTTCCCCATCATCGGAATAGCGAATTCTAGGGCTAGCTCCGTTGCCACGTAAAATATAGGCATATACATTGTGGCGAGCCATACGATGGGTGGCTTTAATCTCTTCCAGGAAAGCCAGTGCTTCTTCTTCGGATTCGACATGGCAAAGCTGCGCTATAAAACGGCTCTTCTTTTCTTCGATTTCCGCTTGCGCGTGACCTTCTATGGTGAGATACGATGCCATGAGAACTCCTTCTTTATAATGGTATCCTAGCGAATGTATCTTTAGCGAACAACGCATTATGGTATTCGATGTATAAGAAGGGTATTTCGTGACTGATCAATTTCAACAAATGCCTCCACAAAATTCAGGAGCAAATCGCCAAGTTATAGATGATGAGCAGTTTAAGCGTCTCATGAAGGAAAGCCAGCCTTCTTTTATGGAAAAATATGGTTCATGTCTTGTGACGTTTGCTCTTATGGCTATTTGTATCGTGGTGTATGTTATTGAAGTTCTACGATCTGGCTTGAGTACCTCTATTTCTTCTATGGTTCTTTTTGATATGGGAGCCATGTATGCGCCTGCGGTTACCTCCTTTACTGATTGGTATCGCTTTGTAGCGCCTATGTTTTTACATGTTGACTTAATGCATCTGCTTTTTAATATGGCGGCACTTTATAGCTGTGGTGTTTTGCTGGAACGCGTGCTGGGTCGCTGGAATTATCTGCTGCTGTATTTCATTGCAGGAATAAGCGGTAATGCGTTGTGCTATATGGTTGATATGATGACGGGAAGCTATTATGTAAGCGCTGGTGCGTCTACCAGCATTTTTGGACTTTTTGTTGCTGCTGCTTTGCTGGGTTTCTTGTCAAAATATAATCGAAAGTTTTTAATTTCGTATAGCAAGGGCATGTTAAGTGTTATCGCTATTAATATTCTCTACACGTTCCTTTCGCCCAGCATCTCTATTAGTGGTCATTTAGGCGGTGCACTTGGTGGTTTAATAGCCATGTTTATGATTCCAAGTAAGAATTTAAACGTGCCTCTGATTGTACGTATAGTGGCGTGGATTGTATGGGCGCTGTCAATTGCTCATGTTCTTGCTACTACTATAGGTCTTGCTTTTATTAATTTCTTTTAATGATAAGTATGTATTGCGTTGGTGATAAAGCAAACGAAAATGGCGCCGTTTTAAAAAAGCAGCGCCATTATTTTTATTTTCGAGTAAATGAAGATCTCGCAACAGTAGGGCTTGAAACGCAACCTATAACGTTAAAAGTGTTTACTGTTTTATAAGTGAAGTGAGTTTTCCTTTTGCCAGAAGAGAAACGGTATTAGTCGCTCGTGATATTGCTGTATACAACTGACGACGGGCTAAATCAGTATCTGGATAAATATTTTGGTTTGCGTCAGGAATAATGACATTGTCAAACTCAAGACCCTTTGCTAAGTGAAGATCAATAAGTACGACTCCATGATCGGGCAGGGTACTTCCTTCGGCAATAAAATGGAGTTGATCTGCAGGAACGATTGTTTTAAGAATTTCCCACATTTCTGTTAGTTCTTGCTCATTATTAACAATTACTGCACTCAGTCCTGATTCTCCGTGAACTTCAGGAATTATACGGCTAAGTTCTGCTTTGATTTCCTCTTCGGTTGAACAAACGATTATTTCTGGATCTTTGTCATCGCGCTGAACTGAAGAGATTTGCATACCCGTATTATTTTGGGCTAATTGAGCAAATAATTTGGTAATAGCAGGAGTAGAGCGATAGCTGGTCATAAGGAAGCATTCTTCAATGCTTCCGCGGTATTTCATAAAGACTTCTCTAACTTCGCTAAACGTTGAAGTTGAATCACTAATAGCTTGGTTTTCATCTCCTAACAACAAGAAATGAGCGCGATGATAATAGCGCGCCAATACCGCTAGTTGAGTAGGAGAATAGTCCTGCACTTCATCAATCATGACAAAGCGTGCTTCATCATTTACCAGACCTGTACAAGCAATCTTAAGGTAGAACCACTCAAGGAAGGATAAATTCTCTAGACCAAGCAATCGTTTAGCAATTCTGTCTACTCGTACCCAGTGGTTGAGTCGAATGGAGGTACGTGCTTCGCCGAAGCGGAAATTTAAATAGGTAAGCGTGTATTTCTTCGCTTGTTCTTCGGTATCCATAATTGCCGGTTCGCCAAACAGAGCAAGTTGCTGATTGTAGCTCAGAGCGCTTACTTCGTCTTGGAACTTTTCGACGCTAGACATTTGACCTAAGCGACTTTCAAAACGATCTTCAAGTTCTTCGCGAACAAGCGTGATAAGGCGTGGTCCTGCAGGAACATTTTTGTATTGAGAGGCTATTTTATTAATTTGATCTGCAGAGATAAGCGTCACACCTTGCATTTTAATGTCACGAAAATCTTTTTCTGTGAATTTCAAATTTGGAATAGCTTCGTCAATGTGCTGAAGCACTTCTAAAGACGTATGGAAGCGATCAAATACGCGACCTTCAGGAACGACGGAGTTGGCAAATTCATCCCAGGTAAGAATAGGGGGATTCTTTTCTCCCATATCGGGCAAAACATTATCAATGTAGGTTCTAAATACTGGATTGGGAGTAATAAGGTAAACCTGTTCAGGATTTAAGCTTTCGCGTTTTTGGTAGAACAAATAAGCAATGCGCTGAAGCAACACTGATGTTTTACCACTACCTGCGATGCCATTAACAAGCAAAGCAGGAACATCATCGTGTCTGATAACTTCATTTTGCTCTTTTTGAATAGTAGCGGTGATTGCGCTCATTTGAGAGGTGCGCTGCTGTGACAAGGAACGCAACAAAAGTTCATCTTGAATAGCTACCGTGGTGTCGAAGTAGGCATTAAGGGTGTCTTCGGTAATATCGAACTGGCGGCGTAATTTTAAATCGCAATTGATAGTGCGACCGTTAGCTTGATAGGATGTTTTTCCATTAGCTTGGTTGTAGTACACCTCTGCAACAGGGGATCGCCAGTCAACAATGAGACGGTGATAGGATTCGTCAGATATTCCCGCATTGCCTATATATATTTCCTTAGCTTCGGCTCCCGATTTGAACTGAAGAGCGACTTTTGCAAAGTAAGGTTGAGGTTTTAAAAGTTCAATGTTTGATAGCTTTTCAGCGTCTACTTGCTGAGATTGATTAAGAGCGTCAATTACACTGTTTAGGTTCGCATACTCAATATAAGTCTCTTGCGCTTCGCCTTCGCTAGCAAAGTTAGAAGTTGCTTCATCTGCCATAGAGCGTTTGTAATTTTCTGCAGCATCAGCGGTATTTTTCATGCGAGCAATAAGAGCATCTTGCATGGAAAGAAGCTTTGTATAGGTTTTAGAAAGGTGTGCCTGTTCAGCTTTGAAAACTGGATCTTCAGCTGCAGACTCTTCGATCTGATTGGTGTCTTCAGTCATGTTTTATCCTTTCGAAAAAATGGGATTTAATATCATACCTTTTTCTGGTGGCTCTGGGAAAGGGGGCAAAGATTCTGCTACTGTTTTTTTACAGTTACGCAACATGTGGGTAATTACTTTGACAGATCTTTATTATCTGGATAAGGTGTGATGTTATGGTTGGTACGGGAAGGAGGAATACGCAATGAGCAATGTTTTTGCGCTGTTAAAACGTGATTTTAAGCGTCTTTTTATGGCGCCTGCAGCGCTTGTGGTCGTATTCGTTTTAATAGTTCTTCCTTCCTTGTATACCTGGTTTAATGTTGCGGGGTTTTGGGATCCATATAGCAATACTGGCAACATGCGGGTATGTGTCGTAAATGAAGATCAGGGCTCGTATTCGGATATGACAGGATCGCTCAATATGGGTGATCAGGTGGTAGAAGAGCTTTCGCATAATACTCAATTAGGTTGGGAATTTACTGATCGCGATACCGCTCTTGAAAAAGTTCGTTCGGGTGAGGCCTACGCTGCTTTTATTATTCCGAGCGATTTTTCTTCAAACACTTTAACGTTGTTGACAGGTGACTTCCATCAGCCAACGTTGCAATATTACGTTAATGAAAAGTCGGGTGGTGTATCCACTAAGGTTACTGATAGTGGAGCAACTTCTCTGGATCAAACAATTAACGACACGTTTGTTTCTGTGGTAAGCGAAACTCTTGCAAGTTCATTTGATGAAAAACTTAAAGCTATCGAAGGTGATTTGAACCAAGCTCAAAGTGGCGTTGTTAAGCAATTAGATCAAGTGAGCTCATCTCTTGATGGGGCGCAGGAAAGCATAACCGCTCTACAAGACAGCGCATCTGCGGCATCGAAAAAAGCCCAGGATGCAAAAGGGTTATTACAACAAGCAAAAGATACTTCGTCATCGTTGCAAAGCGAATTGGAAACCTCATCCGAATTGCTTACATCTACCCAAAATGCGTTAGGACCTTTTATGGTGTCTTTAATGTCTGTTTTGGATGAGTCTTCAGTTTTGGCTTCTAAATCAATTACTCAGGCAAATGATTCAATAGGGGCAGTATCTGGTGCTGTTTCAGGTGCTGAAGGTACCTTGACGAGCACTGTTGAGCAGGGAAAAGCACTTATTTCTTTAAATGAGACCCTTATTCAATCGCTTAACTCTATAGCTCAGTCCCTTCCTGATGGCGAAGAAAAAGACGCTTTGAACCAAGCGATTACTACCTTGCAAGCCCAAAATGAATCGCTTTCAAGCGCAATTGATGGTGCTCAGTCAAGCTATGAGAGTATAAATACAGCTTCGAATGATATTGCGGCTGCTTCTGAAGGGTTATCTGGTGCATTGCAAACAACCCTTGATGCTGGTAGTGGATATCGTGAAGTACTCACAAACGAAACATTCCCTGCACTCAACAGTACTACTACTTCGCTTGCGAATACGACGAACGACTTGGCGCGTGCACTCGATAAACAAAATGCGTTAATTGATAAAGGTATGGCAGAAATTGACCAATTAACTAGTGCTTTATCAGAAACTTCTTCAACACTGTCCGATACCGCACAGCTATTGGGTGGATTTTCTTCAGATTTGGATACTTTATCAACCGATGTGGCAGCTCTGCAAAGCTCTGGTATTTTAGAGCAGCTTTTTGGTGAAGATGGAATTGATCCTGCTAAAGTATCTGAATTTATGTTTTCACCTGCAAAAATAGAAACGGTATCTTTGTATTCTGTTAATTCATATGGCGCAGCTATGGCGCCACTATTTATGAATCTTACGCTTTGGATTGGCGTATTTATGCTGCTTGTTATTCTTCGTCAAGAAGTAGATCGAGAAGGATTGCCTAACCTTACCGCACGTCAAAGCTACATTGGAAGGCTTATCTTCCTGGCAATTTTAGCTTCTCTTCAGGCAATCGTATGCTGTAGCGGCAATCTTATTCTTGGGGTACAGGTGGCAAGCGTTGCTCTGTTTTATATCACTTCAATTTTGGCTTCTCTTACCTATCTTTGTATTCAATACGCTTTGTCTGTGTTGCTTCAGCATGTTGGTAAGGGGTTGTGCATTATCCTTATTTTTGTGCAAATACCTGGTGCAACAGGACTTTATCCCATCGAGATGACTCCAGACTTCTTCCAGGTTGTTTATCCTTTGTTCCCGTTTACCTATGGCATTAATGCGCTACGAGAGACCATTGCTGGATTCTATGGTTTGCAGTGGATAGGGTATCTAGGCATTATGCTGCTATTCCTTGTGGCATTTTTGGCAATCGGTTTATTCCTGCGACCGTATTTCGTGAATTTGAATCGTATGGTTGCTCATCAAATTAAGGAAAGCGACATTATTAATGGCGAAGAAGCGGAACTTCCTGCACGACGTTACAGGACTACATTGCTTCTACGTTCGCTTATTAACCAAAAAGAATATCGTCAAGAAATTCTGAATCGTTACGATGAATACAAGCGTCACTATGAAAAAGGTAAGCGCTATGCTATCTCCCTTGCCATTGTGGTTCCTATTATCGTAACAGTGGTTATGGCTTTGCTTTCAGTAGAAAAAGTGGTGATTCTTACTACCTGGCTTGTATGGCTGGTGCTGGTAATTCTGTTCTCTATTATTGTGGAATTTGTTCGCGACAGGCTTGATCATGAAGTTGCTCTTTCAGGATATAGCAACGAAACAATTCGTGGGTTCTATAGCGAGCTTGATTCAAAAGCGCCTTCTTTGTTCGACGAACATGAGGCAACAGATACTAGCCAACTAACAGATGCTAATCAGTCAGCAGACACTAATCAAATGCCTTCTTCATCTCAAGGAGGCGATAAGTAATGAAAAACATCGTTCATTTGTTTTTGTACGATTTAAAGCAGTTATTTAGCAACGTAATGACGGTGATTATTGTTCTCGGTCTAGTTTTGCTTCCTTCAATATTTAGCTGGTATAACGTTTTGGCTTGTTGGGACGTATTTGGGAATACCGACAATTTAAAGGTTGCGGTAGCAAATACTGATGAAGGATACCAAAGCGATCTTGTTCCTCTCGAGGTAAATCTGGGGGATCAAGTTCAAAATGCGCTTCTGGAAGACAAAGAGATGCAATGGGTATTTACTTCTGAAGAGGATGCCATTGAAGGTGCAGAGTCAGGTAAATACTATGCTGCGGTCGTTATTCCGAAGAGTTTTAGCAAGGATATGATGACGTTCTATTCGCCTGAAGTAGAACATGCCAGCATTTTGTATTACACCAACGAAAAGAAAAACGTCGTTGCTCCAAAACTTACCGAACGAGGTGCGGATGATGTTGCTAATAAAATCAACACCATTTTTGTTGAAAAAATAAGCGAAGTAGGGCTTAATGTAGCTTCTTCTCTTGTCGACTATTCCGAAAATAAGGGAAGCGCCAATCAGGTAGCTCAGCTTTCTGAAAGTATTTCAGAGGCAAGCGATCGCATGGCGCAAACATCGGAAGTACTATCTGCGTATGCATCGCTTTTGTCTACTTCGCAGACCTTAGTTTCTTCTTCGGCGGAGCTATTGGGGGATACCTCTCGATCAGCTGAAGAGGTATTGCAAGCAGCAATCGAGGGTAAAGATTCAATCGATTCTTTGTCGGGAACTATGGCAACCACAACGCAAGCTTTGCAAGATGCCCTTGAGAAAAGCGCACAGAGTTATACGGGAGTTTCGGATTCTATAGATAATGCTTTTAACTCCACTGATGTTGCTGCAAGTGATTCGGCTGCTTCCTTAGATAACCAAGCTGACTCTATCTCTAAACAATCTGAGGCATTTAGAAGTCTTGCAGATACGCTTTCTGCCTGTCAGGTTCCTGAAGAATTTCAGGGAAGTTTAGATGCGTTTGTTTTGCAGCTACGCTCATCTGCAGATTCACAAGATCAGCTTGCGCAAAACTTACGAACTATGGCCGATTCTATTCGTACAGAAAACAACGAGGCACAAGCTAATCACGATGAGGTAGCGCAACTAGCTTCCCAAGCGCAGTCAAGTGTGACTGATTTGTCTCAGGATTACAATTCAACAATCAAGCCACAGCTGGAATCTCTTCAATCTCAATTGCAGCAGGGCGCTTCAATCTTATTGGATAATTCATCATTGCTTTCCTCAGGTGCTCAGGATATTCAAGGCTCAGCTGATTCCGTAGTAGATAGTCTTAGTGCTGCACAACAGCGATTGGAATCGAGTGCTGAAACCTTGCAGCAATCATCAGATTATTTAGCTGAATTAAGTACAGCTATGAATAAGGCAGTTTCGTCTGGCAATTGGGATGATCTTAAAAAGATATTACGTGCTGACCCAAGTGAGCTTGCTCAAGCGCTTGCTGCTCCTGTGCAGGTTGAGCGAACAGCGCTGTATCCTGCTTCGAATTTCGGTTCCCAAATGGCCCCTCTGTACACTATGTTAGGCCTTTGGATTGGATCCCTTTTGTTAGCAGTGGCGATTAAAGTTACTGTTTCTCGTCGCGCACAAGACGAATTAGGGTACGTGAAACTCTATCAGGTATTCTGGGGCAGGTTTATTACCTTTGCCTGCTTGTCGTTTATCCAATCAAGTATTTTGGCTCTTGGTAATATGCTGTTCCTGCAGGTTCAGGTTGCTAATCCGTTGTTGTATATGCTTTGTTATTGGGTATCAGGCTTAGTATTTACGTTCATCATTTATACCTTAGTTGTTTCGTTTGCTAATTTAGGAAAGGCTTTGGCAGTATTTTTGCTAATTATCCAGGTATCAGCTGGTGGAGGAAGCTATCCATTGCCAATGCTGCCTGATTTTGTTCAAGCAATAAGTCCTTTTCTTCCGTTGACGCATGCTATTAACGCCCTTAGAGCTGCAATGATGGGTCTTTATCAGATGGACTTTTGGATAGAGCTCGCTACTTTGCTGGCGTTTGTTGTTCCATTTTTATTGCTAGGGCTCGTTTTGCGAAAACCTCTGATCAGGTTATTGAATTGGTATGTGCGTAAAACCGAAGAATCCAAGTTGGTTAATTAGTTCAAAATTGAACTTTATACGTAGTTTTGTGGATTAAAAGCTTCAAAATAAGTCAAATCGTAAAGACCATTTACGGAAAAGTTCAATATCAAAGGCATTTATTCTTTCGATTCATCTACAATAAGTTCAATTTGAAGTTTGAAATTGAACTTCTTTGAACTAAGGTAGCTACGATTATGACTAATACATCTTATAGTTCTGCTCAGATTTTTGGTAGCAGGCTTAAAGAAGCCATGGCTGCTCAGAATATCAAGCAGGTAGACTTAATTGTTCAGGCGAATGCTTTAGGTGAAAAGCTAGGGAAAAGCCAAATTAGCCAATATGTCAGCGGAAAAACCATTCCCAGAAAAGATACGCTTGCACTGCTCGCTCGAATTCTTGGTGTTGATTCTCGCTGGTTGATGGGGGAGTCTGAGGACGAATCTAACCACAGAGCTGAAGAGGAGTTGCACCAAGATATCTCTTTGTCTCAAACTTCTCATAATCACTCGCCTTTGTCAGATCAGGCTCTATCGGAAAAAGACGGTTTATCTAAGGCATCTTCAACTTCGAAAGGTTCTTCCATGCGTGAATTTAAGAAATCTTCTAAATTAGATAATGTTTTATACGATGTTCGTGGCCCTGTGGTAGATGAAGCAGCTCGCATGGAAGCTGAGGGCACCCGTATTTTGAAGTTGAACATTGGTAATCCAGCACCATTTGGTTTTAGTACCCCTGATGAAGTTATTTATGACATGCGTCAACAGTTGGTTGATTGTCAGGGGTACTCTGATGCAAAAGGCATGTTTGGTGCGCGTAAAGCTATCATGCAGTACGCTCAGATCAAGCACATTCCTAACGTGACTATGGATGGTATTTATACTGGTAATGGGGTAAGTGAGCTTATCAATATCTGTATGTCTGCTCTTTTGGATAATGGCGATGAAATTCTTATTCCATCGCCTGATTATCCTTTATGGACTGCTTGCGCAACGTTGGCTGGTGGCAATGTTGTTCATTATATGTGTGACGAACAGGCTGAATGGTATCCAGATATTGATGATATTAAGAAAAAGATTACACCTCGCACTAAAGCTATCGTAATTATTAACCCTAACAACCCTACGGGGGCTTTGTATCCTCGCGAAGTTTTGCAGGAAATCGTCGATGTAGCACGCGAGCACCAGCTCATTATCTTTTCTGATGAAATTTATGATCGCTTAGTAATGGATGGCGAAGAGCATGTTTCAATCGCATCCCTTGCACCCGATCTGTTCTGCGTAACCTTCAGTGGTCTTTCGAAATCACATATGATTGCAGGTTTCCGTATTGGTTGGATGATTTTGTCAGGCAATAAGGAAATTGCCAAAGATTACATTCTTGGCCTCAATATGCTTTCTAATATGCGTTTGTGTTCCAATGTTCCTGCGCAGTCTATTGTTCAAACTGCGCTTGGTGGTCATCAGAAGGTGAATGAATACATTGTTCCAGGTGGCCGAATTTACGAACAACGTGAATACGTATGCAATGCGCTCAATGATATCCCAGGAATTAGTGTCGTTAAGCCTAAGGCAGCATTTTACGCATTCCCTAAGATCGATACAAAGAAATTCAACATAACCAACGATGAACAATTTGCCTACGACTTGCTTAGAGAAAAGAAAATATTGCTCATTCAAGGTAGTGGATTTAACTGGAAAGAACCCGATCATTTCCGTATCGTCTACTTGCCTCGTATTGAAATTCTTCAGGACGCAATGGGTAAACTGGGAGATTTTTTAGCACATTATCGTCAACGCTAAAGGGTAGTAGTATCTCGCTCGATGAACTCAAAGAGTTTCTAAGTTTTGCAAGAAAACACCAGTGTTGTTTTTGCGACTCCTAGTGAATGTGAGCATCAAAAAAGCCGAACTCCAAAAAGGGTTCGGCTTTTACATTTCATGGAGGCGACGCCCGGATTCGAACCGGGGGTAAAGGCTTTGCAGGCCTCTGCCTTACCACTTGGC
>OGYW01002941.1_pt1 | contig 12132 bp, 8 predicted proteins | sample 1576621 | NCBI WGS metagenome assembly OGYW01 (sample SAMEA3541528, study PRJEB24748) | human gut metagenome | biome: human gut; feature: human-associated habitat; material: faeces | place: China | collected 2012 | reverse complement strand
GGGCGAATCCCGGGACGAGGAGGACCCCCTGCCGATAAACAAAACCACCCCCAGTCTCGCTTCACTCGATGGCCTTCCCGCCGGGGGAGGGCAAGATGAGAGCACCGCCGGCTCCTGACCGACAGCCGCGCCAGCATGGCAAGGCGCGAAGCAAGACTGAGGGCGGTTCATGCGCCGATCTGCACCGGCGCCCCGCCAATCAATCCGATATCAGAAGCCGAACTGGGCAGCGGTTTCCTTCAGCGTCTCAGCGGAGCGCTTCAGGGCGGCAAGCTCGCGGTCGGAGACAGGGGTGTTGATGGCGGTGTTGACGCCCTTACGGTTGAGCAGCGTCGGCACGGACATGCACACGTCGGAAATGCCGTGGAAGTCCTTCAGCATGGAGCTGACGGGCAGGATGCGGTTGGAGTCGCGCAGGATGGCCTCGATGATGTCGACGCCGGACATGGCGATGGCGTAGTTGGTGGCGCCCTTGCCGTTGATGATCTTGTAGGCAGCGTTCTTGACTTCCTGGTGGATCTCCTCGCGCTTGGCGGCATCGAGCGGCTCGTGACCGGGCAGCGGGGTCCAGTCGCACATGGGGACGCCGCCGATGGTGGCGGAGGCCCACAGCGGGACTTCGGAGTCACCGTGCTCGCCGGCGATGTAGGCGTGCACGTTCTTGACGTTGACGCCGGTCTGCTGGGCGATCAGGAAGCGCAGACGAGCGGAGTCCAGGTTGGTGCCGGAACCGAAGATCTGGTTGGTCGGCAGGTCGGACAGCTTCTGGCACACGTGCGTGACGACGTCCACCGGGTTGGTGATGAGCATGTAGATGGCGTTCGGGGCGACCTTCATCATGTTCGGGATGATGGACTTCATGATGTTGATGGTCGCGCCGGCGAGGTCGAGGCGGGACTGGCCGGGCTTCTGACGGGCACCTGCGGTGATGACGACCATGTCGGCGTCACGGCAGATCTCAGGGTCATCGGAACCGTCGATGGAGACGGTGGGGTAGAAGCTGGAGCCGTGCTGCATGTCGAGGACTTCGGCTTCGACGTGCTCCTTGGCGATGTCTTCGAGGACGATCTGACGGGCGACACCGCGCTGGGCGGCGGCGAAGGCGAGCGTGGAACCGACTGCGCCGGCACCGACGATGGCGAGCTTTGTGGGCTTAATGGGTGAATCCACCATGTTTGCTAGACCTCTCTTAGCACAGTGCCCCGTGTTTGGCGGGGTTCATTTTGACAACACACTTACTGTATCTACACATGATGACGTTTGCGCTGATTGCCGTAGTCATTATCGCCCCGAAGGCAAGGTGATTTGCGTCACATTGTTGCGAACGCTCACAGACATTGCGTCAGCGGCAATGGGTAGAACACTCAATCGACATCATGCTCGGCATCGATGTGATCGCTGCCATCACCGTCCGTCTCATCGATCGCCCTATCGACGATCTGGGCGGCGAGTCGGCGGTCCACATCCGCCTCGATCCATATGCCATCGGCGCGATAGTCGACGGAATCGACGTTGCCGTATTCGCGCACGTGCGACAGCAGCGAACCGGCGTCGTAGGGCAGCAGCGCAGACACGTGCACGCCCGGAACGGGCAGCATAGATTCGATGCGCCGCAGCAGGTCGTCAAGACCCTCTCCCGTGGCGGCGGACACCAGACTCGCCTCCGGTTCGAGCGCCGCCAGCCGCTCGCGTGTGGCCGCATCGATTCGGTCAATCTTGTTGAACACGACGACGCGCGGTATCTCCTCGGCCCCTTCGATGTCGGCGAGCACGTCGTTGACGGCGTCAATCTGCGAGAACGGGTCGGGGTGCGAACCGTCGACCACATGTAGGATGATGTCGGCTTCGGCGACCTCCTCCAACGTGGATTTGAACGCCTCGATCAGCTGGGTCGGCAGGTTTCGCACGAAGCCGACGGTGTCGACGTAGGCGTACAGTCGCCCGTCCTTGGCCCGGGCTCGACGCACCGCAGTGTCGAGCGTGGCGAACAGGGCGTTCTCGACCAGCTCCGCGGAACCGGTGAGACGATTCGTCAGCGAGGATTTGCCGGCGTTCGTATATCCGACAACGGCGATGGTCGGCAGCCCGTACCGTCGACGCGAACCGCGCTTGACCTCACGGGCCGGGGCCATCTGCGCGATCTGGCGCCGCAATCTGGCTATCCGGCTCCGGATGACGCGACGGTCCATCTCGATCTTCGTCTCGCCCGGGCCTCGCGATCCGATGCCCGCGTCGGCCCCGGCCGCACGGCCGCCCGCCTGACGCGACAGCGACCCGCCCCAACCGCGCAGACGCGGCAGCATGTATTCAAGCTGCGCGAGCTCCACCTGTGCCTTGCCTTCACGGCTGGTGGCGTGCTGGGCGAAGATGTCGAGTATCACCGCGGTGCGATCCACCACCTTGACCTTGGTGGCATCCTCCAGCGCACGCCGCTGGCTGGGCGGCAGATCATCGTCGACGACGATGGTGTCAGCCTCGTTCACGGCGACGATGTCGGCCAGCTCGCGGGCCTTGCCCGAACCCACGTATGTGGCGGAGTCGGGCTTGTACCGATGCTGCAGCAGACCATCGCACACCACCGCTCCGGCGGTCTCGGCCAGTGCGGCGAGCTCGCGAAGCGACTCCTCGGCCTGAGCCGCGGTGGTGGTCATGCTGGACCACACGCCCACCAGCACCACACGCTCAAGGCGGACCTTGCGGTATTCGACTTCGGTGACGTCCTGCAGCTCCCCGAGACCCGCGACATGCTTGAGCTGGTTGCGGGATTCGCGCTCCTCCCACTCCTCGGCGTCCCGTTGCCCGACGTGCCCATCGCCGTTCTCGTCCAGCAAGACGTCCGACTGGTCGGCCAGCACACCGGTCAGCACCGGCTCTTCCTGTTCGCCCGGCTGACCGGCCTGATTCGCATCAACGGTATTCTGTTGGCTCAATGGCACCTCTGCTGTCACTCATGCTCTCTGCTCGTCATCCGCCACTCGGTATCCGTCACTCGACATCTGTCACTCGGCATCCGACACGAAACGCCCCTGCAGGCATGAACCACACCACGGTGGTCCGCATCGCAGGTGATCCGCATCGCATGCACGATGGTGAGTACGGAACGACGTTCTCCAAACGCTTGCCATTATCTGTGGATTGGCAGACAAGGCGTGCGATGAATCGGGAAGACGGTTTCGATGCGCTGGTACCGCTTCCGTGTTCCGTCCTCGCTGTTCGAGATCCGGCGGAACACGCCAACGAATCGATACGCCTGAATCCGCGTCACCGGGTCGGCGGACTTGGCGAACGTTATACGGATGTCATTGGGGTCGCCGTCGCCGACCGGATCCACCAGATCGGCGTCCTCGTTGTATTCGTAGATATAGGTGCCGTCATCGGACAGCCGGTTGTTCCAACCGTTTGCCACGGCCTTCCCGCCTATGGCGAGCTTCGGGAACCAGACTCGATATCGGTCGCCGTACCATTGGCGCATCACGCTGGGGACGAACCAGGATTCCTGAAATCTCTTGTACTCGGAACCGCACAGCGTGTTGACCGCGTCGGCGATTCGGGGAAATCCGACGTCATCCGCAACACTGACGGCGTCCCTCGTCTTGTAGAACTCCTTGTAATCGACATAGGCTTCCGTCCACGGCGTGAACTCGTTCGCCTGCCTGCGCCGTTCGATCTCTGCACGTATCCGCCGCACGCAGTCGTCGATGGATCGCTCCACCTGCTCATACGATCCGGAAACATCCACATGCAACGCCCGATAGTCCTCGCCGCGAATCTGACGCAACACATCCGTGATGGTTATCTCGCGCTCGCGGTCACGTTCCCGTTGCCCCTGATGATAGGCCTCATCGCATTCCACCCCGATCATCGCCTGAGGAAAATACAGGTCCACGAAAGACCGACGCCCGTCAGGCCACAACACCAGCTGTTGCGTGACCGGCTTGACATCGCCCATCGCCAACCGGTTCCATATGGCATTGACGACGTAATTCTCGTAATCCTTGCGCTTCGTCCTCGAAAGCGCACGAATCAGGTATCCCAGTTTATCCGCACCACTCATGATCCCATCCTTTCGCCATTGATGGCGGAATCCATCCGCCCGACAATTGCATTGTGCACCACGCAATGTCACTGCGGTAGATATCTACCGGATAATTGCGCCAGAAAGCATTCTCGAAGAGGCGCAGCGCTCTCGAAGGCATAGGAATCCGCAGCCCTCCCCCGCTAACCATGCCTTTGACTATCATGGTTCCAAGTCGGAAGCCATCACTCATCTATATGCGGGAGAACGAATGAAAACGCAGCATGCCTCGGACGCCTCGAAGCGGGACGGGAACGCTACCGAACAGTATTTCGCCGCCGAACCGTCCTCCGAGGACGTTCGCCGTCGCATGAAGGTGACGCTGCGCGGGCAGGATGCCGTGGTCGAGGTGTCGAACGGCGTGTTCTCCGGCTCGCGCCTGGATCTGGGCACGTCGGTGCTGCTGCGCGAGGTGCCGGAGCCGCCGGAGATGGGGACGCTGCTGGATCTGGGCTGCGGATGGGGACCCGTGTCGCTTGCGCTGGCGTTCGCCTCGCCCAAGGCCGACGTCTGGGCCGTGGACGTGAACGAACGCGCGCTCGACCTGACCCGCGCCAACGCCAAGTCCAACGGCTGCGAGCACATCCATGCCGCGTCGCCGGAGCAGGTGCCGGCCGATCTGACGTTCGACGCGATCTGGTCGAACCCGCCGATCCGCATCGGCAAGGACGCGCTGCACGACCTGCTGATGACGTGGCTGCCGCGGCTCACCCCCGCAGGCGCCGCGTACCTGGTGGTGCAGAAAAATTTGGGCGCCGACTCGCTGATCCCCTGGCTCGCCACCGCGCTGGGCGACGATTATGAGGTGTCGAAGTATCATTCCGCGAAGGGATATCGCGTCATTGAAGTGTTGAGGAACAAGTAAACGGATGAAATTCACATATCCTTCCGAGCTGCCGGTCTCGGCGGCTCGCGATGACATCGCCAAGGCGGTGTCATCAAGCCAGGTCGTCATCGTCTCGGGCCAGACCGGTTCGGGCAAGACCACGCAGCTGCCGAAGATCCTGCTGGAGCTCGGCCGCGGTACGCACGGCCGGCAGATTGTGCACACGCAGCCGCGCAGGCTCGCCGCGCGAACCGTCGCCGAACGCATCGCCTCCGAAATGGGCGTCCATCTGGGCGACGAGATCGGCTATCAGGTGCGGTTCACCGACGAGACGTCGCCGAAGACCCGGCTGCGCGTCGTCACCGACGGCATCCTGCTGGCGCAGATCCAGCGCGACCCCCAGCTGCGGCAATACGACACGATCGTCATCGACGAGGCGCATGAGCGCAGCCTGAACATCGACTTCCTGCTCGGATACCTCACCGCGCTGCTGCCGAAACGTCGCGACCTGAAGCTGATCATCACCTCGGCGACCATCGATTCGGTGAAGTTTCAGGAGCATTTCGAGCATGCGCTGCACGAGAAGGTTCCGGTCATCGAGGTCTCCGGCCGCACCTACCCCGTGCAGGTCGTCTACGAGCCGCTGGGCACCGCGCCCGCGCTGATGCGGCACGTGCCCGGATTCGAGACCGGCGCGATGCCCGGCGAGGAATCGTATGCCGAACTGTCGGCGGCGCCCTCCGACGGCGGCCGGGACCGTGGCTCATCTCGCGAACCCGACATGGACATGCCCACGGCGGTCGCCAGGGCGTGCGCGGAGCTCATCATCCATTCCAGCCATGAGCGCGGCGCCCGCGACATCCTCGTGTTCGCCTCCGGCGAGCGCGACATCCACGAGTTCGAGAACGCGCTGCGCCGCCATTACGGCCCGCGCGCCGACGACATGCGCCACCCCGACGCCATCGAGATCATGCCGCTGTTCGCCCGCCTGTCGTCCAAGGAGCAGCACCGCGTCTTCGAGCCGCACACGCACCAGCGCATCGTCATCGCCACGAACGTGGCCGAAACGTCACTGACCGTGCCGGGCATCCGCTACGTGGTCGACCCGGGCACGGCCCGCATCAGCCGGTATTCGAAGACCGCCAAGGTGCAGCGGCTGCCCATCGAGCCGATCAGCCAGGCGAGCGCCGATCAGCGGTCCGGCCGGTGCGGCCGTATCGCGGACGGCATCGCCATCCGCCTGTATTCGCGTGAGGACTACGAGACCCGCCCTCGGTTCACCGAGCCGGAGATCCTGCGCACATCGCTGGGTGCCGTGGTGCTGCACATGCTGTCGGTGGGCGTCGCCCGTACGGCCGAGGATGTGACGAATTTCGGGTTCATCGACCCACCGGACATGAAGGCGGTCTCCGACGGCTTCAACGAGCTGACGGAGCTCAAGGCGATCGGCCGCAAGCGCGGCGAGGTGACGCTGACGCATGTCGGACGGCAGCTCGCCCGCATCCCCATCGATGTCCGTCTCGGCCGCATGGTGATCGAGGCCGCGAAATCCAGCACGCCCGACACGTTGGCTGCCGTGCTGGTGATCGTGGCGTTCCTGAGCCTTCAGGATCCGCGTGAACGCCCGGACGAGGCCCGGGATGAGGCCGACCGCATCCACAACCGGTATGCGGACCCGTCCAGCGACTATCTGACCGCGCTGAACATCTGGGACCGTATCTTCCAGGCCGATGGCGAGCCGAGCAACAATGCGCTGCGCCGTATCTGCAAGAGCGAGTATTTCAGCTGGCTGCGCGTACGCCAGTGGAAGGACCTGGTCAATCAGCTGACGGAGATGTGCCGCGAACTCAAGTTCAAGGTCGGCTCCCCGCAGCCGGCCTCCCGCCCCGATCTGGCGGTACGCCAGCTGCCGATCAACCAGCAGGCGGCCCATTCGCTGTGCTGCTCGTGGGACGACCGCGGCATTCACACGTCGATGCTCTCCGGCCTGCTGTCGATGATGGGCATGCAGATCGTGCGCGAGCCGAAGGCCTCCGATTTCGCCGGTCTCAAGGGCGCGGCGAAGGCCAAGGCCATCAAGCGGGCTCAGAAGATGGCGAAGAACGACTATCAGGGCGCGCGAGGCACTCATTTCGCATTGTTCCCGGCCTCGGCCGTGGCCAAATCCACCCCGCAGTGGGTGATGAGCACGGAACTGGTGGAGACGAGCCGCCTGTGGGCGAGGTACAGCGCCGCCATCGACCCGGCGTGGGCCGAGCCGCTGGCCGGGCAGCTGACCCGCACCACGTATGCGGAGCCGCACTGGTCTGGTTCGCGCGGCTCCGCCGTCGCCACGGCGAAGGTGCTGCTGTACGGTCTGCCGATCATCTCGGACCGCACCGTGCAATGGGGGCGCATCAACCCCATGGAGGCCCGCGACTTCCTGATCCGGCAGGGCCTTGTCGAGGGGGACGTCCAGCAGCGGTTCAGCTATGACGATTTTTTGGCCCGAAACCGCGACATCCTGGACGAGGCGGCCGAGGACGCCAGTCGCACCAGGCAGGTCTCGCAGTCCGTCAGCGACGAGGACCTCTACGACTTCTACCAGTCGGTCATCCCCAATGACGTGACCTGCGTCGCCGACCTGGCGAAATGGTGGAAGCGCGAGCACGGCGAACACCCGCATCTGCTCGATTTCGACCCGGACAAGGTCGAACGCCTGTCATCGGCGGAGTCGGTGAGCCTCGCCGACTATCCGGACCATTGGCATGCGCTCGGCACGGACGGCCAGCCGATCGACCTGCGGCTCAGCTACATCTACGACCCGCACGACCCCGCCGACGGCGTGACCGTGCACGTGCCGCTCAAGGCGCTGTCCCGTCTGACACCGGAACAGTTCACATGGAACGTTCCCGGACTGCTCGACGAGCTGATCGTGGGGCTGATCAAGTCCCTGCCGAAATCACTGCGCGTGCAGTTCGTGCCCGCACCGGACACCGCGCGCAAGATCCGCGCATGGATAGACGACCGGTATCCGGCCCTGCCCGGCACCGGCACATCCGACGGCCAGGGCCACGCATGGCCCGACCTGCCGCACGTGTTCACCCAAGCGGCGATCGACACCGTGGGCGCTCAGATCCACCCGGAGGTGCTGACCGGCGAACTATGGGAGAAGCTGCCCGCCTACCTGCGGATGACGTTCTCCATCGAGCAGCAACTCCCCGCGCCGCGCAACGCACGCGGACGGCGGCATGCACGCGGCCCGGTGAAGGTACTGGGTTCGGGCAAATCCCTGACCGCGTTGCAACGGCAGTTCGCCGAACAGGCGGAGGCATCCGCCCGGCGCATGGTCGAACACAAGGCGGAACAGGCCGCCAGCCAGGGCAAACTGGTCGAACAGGCCAACCTGCTGCACAAGGCCGGGGCGACGAGCGAGTCGCGCGCGGTGATGCTGTGGCGGGGCGCCCTGGACGCGCTGCGCATGCCTTCGGAGCGTATCTCGTCTCGGTGGCTCGGCGCCGAGGCGCTGATGCTCGCGTCGGCGCCATACCCCTCCACCAAGGCACTGGTGGAGGACCTGCAGCTGGCCACCGTCAAACGTCTGCTGCCGAACATCGACACGCTCCCCGACGACGATGCGCTCGCCGATGCGGTGATGGGGGTGACCGAGGTCTACGAGGACACCGTCTACGCACTCGCCCATGATGTCATCGCCATCCTGCGTGCGTACGCGAATGTCGACAAGGCGACCTCCGGCAAGGCCGACCTGCCGATGCTGTCGGTGCTGCAATCGGTGCGTGAGCATATCGCCACGCTGGTGTTCCCCGGGTTCATCGGCGCGACGCCGCCCGCCGCCCTGCCGCGCATACCGAAGTATCTGGAGGCCGACCTGATCCGTCTCACCAAGGCGAAGAACGACAAGAACCGCGACGTGCGATGGGCCTGGGAGGCCGACGAGGCGCGACAGCTGGTCGACAAGGCCGTTCAGCGTGCCAAGACGGAGCCCGCGGGCCCACGCCATGAGGCACTGACGAAACAGGCCGACGACGCGCGCTGGATGCTGGAGGAGTTCTACGTCTCTCTGTGGGCCCAGGAGCTTGGCACCGCGAAGCCGGTCAGCTTGCAGCGAATCAAGAAAACGCTCGGCAAATAGCGCTGTGCGCGGCCTCTCCCCCGTCGCCGCGCACGGCCAGTCCGCGCATCCAACATATCCCCGCGCTACAATGACGGACGATGACAACACGTAAGAAGCAGGGGAACAACACCGGGCGGACCGGAGGACGGAACGGCGGCAAGCAACGCAACCGCCGGCCCGGTACGGCCGCCAAGAAAAACATCAGGGGAAACAACACCAAAAACACCAGGCACGGCACAGCGGCACGGTCCGCGATCCGCCGCCCGAAGCCGAAGGCCCGACGCAACACGCTGCGCCGCTGGTGGAAGCGGGCTGGATGGCGCAGGCGCATCCTCGCCACGGCGGGCACCGCGCTGGCGGCGGTGTGCGCCGTGGCGCTGGCGTGGGGCACCACCTCGTTCGTCGGACAGCGCATCGCGCTCGTGACGGCCGAGGAACGACAGCAGGATCTGGGCGACCGATACGGTTTCGACCCGGGCAACATCATCTCCGACGGCCAGTTCTTCAACGGCTATGCGATGAGCCGCACCGAAGTGCAATCGTTCCTCGATGAGCACGGCAGCGACTGCACCGGGACGGGATGCCTGAAAAACCGCACGTTCGACACCACGGACCAGCCCGATGACCGGTACTGCGACGGATACGACGGCGCCAAGGGAGAGACTGCGGCGACGATCATCGACAAATCGTCGCGATCATGCGGCATCAGCCAGAAAGTGCTGCTCACCGTACTGCAGAAGGAACAGCAGCTCGTCACCGCGAGCAAGCCGACCGACTTCCAGTTCAAGGCGGCCATGGGCCTGAGCTGCCCCGACGACAACGACTGCGACCCGCAGTACGCCGGCTTCTTCCGGCAGGTCTACGGCGCGGCGCATCGATACAGGTATTACGTGCGGCATGAGGCATCATACGGTTACCATGTCGGCAAGCTCAACTTCGTCAGGTTCCATCCGAATACGAGCTGCGGCGGCGCCAACGTGGTCATCGGCAACAAGGCGACCGCACTGCTGTACATCTACACGCCCTACCAGCCGAACGAGGCCGCGCTCGCCGCTGGAGCCGGGGAAGGAGACTCCTGCTCCAGCTACGGCAACAGGAACTTCTCGATCATCTACCGGGGATGGTTCGGAGACGCAAGGCACTGAGACGGCCATTGCCGGCCCGCATGCGGAACTCGGCAGAAAACCGACCTTCGCCATGTGTCTGTAATGCGGCAGCACCGCATAATTCGGCGCGAGCGCGCACAGGATGTTGCCGGCGAGGAACACGCCGATCAACGTCAGATGGGTGGCGAACCGCGACACCAGATTGCCGACCGTGACCTCTAAGACCCGCAACCCGTGGGCGATGTCGGGCAGGATGCCCACGACCACGAAATCGCTCATGCCCAGCACGAAACTGGACGCGATCAGCGTGGCGACCGGCAGCGTGAAGAAGCGTTCGCTCCCCTGCTGCCCACGGATGGCGGAACCGGACATGACCGTACCCCTGCTGTTTTTCTCTTCTTCCAGACGGAACATACATTAGCGGCACCTCCTGCCGCGCAAGGCCCCGAGACACGCAGGAGACGCGCCGAAGACGCACGGCCCATCATTCACCGGCGATTTCGACGGTCTTCACCTTCCGGCGCTCGCGCTGCACCGGCACGCCGCCTACAATGGGAGAAGACATGCATCACCGTGCGCGGCCGAGAGACAAGGGAACAGGCATGGGATTGTTCAGCAGGCATCATGACGACGATTATGTATCGCCGTTCGATGTGGACGATTCGCCGGCGTACATCAGCATCGATTCCCAGACCTCGCAGGTCGACGAGCCGGCGTATCAGCAGCCCAAAAGCGGCCGAATCAGCCCCGATGCCGATCGTCGCCGACCGGCAGGCAAGCCGGCCGCCCCGAGCCCCGCAGACAAACCAGGGCCGGCACGGACCGGAGCGGGCGATGCGCCCCTCAATCCGTCCTACAACGGCCATCCATATCGCGGCGGCTACGGACACGTGCAGTCCAAGAGCGACCGCAAACCCGGCGGAGCCACGAAGCGCCAGCGCCGATCCTGGGTTGCCGTCATCGCCATAATCGTGTTCGCGCTGGGATCAAACCTGGTGAGTCATATCATCAGCACCGGCGGCAGCAGCGACTCGGACGACTCATCGTACTCATTCAAGTCGCCCTCCCAAGACAACAAGCCGACCCGCGTGAAAACCGGCGAGACGACATCGTTCGGCAACCGGAAGGCCACGGTCACCATAGCCAAGGCGACCACCGGCCCCACGGATCACGACGGGCACAAGACGGTGATCATCACCTACCATTGGAAGAACACCGGCGACGCCAATACGACCTTCGGGGAACTCGCCATGGACCTGCAGGTGTATCAGAGCGGCATCGGCCTGAACAAAACCTACCTGCACAGCCGCGGCGGCTCATCCATCGAAGGGTACAAGACGCAGTCGGACGACATCAAGATCGCCAAGGGCGAGGAAAGCGACGCGACCATCGCGTACCAGCTGGACGACGCGACGGGCGACCTGTACGTCGTAGCCAATCAGGCGACCCGCTACCATGAGGGCATCGTGTCCGCGTTCAAGGCACCGACCAGCGGCACGCAATACGAGCAGGTCCAGCCTGACGACATCGCTCCCGCCCCGAAAGCCGCCGAGGCGGAGAAGCGCAAGATGAAGCGGATCAGCAGCTACAGCGGGGACGCCCTCGTCTCCATCGACGACGTGACGACGGGCCCCGACGACTATCAGGGCCGTCACACCATCATCGTCACCATCACATGGGTGAACCAATCCGAGGCCAATGAGCCATTGTCCAACGCCGCGAAGCTCACCGTCACGCAGGACGGCTCCCAGCTGGAAATGAACTACTACACCGAGCCGCCGCTCCCACAAGGGTACGAGAACATGAGTTTCAGCCGCTCCGTCCAGCCGGGGGTCCTGGCCAAGGCGACGGTCTCCTATGTGGTCGAAGACCCGGGCCAGCCGGTCAAGGTTCGCCTGTCCAGCACCTACGGGGGCAACGACATGGTCACCAAGAAGATGACGCCGTGCAAGGTCGAGTGACCGCAGCGGCATCCTGCGGCGGTCGGTTCGGTGCACTGATGATATAGTAT
>OGYW01002933.1_pt1 | contig 12164 bp, 9 predicted proteins | sample 1576621 | NCBI WGS metagenome assembly OGYW01 (sample SAMEA3541528, study PRJEB24748) | human gut metagenome | biome: human gut; feature: human-associated habitat; material: faeces | place: China | collected 2012 | reverse complement strand
TCGGCATCGAGTCGTCGCTCTCCGGCATCCGCACGGCGCGCGCCTTTGCCAACGAGGAAGAGGAGATCGACAAATTCAACGCGGCGAACGAGGAATTCAAGGTCTCCAAGCGCAAATTCCACCACGAGATGGGTGTGTTCAACGCGACGATGGAGTTTTTTATGACGCTGCTCTCCGCCGCCGTCATCACGGTGGGCGGCTATCTCATCATGCGCGGCGAGATGAACTACATTGACCTCATCACGTTTTCCCTTTACATCGCAACGTTCATCAACCCCGTGCGAAAGCTCGCGAATTTCTCTGAGATTTTTGCTCGTGGCTTTGCAGGTCTTGAGCGCTTCACGGCGCTCATGCGCGTCGAGCCCGCGCTCAAGGACGCACCGGACGCGAAGGAGCTCGAACACTGCCGCGGCGAGATCGACGTCGACCATGTGAGCTTTTCTTACGAGGGCGAGGAGAATGAAGGCGTGCTCCACGACGTGAGCGTGCATATAAGGCCTGGCGAGATGCTCGCTATCGTCGGCCCCTCCGGCGGAGGCAAGTCGACGCTCTGCCAGCTCATCCCGCGCTTTTACGAGGTGAGCGGGGGCGCGATCCGCATCGACGGGGAAGATGTGCGCTCTCTTACGCAGTCGTCTCTTCACCGCGCCATCGGCATCGTGCAGCAGGATGTGTTCCTCTTTGCCGACACGGTGCGCGAGAATATCCGCTATGGCCGCCCCGACGCGACGGACGAGGAGATCGTCGAAGCGGCGAAGCGCGCGGAGATTTACGATGATATCATGGCCATGCCGCACGGCTTCGACACCTATGTCGGCGAGCGCGGCACGATGCTCTCCGGCGGTCAGAAGCAGCGCGTGTCCATCGCGCGCATCTTCCTCAAAAACCCGCCCATCCTCATTCTGGACGAGGCAACGAGCGCGCTCGACAGCGTGACGGAGGTCAAAATTCAGCACGCCTTTGACGAGCTCGCGCGTGGGCGCACGACGCTTGTGATCGCGCACCGCCTCTCGACCATCCGCTCGGCGGACCGCATCCTCGTCGTCGAGAATGGCCGCATCGCCGAGCAGGGCAGCCACGAGGCGCTGCTCGCGCAAAACGGCGAGTATGCGTCCCTCTGGCGCACGCAGAATGGGAAAGCATGATGGACAGACGGCAGCTTTTGGATCGCGCCGCGCGCAATGGCGATGAGCGCGTGCTGCTGGCGCACATTCTGGACAAGTGTGAGCAGAGCAGAAACCGCAATATCCCGTCGGCGACGGACTTTTTGAGCCCCGCTGAGCAGCGCAGCGCGCAGGACCTACTGCACGCCGCCGCCATTCATGACGGCTGCGCCTTCTGCGGTGGATTTGAGCGCGCGGAGCGGAGAATGCTCCTCTTTCTGCCCGACTGGCAGGAGGAGGCCGACGAGAGCGAGTACATGACGGCGCTCCGCTGCACGTATCGCAAGGAAGATACGCTGACGCACCGCGACTTTCTCGGCTCGCTGATGGCGCAGGGCGTCACGCGCGAAAAGCTCGGCGACATTCTGGTGTCGGAGGGCTCGTGCGATTTGATCGTCTCGCGCGATATCGCGCCGTATCTGCTGCAAAACGTGACGAGCGCGGGGCGCGTGAAGCTCTCGGTCAGCGAGATCGAGCTTTCAGACTTGAGCGTCCCCGAGCTCAAGGTCAAGGAGATTCGCGACACGGTCTCGACACTGCGGCTCGACGCCGTGGCGGCGAGCGGCTTTTCGATGAGCCGCGGCAAGGCGCAGGAGCTCATTTCCTCGGGCCGCGTGCAGCTCAACTACCGCGAAACGCTCAAGAGCGACGCCCCCGTCGCGCAGGGGGATGTGATCTCCGCCCGCGGCCTCGGCAAGTTCGAGGTCGCCGAGGTCGGCGGCCTGAGTAAAAAAGGAAGAACGGCGCTGCTTCTGCACCGATACCTGTAAGGAGAATCAAACAATGACGATGGATGAAAAGATCGCGCGCATCAACGCGCTGGCGCACAAGGCCAAAGCTGAAGGCTTGACCGACGAGGAGAAGGAGGAGCAGGCGCAGCTGCGCCGCGACTACATCGACTCGGTGAAGGCAAACCTAAAATCCCAGCTCAATACGCTCTATGTGCTGGACGAAAAGACAGGTAAAAAGACGAAGATCGTCGACTTTGAGCGCGAGCGCGCCGCGAGAGCGGGCAAGAAAAAGGAGAACAGGTAAATGAGCAAGGATTTTGAATACGATCCCGAGACCGGTTCGTTCCGCTTTGACGAGAGCGGCGAAAAAACGAAGAAAAAGAACGATGTCGACGTCGGCGGCTGGATTTTGATCGCGGCGCTGTTTGCCTTCGGCCTGTGGCCCATCGGCCTCATCGCGCTCATCTCCAAGCTCTCGGACAAGCCGAAAAAGGTGAGTTCGCCGCGCAGTGGCATGCGCACGTCCACAAGCCCGAATGCAAACGTTTCCTCGCGCAGCAAGGTGGAAAAGTCCGTGGTGAAGACGGCGAAGCAGATGAACCGCGCGCCGAAGACTTCCAACAAGACCGCGCGCACGCTGATGATCATCGGCGGCATTATCGCCTTGGCTGCCGGCAGCGGGCTGGTCTCGAACATCGGCGAGATCATCGGCTACGGCTGGTATTCCTACATGGCCGAGTACATGCTGTCCAAGTGCGGCTTCCTCGCCGGCGGTATCGCGATGTTTGCTGCCGGTCAGCGCATGAAGCGCCGCAGTGCACGCATCGCGCGCTATCTCGCCGTGATGGGCGAGCGCGGCTACATCAGCGTGGAGGAGCTCTGCACCGTAACGGGCAAGAGCCGCAAAAAGATCGAGAGTGACCTTGACTACATGGTCGAAAAGGGCCTGCTCGGCACGGGCGCGTACTTAGACAGCGGCCGCGGCATCTTCTTCCGCAGCGCCGACGCCTTTGCCGACTACGCGAATGCGACCGCGAAAAAGGAAAACGTCACGCCCAAGGAGGCCAACGAGGGCTATGCGGGCGCACTGCGCGCCATCCGCTCGGCGAACGACCGCATCGCCGACCCCGTGCTGAGCGAGAAGATCGACCATCTCGAGACCGTTGCGGGCAAAATTTTCCGCGAGGTCGAGGAGCATCCCGAAAAGCAGCAGCAGGCCGCGACGTTCCTCAATTACTACCTGCCCACGACGCTCAAGCTGCTTGACAGCTACGCCAAGTTTGAAGAGGCGGGCATCGAGGGCGAGAATCTCTCCCGCGCGCAGGAGCGCATCGAAGAGACGATGGATGCCCTCATCAAGGGCTTTGACAAGCAGCTCGACGATTTGTACCGCAACGAGGCGATGGACATCGACAGCGATATCCGCGTGATGGAAAATATGCTCCGCCGCGACACGGCGAGCGTGGAGGACGATTTCGGCCTCGGCGGCGCGGCAGTGCAGCGCGCACCGGATGAGGAATAAGGTGCTGCGCCGCTCTCATACGCTCTATGAGGAGAAAGGACAAGAGGCATGAAACAAACTGGCAGACGATTTGACGCCGCAGCCTTTTACGGCGGCACGAACAGCGAGGCATACCGCTATCTCGGCGCGCACCGCACGCGGCGGTCGGGGAAAGACGGCTACGTCTTCCGCACCTGGGCGCCGAACGCCGCGTATGTGTCCGTTGTGGGCGATTTCTGCGGCTGGAACGGCTACGCCCACCCGATGAAAAAGAACGCGGACGGCTTCTGGGAGTGTTTTGTGCCGTCCCTCAAGCGCTACGATACCTACAAGTTCGCCGTGACGGCACAATCGGGCGAAACGGTCCTCAAGGCCGACCCCTACGCCTTCCACGCCGAGACCCGCCCCGGTACGGCCAGCAAGCTCTATGACCTCGGCGGCTACCGCTGGGGGGATGACGAATGGCGCGCGAGCCGCGCAAAGGCACCCCTCGACCGCTCGCCGCTCAACATTTACGAGGTCCATCTCGGCTCATGGCGGCGGCACGAAAACGGCGATTTTTACGACTACCGCACGCTCGCGCGCGAGCTGGCGGATCACGTTCTGGACCTTGGCTACAACTGCGTCGAGCTCATGCCCGTCACCGAGTATCCGCTTGACGATTCCTGGGGCTATCAGTGCACCGGCTATTTTGCCGCAACGTCGCGCTACGGCACGCCCAGGGACTTTATGTACTTTGTCGACCATCTGCACCAAAAGGGCATTTCCGTCATTTTAGACTGGGTGCCGTCGCACTTCTGCAAGGACGCGCATGGCCTCATCGACTTTGACGGCACGCCCTGCTACGAATACGCCGACCCCAATAAGCGCGAGCACGAGGGCTGGGGAACGCGTGTGTTCGACTATGGCCGCGGCGAGGTGAAGAGCTTTCTCCTTTCCTCTGCTGCGTTCTGGCTGCGCGAGTTCCATGTGGACGGCCTGCGCGTGGACGCGGTCGCGTCGATGCTGTACCTCGACTATGGCCGCGAAAATGGCCGTTGGACGCCAAACATCAACGGCGGGCACGAGAATTTAGAGGCCATCGACTTCCTGCGCGCGCTCAACGAGACTGCGTTTTCCGTCGACCCGAACGCGCTGATGGTCGCCGAGGAGTCGACCGCGTGGCCGCTCGTCACACGGCCCGCCAAGGATGGCGGCCTCGGCTTCAACCTCAAGTGGAACATGGGCTGGATGAATGACATGTGCCACTATTTGAAGCTTGACCCCTGGTTCCGCCAGTTCCACCACAAGGACATCACGTTCTCGCTGATGTACGCCTTTTCGGAGAATTTCGTCCTGCCGATCTCGCATGACGAGGTCGTGCACATGAAGGGCTCGCTTCGCGGCAAGATGCCGGGCGACGACTGGCAGCAGCTGGCGGGGGTGCGCGCGTTTACGGCGTACCTGCTCGCCCATCCGGGCAAGAAGCTCACGTTCATGGGCGCGGAGCTGGGCCAGTGGCACGAGTGGGATTTTGCCTCTCAGCTCGACTGGTATTTGCTCGAAAATAAAGAAAATCAGCAGACCCAGCGTTTTTTCAAGGACATCAACCGCTTTTACCTGTCGCAGAGCCCGCTTTGGGACATTGACTTTTCGTGGGAGGGCTTTGAGTGGCTCGTCGCCGACGACAACCACAACAACGTCGTCGTCTTCGTCCGGCGCGACCGGAAAGGGCGCGAGCTCATCGCGGCGGTCAACTTCTCGCCCGTCGGACGCGCGGACTACCGCTTCGGCGTCCCGCCGAAAAAGACGTACCGCGAGGTGTTTACCACCGACCTTCCCGCATACGGCGGCACGGGCGACTGGCGCAACGAAGGAGAGCTTTTGACCGAGTCCATCCCCTCGCACGGCAAGCCCTGCTCGCTGTGCGTGACCATCCCGCCGCTCGGCGCGGTGTTCTTCGCGGGCGAGGGCGAATGGCAGGAAGAGGAGAAAACCAACGAGCCGCCCGAGGTGTGACCGGACGGCAACGAAACAAGGAGGAGAGAACAAGCGTGAAGAAAGAATGTATCGCCATGCTGCTTGCCGGCGGCCAGGGCAGCCGTCTCTACGTGCTCACGGAGAATATGGCGAAGCCCGCCGTGCCGTTTGGCGGCAAGTTCCGCATCATTGACTTTCCGCTCTCAAACTGCGCCAACGCTGGCATCGACACCGTCGGCGTTCTGACGCAGTACCGCCCGCTGGAGCTCAACCGCTACATCGGCTCGGGCCAGCCGTGGGATCTCGACCGCGCGGACGGCGGCGTGCACATCCTGCCGCCGTATCAGAGCGCGGGCGGTGCGTCGTGGTATAAGGGCACGGCCAACGCCATCTTCCAGAACATCGGCTTTGTCGACATGTACGACCCCGAGTATGTGCTCATCCTCTCGGGCGACCACATCTACAAGATGAATTACGCCAAGATGCTCGCCCACCACAAAAAAGCGGGCGCGGATTGCACCATCTCCGTTATGGAGGTGCCCTGGGAGGATGCGCCGCGCTTTGGCATCATGAACGTGGACGAAAACGACACGATCACGGAATTCGAGGAAAAGCCCGCGCATCCCAAGAGCAACCTCGCGTCGATGGGCATTTACGTCTTCACGTGGAAAAAGCTGCGTGAGTACCTCATCGAGGACGAGAGCGACGAGGCGAGCAGCAACGACTTCGGTAAAAACATCATCCCCAAGATGCTCAAAAATGGGGAAAAGATGGCGGCGTACCGCTTCTCCGGCTACTGGAAGGATGTCGGCACGCTAGACTCTCTTTGGGATGCGAACATGGATATGCTCGCGACCGGCAGCGGGCTCGATCTTCTCGAAAAGGACTGGCCGATCTATGGCCGCTCCGTCTCCGCGCCGCCGGCGTACTTAGGCGTCAACGCGCACGTGGAGCACAGCGTCGTCGCGCGCGGCTGCACGGTCGAGGGGGAGACGGAGAACTCCGTCCTCTCTGAGCGCTGCACGGTGGAGGAGGGCGCAAGCGTCCAGTACTCCATCCTGATGCCCGGCGCGGTCGTCAAAAAGGACGCGCGCGTCTCCTACGCCATCATCGGCGAGAACGGCGTCGTCGGCGAGCACGCCTTTGTCGGCGCGCCGCCCGAGGCGGTGCCGCCGGAGCAGTGGGGCATCACGGTGCTCGGCCCCGGCGCGGCGGTCGCGGATGACTATGTGCTGCCTGCCAACCGCATGCGCAGCGTGGACGGAAAGGAGACGGTACGATGAACGGACTGCACGGCATCATCTTTGCCTATGAAAAGGCTCCCGGCCTTCGCGAGCTGACCGAAGCGCGCATGCCCGGCTCTGTGCCGTTCGGCGGGCGCTACCGCGTGGTCGACTTCATGCTCTCCAACATGGCGGGCGCAGGCATCACAGACGTCGGCGTTGTGCTGCACGGCAACTATCAAAGCCTGCTCGACCACATCGGCAGCGGCAAGACGTGGGACATGGCGCGCAAGAACGGCGGTCTCAAGCTGCTGCCGCCCTTTGCCGACGCGCGCAAGTTCGGCGTGGAGGAATTCCGCGGCAAGATGGAGGCGCTCTCGGGCGTGCGGTCGTACCTGCACGAGATCCGGCAGAAGTACGTCGTCCTGTCCGACAGCGACCTTATCATCAATCTGCCGCTGCAGAAGGTGCTGGACGCGCACATCGAAAGCGGCGCGGACATCACCTGCGTCTGCACCGAGAGCGGCCAGTTTGTGGAAAACGCCACGTATTTCACCGTCAACGAAGCGGGCCGCATCACCGAGACGCGCTGCGCGCCGCACAAGGCGAGCGGCTGCCGCAGCCTGGAGATCTACCTTCTGAGCCGCGACCTTCTTATCTCCCTTGTGGACGAGTGCGCCGCGCAGGACAAATACAGCTTCCGCAGCGATGTGCTCTGCGCCATGGGCGACAAGCTCGACCTGCGCGCTTTCCTGTGGGACGGCTTTGCCGCGCAGCTGCGCACGGTGCAGGAATACTATGAGCGCAGCATGCAGCTCTTAGACCCCGCCATCCGCTCCGAGCTCCTGTGTGCCGAGCGGCCCATCCTCGCTAAAGAGGATGACGAGGCGGCGTCGTACATCGCGCCAGACTCGCACTGTGTCAATTCGCTGATCGCCGACGGCTGCCAGATCGAGGGCAGCGTAGAGGGGAGCATCCTCTTCCCGGGCGTCAAGGTCGGCAAGGGGAGCCAAGTCAAAAACTGCATCCTCTTTAAGAATACCGTGGTGGAGGACGGCGTGACGCTCGGCTGCGTCATCGCTGACAAGGACGTCCACATCCGCCGCGGCGGCACGCTGATCGGACACGAGAGCTACCCGCTCGCCGTGAGCAAGGGCAGCATTGTATAAAAGCAGCAAACAGAAGAAAGGAGCTTGCAGATGAACATTTTGTATGTGACGAGCGAGGCGGTCCCCTTTTGCAAGACGGGCGGCCTTGCCGACGTGGCCGGCAGCCTTCCGCAGGCGCTCGCGGCAAACGGAGACCGCGTGAGCGTCATCCTGCCGCTTTACGAGCGCGTGAAGGACAAGTGGGGCGAGCAGCTCCACTTTGAAAAGTGGACGTTCGTGCGCCTTGCGTGGCGCAGCATCTACTGCGGGCTCTTTTCGCTCGAGCGCGACGGCGTCACGTGGTACTTTGTCGACAATGAGACGTATTTCCGCCGCAGCGAGCTCTACGGCTACTATGACGACGGCGAGCGCTTTGGCTTTTTCTCCCGCGCGGTGACGGAACTGCTCAAGTCCCTGCCGCAAAAGCCCGACGTTGTCCACTGCAACGACTGGCAGAGCGCGCTTGTGCCCATCTACATCAGGGATGAAGCCGTGCGCGACGACTTTTATAAGGGAATCCGAACCGTCATTACGGTGCATAATATCGAATATCAGGGCCGCTACGGCAGCCGCACGGTCGAAGACCTGTTCGGCCTGGACCATGGCTGGTTCGACGGCGGCACGATCGAATTCGGCGGCGATGTGAACCTTTTAAAGGGCGCGATCGTCACGGCGGACGCCGTGACCGCCGTGAGCCCGACCTACGCGCAGGAGCTCAAGTACGCGTACTTTGCCCACGGGCTGGAAAACGTGATGAGCATGAACGCGCGCAAGCTCCACGGCGTGCTCAACGGCATCGACATGCAGCGCTATGACCCGTCGCGCGACAAGAGCCTCGCAGCGGCGTATTCGTCCGATGACCTTGCCGGAAAGAAGAAGGACAAGGCAGCGCTCCAGCGTGTGCTGGGGCTGCAGGAACGGCCCGATACGCCGATCCTTGCGATGGTCTCGCGCCTTGTCTCCCACAAGGGACTCGACCTTGTGTGCGAAACGCTCGACGCATTTATGGGCAAGGACGTACAGTTCGTCGTGCTCGGCAAGGGCGACGCGAAGTACGAGACGTTTTTTGAGTACGCCAAGCAGCGCTACGGCGGACGCATGGCCGTCTACCTCGGCTATTCCGAGCAGCTCGCCATGCAGATCTACGCGGGCGCAGACCTCTTCCTGATGCCGTCGAAGAGCGAGCCGTGCGGGCTCTCGCAGATGATCGCGATGCGCTACGGCGCGGTGCCCATCGTGCGCGAGACCGGCGGATTAAAGGACACTGTCCATGCGTATGAAGCCTGGAACGGACAGGGCAACGGCTTCACCTTTGCCAACTACAACGCTGGCGACATGTGCCACGTGATCTGCGAGGCCATTGACCTTTACCATGACAACAAGGGCGCCTACGCGATGCTCCAGCAGCGCGGCATGACCGCAGATTTCAGCTGGACGCGCTCGGCGCAGGAATACCGCCACATTTACGAATCCATCTGCCGATAAAGAAAAGGAAAACGATCTATGACCATTGACTCTGTGAAGAAAATGAAAGACGCGCTGTGCGAAAAGCTGAAGGTCAGCTTCGGCAGCACCGTGGAGGAGGCGAGCGACGCGCAGATGATGCGCGCGAGCGCCCTTGTCCTGCGCGACGTGATGGCCGAGCGCAGCGTGGACACCATGCGCGAGACCCGCGAGGAACACCGCCGTCAGGTGCACTACCTGTCGATGGAATTTCTGATGGGCCGCAGCCTGATGAAAAACGCGTTCAATTTAGGCGTCGGTGAAATTCTGACCGAAGCGCTCGACGAGCTGGGCTTCCGCGCAGCGGACATCTTTGAAAGCGAGCCCGACGCGGGTCTCGGCAACGGCGGCCTCGGCCGCTTGGCCGCGTGCTATCTCGACTCGATGACGACGCTCGACATCCCCGCCGCGGGCTATTCCATCTGCTATGAGCTCGGCATTTTCCGTCAGCGCATCGTCGACGGCCAGCAGGTCGAGCTGCCGGACAACTGGAAGGACCTCGGCGGCGCGTGGCTGCTGCCCAAGCCGCAGGAGACCGAGACCGTCTGCTTCGGCGGCACGGTCCGCCAGTTCTGGGACGACGGGCGGCTGCATGTCGTGCCCGAGGGTGAGACCGAGGTGCTGGCTATCCCCTGCGACATGGAGATCGCGGGCTACGGCACGAAGCATGTCAACACGCTGCGCCTCTGGGACGCGAAGTCCCCCGTGCCGCTCGACATGTCGCTCTTTTCGCAGGGCGAGTATCTGCGCGCACAGGAGCAGCATGCGATGGCCGAGACCATCGCGAAGGTGCTCTATCCCGAGGACAACCATCCCGAGGGGAAGAGCCTGCGCTTAAAGCAGCAGTATTTCTTCGTCTCCGCGACCGTGCAGTCCATTGTGCGCAAGCACATCGAGGTCTACGGTACGGCGGCGAACTTCCACGAAAAGAATGTCATTCAGATCAACGACACGCACCCCGCGCTCGTCATCCCCGAGCTCATGCGCATCCTGATGGATGATGCGGGCCTCGACTGGGACACGGCGTGGAACATCACGACGCACTCCGTCGCTTACACGAACCACACGGTGCTTTCCGAGGCGCTCGAGCGCTGGCCGCAGGAGTTGATGCAGTCGCTTCTGCCGCGCGTGTGGACGATCATCACCGAGATCGCGCGCCGCTATCAGGAAAAAATCGAAAACTACTACCACGACGAGGCCAAAACGCGTGAATTGGCCATCATCTGGGACGGTCAGGTCCGCATGGCAAACCTGTGCATCGCGGGCGGCATGGCCGTGAACGGCGTGAGCGCTCTGCACTCGGACATCCTGCGAAACGACGTTTTTAAATACCAGTGCGCGATGGAGCCGGAGAAGTTCAAGAATGTCACCAACGGCATCGACCACCGCCGCTGGCTCGCGCAGATCAACCCGCGGCTCGACGAGCTCGTGCGCGCGCTCGCGGGCGGGGATGAATACCTCCTGCACCCCGAAGCGCTTAAAAAGCTCGAGGCCTATGCAGACGACACCGCGGTGCTGAACCGCCTCGGCGAGATCAAGCGCGCGAATAAGCTCGATTTTGCCGCCTACGTCAAAAAGACGCAGGGCATCGTGCTCAACACCGACGCGATCTTCGACGTGCAGGTCAAGCGCCTGCACGAGTATAAGCGTCAGCTTTTGAACGCGATGCATATCATCTACCTCTATCAACAGCTGCAAAACGACCCGAACCGCGCCATGCAGCCGCGCGTGTTCCTGTTCGGTGCGAAGGCCGCGCCGGGCTACGCGGTCGCCAAGCGCATCATCCGCCTCATCAACTCCCTTGCCGCTGAGATCAACGCCGACCCCATCTGCCGCGACAGGCTGCAGGTGGTGTTCCTTGAGAACTACCGCGTGTCGCTCGCCGAGCATCTGATGCCCGCGAGCGAGGTGAGCCAGCAGATCTCCACCGCTGGCAAGGAGGCCAGCGGCACGGGCAATCCCTATTTCACAACAGATACCGCAACGGCACTGCGCGCGGCGGAGATGGAGGCCGATCTCATCCTGCTGGCGAAAAATGTGGATGGCGTCTATGATTGCGACCCCAAGAAAAACCCCGAGGCTAAAAAATTCGACGAAATCTCCTACCTTGAAGTGATTTCCCGCGGGCTTCAGGCGATGGATACAACGGCTGTTACGCTGTGCATGGAAAACAATATCCCCATTCTGGCTTTCGGCCTGAGCGAGAAGGATAGCATTAAGCGCGCGGTTATGGGCGAAAAAATGGGCACGATGATCCGCTAAAGAAAAAGGGATTGTCAAATAAAGAGGCTTCAAGTAAAATAAGGCTAAGCAAGCAATCGATATAAGGAGGAATTGATATGGCAAGTCATGAAGCGATAGATAAGGCGCAGGGCAAAATGGAAAAGACGATAGATGCGCTGAAAAATGAGTTTGTCAGCATAAGGGCAGGCAGGGCAAACGCCCAGATTCTAAATAGAATTATGGTAGATTACTACGGCACGCCCACGCCCATTCCTCAGGTGGGGAATGTATCCACGCCCGAACCGCGCATGCTCACCATCTCCCTTTGGGATAACAGCATGCTAAAGGAAGTGGAAAAGGCGATTATCGCTTCCGATCTTGGCATTACACCTACAAACGATGGAAAGATCATCCGTCTGGTTTTCCCGGAGCCCACGGCAGAGCGCAGAAAAGAGCTGGTGAAAGTGGCGAAAAAAGTGGCGGAAGAATACCGCCAGATTATCCGCGCGCACAGAAGAGACGCCATTGAAGCGCTGCGCAAGGATAAGAAGGATGGCAACCTCACGGAAGACGATTTGTCGCTTTTAGAAAAGGAAGTGCAAAACCTCACGGATAAATTCGGAAAAAAGGTAGAAGATCTTCTAAAGGAAAAAGAAAGCGAGATCATGGAAATTTGAGCGAGCCAGGGCAGGTGCTCGGCCTGCCGCTCGCCC
>OGYW01002931.1_pt1 | contig 12175 bp, 10 predicted proteins | sample 1576621 | NCBI WGS metagenome assembly OGYW01 (sample SAMEA3541528, study PRJEB24748) | human gut metagenome | biome: human gut; feature: human-associated habitat; material: faeces | place: China | collected 2012 | reverse complement strand
TGAACACAGAAAAACGGCGTGACCTTCGGGTCACACCGTTCTCTGCGACAAAATAGTTACTTGTCACTATTAAGCCTTCGGTCTGCCGGGCTTTTTGCGGAGCGGTAAAATGCGGTAAAAACCCCCGGAATTTGCAGAAAGTACTTGAATTCTGTCAAGCACGGTGCTATGATACAACTATCAAGCGTGCGGCCAAAAGCCCGTGGGCTTTTTATCGTTTCTTAGAAACGATAAGGGGTGTTCAAAGGGCGTGTCATCCTGAGGAGAGGCGCAGCCCCGACGTGAGGATCCGTATTCCCCTTTGCAGCGTCCCGCTACAAAAGCCTGCCAGCCAAGAGCCCCACACGCAAAAATAGGAGGAGATACTTATGACAAACCGCAAGAGCACCAAACGGGCCTTGCTGGGCAGCGTCGTGGCCATGGTCCTGTGTCTGGCTATGCTGGTAGGCGCTACCTTTGCATGGTTCACCGACACCGCATCCACCGGTGTCAACAAGATTCAGGCCGGTAATCTGAAAGTGGCGCTGGAAATGAAGGATGCCGCTGGCCAGTGGGTTCCCGCTGAGGGCAAAACGCTGGACTTCGTCAAGGCCGCTGCGGGCGAGCAGGTTCTGTGGGAGCCGGGCTGCACCTATACCCTGCCGGAGCTGCGTGTGGTGAACAACGGCAATCTGGCCCTGAAGTACAAGATTCAGATCACCGGTATTCAGGGCGACGCAAAGCTCAATGAGGTTATTGATTGGACCATCAACGATGCCGCTATCGATCTGACCGAGGGACATCTGACTGCCGGTCAGCAGGGCGATGCTTTCACCATCAAGGGTCATATGAAGGAAACCGCCGGCAATGATTATCAGAATCTTACTATTGACGGCATCGGCATCACCGTTTACGCCACTCAGGACACCGTGGAGAACGATAGCTTCGGCAATACCTATGATGCCAACGCCAAGTATCCGGCGATGCCCTATGTGACCTCTCACGAGGCCCTGAACACCAATCTGACGCTGGCGGATATCCCCACCAACGAGGCTACCGGCAAGCATGATCCGGTGGAAGTCGCGCTGGGCAACACGGAAGCCGGCGATATCGCTTACAGCGAGCATAGTTCCGGCTACACCGGCAAGGGTGTGATGCTGGGCAGCACCAAGCTGAACAGCTATGCTGCGGCCCCGGCAAAGGCTGGCGAATACACCTTCGTGTTCAAAAACGGCACCATTAACAGCGCCGCCACGGGCTATTCCTCCATCGACAATTTGAAGGATACTTCCGTCTATATGTTGGTTCCCGGCAACAGCGATGTGGTGTTTGAGAACATGACCTTCAACGGCGTGGTGAGCTTCGATATCCAGATGTACACCTCTCCGTGGAGCTATCTGCACTCCATCACCTTCAAGAACTGCACCTTCAACGGTATCGTCGTGGGCTCCTGCCCGGCGGAGAAGGCAACCTTTGACGGCTGTACCTTCAACAACTACACCAATACGACCTATGCCAATAACTCCAACCCCATCTGGTGGCGTGCAGGCACCGGCTACTGGGGTACCGGCGCAGATGAGAGTGTCCATTCCCTGAAGGAGTTTACCTTCGTGAACAACACAGTCACCAGCACCCGTCCGGTAAAGATCGAACGCATCGGCTGGAACTGCACGGCCGGGATCACGATTCTGGACAACACCTTTGACATCAGCAAGCAGGCCGGAGATTCCGAGACCAAGAATATGGCCATCAACATCGGTCAGAGGGATAATACCAGCAAGTTTATCCTGACGGATGACGGCAACACCATCTCCGCTGGCACGGCGTCTCTGTATACGGCGGCGCTGGGCAGCGGATCCAACCAGTATGTGGCGGTTTCCGGCAGCAAGGTGCTGGACCGGAACGGAAATGATAAGGTCATCACGGCCATGGTCTGGAAGACCACCACCGGCGAAACCTTTGAGATGAAGACCATCGACTGATCTGGTGGGGAAGAAAGAATAGCAAAGGGGGAGAACCGCCTTACGGCGGTTCTCCCCCTTTGACGCAGTTCCTGCCGCTCTTTGCGTAGACAGTTGTATCCGAAAATGGATACGGAAGCGGGAGACGGAAGTGTCGATGAAGCGGCACGTCATTTGAGAGGAAAGATGACCGACGGCCATGGAAAATGATGGCGGAGGAAGTCAGAACTTTTTTCATGTGCGGATATTTCTGCGAATTTTTGTTGCTTATGCCGAAATTTTTCTTCGGGAATCTGCTATTTACCACAAAAACCGGGGTGAAGGTACAAATTCTGCAAAATGACAAAAAAGTTGATGTTTGTGTTGAAATGCAGACGGAACTGTGGTAGAATCATAGAAACATCGGTGTTCACAGAAAGGCAATAAATGTACGCCTACTGTGTGTACCATGATCTCAGCGGCTGCCGGAGGCGGCCCTCGGAAGGAGCAGGCATGGCTGACAAGAAGAAAAAACAGGCTGGCCGCCGTGCCTATCTCAACGATTTTCATCGGGATCTTACCGGGGCCTATATCTATGACGGCAGCCATTTCCACTTTGCCGGGGACGGCTGGAAGCAGGTGCTCCTGCGGCTGTGGGCGCTGGGGCTCGTGCTGGTGGTGCTGGTGCTGGCGGGAGGCTTCTCCGGCGAGACCATGTCCCACTGTGTGTTCCAGATCCTGCCCTATCTCGTGGAGGTGGGGGCCGTGGGCAGCGTCGTCTGGGCGCTGGTGCGGCTGACGTCCGGCGGCGAGACGCTGCGGGCCTACGTCTACAAGGCCACCGTTCAGGCGCTGCCGGGACGGGCCGTGCTGGTGATGTGCGCCGCTGGGGCTGGAATACTGGGAACGGTGTTGTGCATGATCGTCCACGGAACGGCGGGACGGCTGGCGGGGCTGCTGCTGTGCCTTCTGCTGAAGGCGGCGCTTCTGGCCGGGGCATGGCTGCTGCGGCGCTATGTGCAGACCCTGCCGTGGGAAGGGCCGCCGGAGGAGACGGCGGACTGATGTTTTCTGTGTGTGAACGTCGGATAGCGATATCCGTTTTGTTCAAATATATTTAAGGAGGATCCCAATGAAAAAAGTAACTCGTATCCTTGCTCTTGCGCTTTCCGTTGTGATGTGCCTGAGCTTGGTCGTCGGATGCGGCAAGAAAGATGGCGGCAATTCCGGCGCAAAAGACACGCTGGTCGTGGGTTATTCCCCGTTCAGCAGCAAGTTCTCCCCCTTCTTCTCAGAGACTGCTTACGATCAGGATGTTTACACCATGACCGCACTCGGCCTGCTCACCAGCGACCGTACTGGCGCTATCGTTGAGAAGGGCATCAAGGGCGAGACCCGCAACTACAATGGCACCGACTATACTTACTATGGTCCTGCCGACATGACCGTCAGCGAGAACCCCGACGGCACCGTGTACTATGATTTCACCCTGCGTGACGATCTGAAGTTCTCCGATGGCGAGCCCATCACCATCGACGACGTCATCTTCTCCATGTACGTTCTGTGCGACCCCACCTATGACGGTGGTGCCACCCTGTACGCTCAGCCCATTCAGGGTATGGCCGAGTACCGTTCCGGTATGTCCACCATGTCCAAGTATCTGGGCAAGCTGGGTGAGGGCAGCACTGATTTCTCCGTGGTTGACGAGGCCACTCAGAAGGCTTTCTGGGATGCCGTCAACGACGGCGGTGTGAAGTTCGCTCAGGAGATCGTGGACTACATGGTCGCGAACTCCGGCGTTGCCGAGGGCGATGTCAAGGCCGCTGCTGCCGGCTGGGGCTTCGATGGCCTGGCTGACGATGCTACTGCTAAGGATCTCTTCCTGGCCATTGCTGCCAAGTATGACTGGAACTTCTCCGCCATGGAGGCTGAGACTGCCGGCTCCGCTCTGTCCGATCTGCTGCCTGCGGATGTGTACGCCACCTCCACCAAGGCTGTCACCTTCGGCGAGTCCGCTGCCAGCATCACCGGTATCCAGAAAACCGGCGATTACAGCATGCGTGTTGTGCTCAGCGAGGTCTCCGCTACCGCCGTGTATCAGCTGGGCGTTGTGATCGCTCCTATGCACTACTATGGTGAGAAGGACAAGTACGATTACGACAACAACAAGTTCGGCTTCGACAAGGGCGATCTGTCCCATGTCCGTTCCGTCACCACCCAGCCCATGGGCGCCGGCCCCTACAAGTTCGTTAAGTTCGAGAACGGTACTGTGAACTTCGAGGCCAACGATTCTTACTATCTGGGCGCTCCCAAGATCAAGCACGTCAACTTCCTGGAGTCTCAGGAGACCGATAAGCTCAACGGCGTCGTCACCGGCACCATTGATATCACCGATCCTTCCTTCAGCGCCGACACCGTGGACGCTATCCAGCAGCAGAACAGCAACGGCGAGCTGAACGGCGACAAGATCACCGTCAACACCGTGGATAACCTGGGCTACGGCTACATGGGCATCTCCTCTGTGGCTGTGAACGTGGGCGGCGATCCCGGTTCCGACGCCTCCAAGAACCTGCGTAAGGGTCTGGCCACTGTGTTTGCCGTTTACCGTGAGCTGAGCGTCGAGTCCTACTACGGCGAGCGTGCCAGCGTGATCAACTACCCCATCTCCAACACCTCCTGGGCTGCTCCTCAGGCAACTGACGCCGGCTATCAGGTGGCCTTCTCCGTGGATGTCGATGGCAAGCCCATCTACACCTCCGGCATGAGCGCCGATGACAAGTATGCCGCCGCTAAGACCGCTGCTCTGGGCTTCTTCCAGGCCGCCGGCTATACCGTCGAGAACGGCAAGATCACTGCCGCTCCTGAGGGTGCCAAGATGCAGTATGAGGTTCAGATTCCCGCCGACGGTACCGGCAACCACCCCTCCTTCATGATGGTCACCGAGGCTAAGAAGGCCCTGGCTGAGATCGGTATGGATATCGTGGTCACCGACCTGTCCGATTCTAGCGCTCTGTGGGATAGCATCCGGGCCCGTCAGGTAGATATGTGGTGCGCCGCCTGGAACGCCACTGTGGATCCTGATATGTATCAGATCTACTACGCCGACGTTGCCGACTTCAACGGCGACATGGGCAATGGCTACAACCCCATGGGTGGTCCCGATCAGGGTAACTCCAGCTACATGTACTGCGTCGCTGACGAGGAGCTGGATAACATGATCCTGGAGGCTCGTAAGTCTCTGGATCAGTCCTATCGTAAGACCCTGTACAAGGCTTGCCTGGACACCATCGTTGACTGGGCCACCGAGGTGCCTGTCTATCAGCGTCAGAACGCTATCATCTTCAGCACCGAGCGTGTCAACATCGACACTGTGACTCCCGATATCACCACCTTCTATGGCTGGATGAGCGAGATTCAGAACATGGAGCTGAAGTAAGCAATTTGCTTATAATGGCATCCGGTCAGTCCTGCTGACTGACTGAGCAGACCCGGCGAACCGGTGGCCACTGCGGTCACCGGTTCGCCCCGGCTGCATATCGGGAAGCGACTTTCAAAAAATAGGCAGGTCGCTGCCTGATGTGCAGTGGGCTTTGCGGCATGGCGTCTGAGCGGCGCCGGCCCGTTGTATCATCAGAACGGAGGTTGAATTTGTGCGAAAATATGTTTTGAAAAGAATACTGATTTCCATTGTGATCCTGTTCTTTGTTTCGTTCATCATCTATGGCTTGATGCGCTGTCTCCCGACGTCCTATATCGAGAGAATGGCACAGCAGAAGGCTATGGCGCCCGGCTCCAAGGGCTATGAGGAGTGGCTGGCCCAGCTGGAAGAGATGTATCATATGAACGGCGGGATCATTTCCGGCTTTTTTGCGTGGATGGGCGAGATGTTCACTGGCAACTTCGGTGACAGCTGGCTGTACACGGTGCCGGTGCTCCAGAAGTTTAACGAAACGGTGTGGCTGTCCTTTGTCATGGGCGGTATCGCCTTCATTCTGGAGATCATCATTGCCATCCCCTTGGGCGTGCTGGCTGCCACCAAGCAGTACAGCAAGACGGACTATGCCATCTCCATTTTTGCGTTGGCCGGCATCTCCCTGCCTACGTTCTTCTTTGCGTCCCTGCTGAAGCTGGTCTTTTCCGTGAAGCTGGGCTGGTTCGACCTGTACGGTCTCATCGGCCGTAACTATCAGCAGCTGTCTGCGGCCGGTCAGTTCTGGGACAAGGCGCATCATCTGGTGCTGCCCATCGTGACGCTGGTGGTCATCAGCGTCGGTTCCCTGATGCGCTATACCCGCACCAATATGCTGGAGGTGCTGAACGCCGATTACATCCGTACCGCACGGGCCAAGGGCCTGTCCGAGCGGAAGGTCATCTATCACCACGCCTTCCGCAACACGCTGATCCCGCTGGTCACCATCATCGGCGGCAGCCTGCCGGGTCTGTTTTCCGGCGCTCTGATCACCGAGACCCTGTTCGGCATCCCCGGCATCGGCTTGACCTCGTATAATGCCATGGTGGGCGGCGATATCCCGTTCTCCATGTTCTATATGACGTTTTTGGCGATCCTGACCCTGCTGGGCAACCTGATCTCCGACGTCCTGTATGCGGTGGTCGATCCCCGTGTACGTATCGCTTAAGAAAGGAGGAAATAAACGATGGCAGATCATAACGAGAATCTGAAGGATACTTTGAATGAAGAGATCGAGCACGCCGACCAGAAGCCGGCGGAGGAACACTATTCTCTGAACGATGACCGCCGTGTGAAGGTGCTGTCCCCCGGTATGCTGGTGGCCAAGCGCTTCTTCCGGAACCGTCTGGCGGTGACCGGTATGGCGATCCTCTTGTTCATGTTTGTTTTCTCCTTTATCGGCGGACTGATCTCCCCCTATGAGCAGGATAAGTTCTTCTACGCCGATAAGACCATCCGCCGGGAGTTTGCGGCGGTCATCAAGAATACGGAGTTCCGCTATTCTTCGGCGGACGATTCCGTGTTCGGCCTGCCTGCTCAGGCGCAGGCTATGCTGGCCATCCAACAGCAGAAGGACGGCTTTACCTACCGTGACAACAGATTCACCCTGACCAAGGAGGCGGAGGACTTTTACAGCGTCTCCGTAAATGGTCAGGTGGTGGGTCTTGCCTACAAGAGCGTGGTGAGTCCCTCCGCTTCGGACGCCACCCTGTCCTTTGAGTTCACCTATCAGGCCCTGAAGGCCTATCTCACCGACGGTGCGGATACCTTCACGGCGGACGGAAAGACCTACACCGTGGATGAAAGCGGCAGCGTCATGGACGGCGCCACCGAGGTGGCCTATGTCAGCCCCTACGTGGTGCAGGCTCTGATGCCAGACGTTTTCCTGTCCCGTGACTTCAAGGATAAGCTCATCGACACCATCAACGCCGGCGGCGAAAAGTTCACCTACACCGACGAGTCCCTCATTGTGGATGAGGAGCCCGCCACCGATGAGGAGGACGGTACCAGCAGCGCCATCACCCCCGACGACAGTCAGGTGCCTGATGACACGCCCCAGAGCGCTACGGCGGAGTATGATATCTCCTTCGACGCTGCCACCAACAGCTGGTCCGTTCTGCAGGAGCAGACCAGCCGCCAGTACGATAAGTATTCCGCTCCCAGCAAGGAGCACCTGATGGGTACCGACGGATACGGCATGGATATGCTGACCCGCCTGATGTACGGCGGCCGTGTGTCCCTGATGATCGGCTTCATCGTCATTGTCATTGAGACGGTCATCGGCGTTATCTTCGGCGGCATTGCCGGTTATTTCGGCGGCTGGGTGGATAACCTCATCATGCGTGTGGTGGATATCTTCTACTGCATCCCCTCCATGCCCATCATCATCATTCTGGGTGCCGCCATGGACGCTCAGCGTGTGGATGGCTGGCTGCGAATGATATACCTGATGCTGATTCTGGGCTTCCTGGGCTGGGCCGGTATCGCCCGTCTGGTCCGTGGTCAGATCCTGTCCCTGCGTGAGCAGGAGTTCATGACGGCCACCGAGGCCTGTGGCATCAGCGTCTCCCGCCGGATCTTCAAGCACCTGATCCCCAACGTCATTCCTCAGCTGATCGTCAACTGCACCATGGGTCTTGGCTCCGTGATCATTACCGAGGCCACCCTGTCCTTCCTTGGTCTGGGCGTGAAGTTCCCCTTCGCTTCCTGGGGCAACATTATCAGCGACGTGAACAACACCCACGTGCTGACCAACTACTGGTGGGTGTGGATCCCCGCCGGTCTGCTGCTTCTGCTGACGGTTCTGGCCTTCAATCTGGCCGGCGACGGTCTGCGGGATGCGTTCGACCCGAAGATGAAGCGCTGAGAAAGGAGGAGCCTGTATGTCTAAGAAGAATGAGACCGGCTATCTGTCCGCTAAGGAATCCCGGCGCATCTCCCGTGAGAACCGCCGCATCACAGATCAGCTGGAAAAGCGCCATAAGCGCAAGAATGTGCCGGAGTCCGAGTATCTGACTCAGATGAAGGATCCCAACAACGCACTGGAAATCGAGAATCTGCATACCTACTTCTTCTCGGATGTGGGTACCGTCCGTGCTGTGGACGGCGTCTCCTTCGACGTCCCCATCGGCAAGACCGTGGGCGTGGTGGGCGAGTCCGGCTGCGGTAAGTCCGTTACCAGCCTCTCCATCATGCAGCTGCTGCAGCGGCCGCAGGGCCAGATCGTGGACGGCGAAATTCGCCTGAACCTCGGCAACGGCAAGTGCTACGACATCACCAAGACCCCCACGGAGCGGATGCAGAATCTGCGGGGCAACTATATGTCCATGATCTTTCAGGAGCCCATGACCAGCCTGAACCCGGTGTTCCGCATCGGCGCTCAGCTGGACGAGGTCATTGCCCTCCACGACGGCGAGGGTAAGAGCAAGGAGGAGATCAAGGAACGCTCCATCCACCTGCTGGAGATGGCCGGTATCGCCAACTGCGAGGGCGTGTACAATATGTTCCCCCACGAGCTGTCCGGCGGTATGCGCCAGCGTGTCATGATCGCTATGGCCCTGTCCTGCAACCCCAAGCTGATCATCGCTGACGAGCCCACTACGGCTCTGGACGTGACCATTCAGGCCCAGATCCTGGATCTGCTGCGGAATCTGAAAAACAAGATCAATTCCTCCATCATGCTCATCACCCACGACTTGGGTGTTATCGCAGAGATGGCGGACTACGTGGTGGTCATGTACGCCGGTCGTGTGGTGGAGAAGGGCACAGCAGAGGAGATTTTTGCCAATCCCGCCCATCCCTATACCATCGGTCTGATGGCCTCTAAGCCCGTGGTGGGCAAGAAGGTGGATAAGCTGTACTCCATCCCCGGCAAGGTGCCTAACCCCATCAATATGCCGGACTACTGCTACTTCAAGGATCGCTGTGAGATGCAGGTGGAGAAGTGCAGCGGCGAGTATCCCCACATGATCCAGCTCTCCCCCACGCATATGGTCAGCTGCTATCGTTACTTTGACGGAAAGGTGGGTGAATAACCATGGCACACGAGAAGAAAGTCGTTGAAACGCCGGTGGAGTATGATCCCCAGTACATTCTGCAGGTCAAGGATCTGAAGAAGCACTTCCCCATCAAGGGCGGTATGATCAGCAAGACCGTAGGCCATGTGAAGGCCGTGGACGGCGTCACCTTTAACCTCAAGCGCGGCACTACCATGGGCCTGGTGGGCGAGTCCGGCTGTGGCAAGACCACCACTGGCCGCACCATCCTGCGTCTGGCCGGTGAAAAGACCGGCGGTCAGGTGCTGTTTAACGGTAAGGACGTGTATGCCCTCTCCGACAAGGAAATGCGGGATATGCGCACGAAGATGCAGATCATCTTTCAGGATCCCTTCTCCTCTCTGCAGCCCCGTATGCCCGTGGGCGAGATCATCGGTGAGGCAGTGCGTGAGCACGGTCTGGTGAGCAAGGAGGAGTTCGATGATTACATCGATCAGGTCATGGATAACTGCGGCCTGCAGCCCTTCCACAAGGACCGCTATCCTCACGAGTTTTCCGGCGGCCAGCGGCAGCGTATCTGCATTGCCCGTGCGCTGGCCCTGAACCCGGAGTTCATCGTCTGCGACGAGCCTGTGTCGGCTCTGGATGTGTCCATTCAGGCTCAGATCATCAACCTGCTGAAGAATTTGCAGAAGAAGTACAACCTGACGTATCTCTTCATCTCCCACGATCTGTCCGTGGTGGAATACATCTCCGACACGGTGGGCGTCATGTATCTGGGCAATCTGGTGGAGTACGGCGCTACGGAGGACATCTTCCGCAACCCGCTGCACCCCTACACCAAGGCCCTGTTCTCTGCCATCCCGGTGCCGGATCCCACGGTAAAGATGGATCGTATCGTGCTGGAGGGCTCCATTCCCTCCCCGGCGAATCCGCCGGCTGGATGCAAGTTCCATACCCGCTGCGCCAACTGCATGGAGAAGTGCAAGACCGAGGTGCCTCAGCAGCGTGAGATCGAGCCGGGCCACTATGTGGTCTGCCATCTGTACGACGAGGCATGAGCGACCAGCACAAGGAGTGGGAGGACGACGGCCGCACGGTAGCGGATATGTCCGGTTTGGACCGACCGCCCCTGTTCGGTCATAAAGAGGGGACCTCCCGGAAGAAGCAACAGGAGCCGTCCGACGGCGACTATGTGCCGCCCTTGTCCAGAGGCGACCGATGGGCGTTCCTGCTGGGCACCATGAAGGCGTCCCTGCTGATCGCACTGGCGTTTCTGGGCGGCCTCGGCCTGTGTATCTGGCTGTTGACGCTGCTTCTGCACTGAACCACACCGTCCGAAAGGGTGTGCTGCTTCCGGCAGCGCACCCTTTTTCCATACCATACGCTGCGGCTGCTCTCCGGGAGAGCAGCCGCCCATGATGAGAAAGGAAGAATAAGATGATCTCTGCAATGCTGCAATACATCCAGCGCAGCCCCGACTGCTTCCACGCCGTGGAGGAGCTGCGCCAGCGTCTGCTGCGGGAAGGATACACGGAGCTGCGGCCCGGCCGGTGGCAGCTGACGGCAGGGGGGAAGTACTTCACCACCAAGAACGGTTCCTCTCTGATGGCCTTCCGCCTCCCGCAGGAGGCCCCCGCCGGCTTCCTGCTGACCGCCAGCCATTCCGACTCCCCCTGCTTCCGTCTGCGGGATCATGCGGAGCTGACGGGGGAGTATATCCGCCTGTCCGCCGAGCGCTATGGCGGCATGATCAATGACAGTTGGCTGGATCGGCCCCTCAGTGTGGCGGGCCGGGTAGTGGTCCGCCGGGAGGGCGGACTGGAGGCCCGTCTGGTGGATTTGAAGCGGGATGTGGCCCTGATCCCCCGTGTGGCCATCCACCTGAACCGGGAGACCAACAGCGGGGTCAAGTACGACCCGGCCCGTGATCTGGTGGCCCTGTACGCCGCCGGAACTGGCAGTGGCAGCTTCTATCGGGAGGTGGCCAGAACGGCGGACTGCGCCCCGGAGGACGTGGTAGCCGGGGATCTGGTGCTGTACAACAACCAGCCGGGGACCGTCTGGGGACCGGAGGGCGAGTTCGTGTCAGCCCCCCGGCTGGACGATCTGGCCTGTGTGTTTGCCTGCACCGAGGGCTTTCTGACGGCGCAGGAGCGGGACATGGTGCCGGTGCTGTGCGTGTTTGACAACGAGGAGATCGGCTCCGAGACCAAGCAGGGGGCGGCCTCCGTATTCCTGCCGGAGACGCTGGCGGCCATCTCGGAGGCGCTGGGCCTCTCCGCCGCCGACCACCGGGCGCTGCTGGCGGACAGCATGATGCTCTCCTGCGACAATGGCCATGCCCGCCACCCCAACCACCCGGAGCTGGCGGACACCAACGAGGCCCCGGTGCCCAACGGCGGCGTGGTGGTGAAGCACTCCCCCCGCTACGCCACAGACGGCGTGTCTGCCGCCGTGTTTACGGAGCTCTGCCGCCGGGCAGAGGTGCCGGTGCAGCACTACGCCAACCGTCCCGATCAGATGGGCGGGGCCACGCTGGGGAACATCGCCGACACCAAGCTGCCCATCCCCACGGTGGACATTGGCATGGCCCAGCTGGCCATGCACTCCTGCTTCGAGACCATGGGCAGCCGGGACGTGGAGGCTTTTGTCCGGGCCGTGCGGGCCTGCTATGAGAGCAGCCTGCGCTTCACGCCGGAGGGCGTGGCGCTGCGGTAACGGGGCAGGGAAGCCCACACACCCCATGAGAAAACCATAAACGACAGGGCGGCGCAGAAAAACTCTGCGCC
>OGYW01002918.1_pt1 | contig 12218 bp, 12 predicted proteins | sample 1576621 | NCBI WGS metagenome assembly OGYW01 (sample SAMEA3541528, study PRJEB24748) | human gut metagenome | biome: human gut; feature: human-associated habitat; material: faeces | place: China | collected 2012 | reverse complement strand
AGGATAAGAAGTTAAAGGAATACAAGAAAATTCCTTAGGTTCTTCCCCAGAATAAATGATATTTGGCTGATATGCCTCATCTTCTACAAGAGCATTTAATTTTACAAGCTGGCCATATAATCCAGCAGCACTATCATCGGTCAAAGAATCAGTAGATGCATTCCCATCGAGCCCTGCACGATAACAAAGTTCATTTGCGATCAAAGGACTCATACCTGTGATGGAAGTATAAAGTGCTTTACAAAGATTCAGTGGTTTGGTGATGATATGCTGATAAAAATCCTCCGCAGTCAGACTTGCTAAAGGATGTTTCCCTTTAGACGGTGGAAATGTGTAAGTACGTCCAGGTAAAACCTCTCTGACAGAACTGATATTTGCAGAGATATGCTTGATACTATCTAAGATCACATCATCATTGTTTACAAAAATGATATTACTGTGTTTTCCCATGATTTCAACGATCAGACGTTTCTGGCAGACATCTCCAAGCTCATCCAGATGCTCAATCTTAATTTCGATAATACGCTCAAAGTCAGGCTGTGTGATCGAAATGATCCTTCCACTGCTGATATGTTTACGAAGCAGCATGCAGAAGTTTGGAGCCTGCATAGGGTTTGCTTTTCCTTCTTTCGATAAATAGACAAGAGGAAGAGAAGCACTGGCTGAGAGATGAAGTCTTGTTGTCAATCTCTCTTTTTTGATCACAAGCGTGATCTCGTCGGCCTCTGGCTGATAAATCTTATAGATTCTGCCACCAATGATCTGTTTATTAAGTTCTGATATAATATTTGAAATGACAAATCCGTCGAATGCCATGATAAATACCTCCTGGTAATGAAATCGGTTATCTAATGATCACAAGAAGATAAATCCGTCAAACAATTATATCAGAAATTCGAAAAAGTATAAAGAAAAAACGATCAAATTCACAAATCATAGAAAGATAGTCGGGATTTTGTTGTAATTAAAATCATTTCTTATTATAATGAATATTAAGTATACAATAAAATAATCTATGGAGGACAAGTCATTGAGAAAAGAAGCGTCAAAGAATGCATGGAAGCAATTATATGATATCACATTAAAACTAGACAAATTAGAGCCTTGGAATTACCTTGGTGACACACAACTTGTAACCATTCAGCTAAAAGACAGAGAAGAACCTGTATTTTGCAGTGTGATGGGAAAATTCAGCGGAGAAAGAGGAATTGCAGTCTTTGATGGAGTTGAAGGCTTAGGAGATTTCTATATGATCCTTGGAAGTGAAGAAGGGGATCTTCCAGCACAGTATCTGATGGATGAACATTCAAGTCTTACATGCTTTTGGGGAAGCATGATGAATGTGCCAGATGAACAAAGAAAAGTTATCGATGAATTAGATATTCGTTTTAAGACGATCAGTGACTGGATTTACTTTGTTTCTTATAAGAAAGGTTACAAACCATATCAGTTAGATGAAGATGAAGTTGCACTTCTTATAGAAACTTATGAGAACCTGTATATGGCAGTGGAAGCAGTCAGACAGGGAGAATTAAATCCAGAGATTGAACAGGCAGAAGGAATCGTTCGCCGTTATAATACTGAAAATGATACTTGGGAAATGTTTGTAAAAGAGATACCAGAAGCTGAAAAAGAATTTCCGTCAGTGATGTTAGAAGATCAGGGATTAAAAGATGAATTAAAGGATCAAAAACAGATCGATCTTGAAGTGATCTTAGATTTTACTTATCTTCCAGTTATGGTAGAAGGGGAAGAAGAAGGGGAGCGTCCAAAGAATCCACTTTTATTTATGGCATATGATAATACCGATGGCGGTGTGATCACGATGGATATTTTAGAAGAGGGTGATGATGAGATCAGCAGAACGTTAGGGTTCTTTATCAGTTTTGTGCAGCAGAATGGAAGAATGAAGACGATCAAAGCAAGAAATCCATGGATTTTTGGAGCATTAGAGGATATTTGTGAATATTGCAGCGTGGATCTTGTATATGATCCGGTGGAGATCATGGATCAGGTGATCGAAGAAGTTATTTCTCAGTTGTAGGAATTTCATGTAACATATCAAAAGATGAATTAGAGTGAACGAGGTTGACAAATAAGTTAAGGATTGGTAAAATACAAATAATTTGATGTGCTACCTAAGTAGCACTTTAATTCGATAAAGTATCAAGGAGTGGCAAAAATATGAATAAAAAGAGAGTCCACACACCAGAAGGTGTCAGAGATGTATATGGAACAGAATATGGACAGCGAAGTAAGCTGAAGGCAAAATTAAATAAAGTCTTTGCATCTTACGGATATGAAGGGATCAGAACTCCAGGATTTGAATTCTTTGATGTATTTAACAGTGAAAAAGGAACCGTATCCGCAAGGGAAATGTTTAAATTCTTCGATAGAGAAGGAAATACCTTAGTTCTTCGTCCGGATGTCACACCATCCATTGCACGCTGTATCGCAAAGTATTTTAATGAAGAGAATATGGGAATCCGTTTATCTTATGCAGGGAATGTATTTTTAAATAACTCAAGCTATCAGTTGAAGTTAAAAGAAACATGCCAGTTAGGTGCAGAATTAGTCAATGATGCGTCTGTACAGGCAGATACAGAATCTATTGCAATGGCAATTGATTGTTTTCTGGCAGCTGGATTGACTGATTTCAGACTTTCTATCGGAGAAGTTGAATTCTTCAACGGATTGACACAGACGATCAAAGATGAAGAAGTCAAAACACAGCTTCGAGAGCTGATCTTAAATAAGAATTATTTTGGATTAATGGAATATGTAGAGACATTAGATCTGTCTGATAAGATCAAAGATGTATTTTTACATTTTAACGAACTGAATGGAGATGTAGCGATCTTAGATCAGGCAGAAGCAATGGTTGAGAACGAACAGTCTAAGAAAGCGATCAAAAGACTTCGCGATGTATATGATATCTTAAAATTATACGGCAAAGAGCAGTATGTAAGTTTTGATCTTGGAATGTTAAATAAGCATAATTATTACACAGGAATCATTTTCAAAGGTTATACTTATGGAACAGGAGATGCAGTTCTAAAAGGTGGACGATATGATAATCTGATCGAACAGTTCGGAAAGAAAGCCCCATCAGTTGGATTTGCGATCGTATTAGATGAGCTGATGATGGCATTAAGCCGTCAGGGAATTCATATGGAAGCAGATCATATGGATACAATGATCATTTATAAAGAAGCAACAATGAAAGATGCGATCCTTCGAGCAGAAGAATTAAGAAAAGAAGGAAAGAAAGTCATCTTAGAGAGAAAGAATGATCTGTGCAGCAAAGCAGACTATGAAAGATTTGCTAAAGAGCATCGCCTCGGTGGAATTCTTTATTTCATCTAATCAACAAATCGAGCAAAAGAAGGGAAACAAAAGACCATGAGATATATTACATTTGCCCTGGCGAAAGGGCGCCTTGCAAAGAAAGCGATGGCTTTATTAGAAGAGATCGGAATCACATGCGAGGAAATGAAAGACGAGAAAACAAGAAAATTAATCTTCGTAAACGAAGAATTAAAATTAAAATTTTTCTTATCCAAAGCAAGTGACGTGCCAACTTACGTGGAATATGGAGCAGCTGATATCGGTGTTGTTGGAAAAGATACGATCCTTGAAGAAGGAAGAAATCTATACGAAGTATTAGACTTGAAATTTGGAGCTTGCAAGATGTGTGTGTGCGGACCCAAAGAAGCGAAGAAATATTTAAACAGTAATGAGATCATCCGTGTGGCATCCAAATACCCACATATCGCTAAAGAATATTTCAATAATCAGAAATTACAGACAGTAGAGATCGTTAAATTAAACGGATCTGTTGAACTTGCGCCGATCGTTGGATTATCAGAGGTGATCGTCGATATCGTTGAGACAGGAACAACCTTAAAAGAAAACGGATTGGAAGTCTTAGAAGAAGTTTGCCCATTATCAGCAAGAATGGTAGTGAATCAGGTAAGCCAGAAGATGGAACAAGAACGAATCAGCAAGATCATCGTTGCACTAAAGAAGATCTTGGATGAAAAAGAATAGGCCGGAGGAGAGAAACATGAGAATAGTAAAAGTTAACAAAGATTCCATTGCAAATATTTTATCAGATTTATTAAAGAGAAGTCCTACAAACTATGGGGATTTTCAGGATAAAGTCGATGCGATCATCAAAAATGTCAGAGATAATGGAGATAAAGCTGTCTTTGATTATACAGCACAGTTTGATAAAGCGGAGATCAACGCAGACAATATTTTAGTTACAGAAGAAGAAATTAAGGAAGCTTACGAAGAAGTGGACGATGAACTGATCAAAGTTATCCGCAAAGCGATCAAGAATATTCGTGATTTCCACGAAAAACAGATTCAGAAGAGCTGGTTTGAGACAAGAGAAGACGGAGTAATGCTTGGACAGAAAGTAACACCAATGGAAACTTGTGGTGTCTATGTACCAGGTGGAAAAGCAGTTTATCCATCTTCTGTTTTAATGAACATTGTTCCAGCACACGTTGCAGGAGTGAAAAATATCATCATGACAACACCTCCTGGAAAAGACGGAAAAGTTACAGCAAATACATTAGTTGCAGCGAAAGAAGCTGGAGCAACAAAAGTATATAAAGTCGGTGGAGCACAGGCAATTGCAGCGATGGCATTTGGAACAGAGTCTATTCCAAAAGTAGACAAGATCGTAGGACCTGGTAACATTTTTGTGGCTCTTGCCAAGAAAGCAGTTTATGGAAACGTAAGTATCGATTCCATTGCAGGACCAAGTGAGATCTTAGTGTTAGCTGATGAGACAGCGAATCCAAGATATGTGGCAGCAGACTTACTTTCCCAGGCAGAACATGATGAGATGGCAAGTGCGATCCTTGTTACAACAAGCGAAGAATTAGCACATAAAGTATCTGATGAGATTGACGGATTCTTAAATCAGTTATCTAGAAAAGAGATCATGGAGAAATCTTTAGATTCCTTTGGATATATTCTTGTTGCAAGCGATATGAAAGAAGCAATTGATACGGCAAACGCTATTGCGTCTGAACATATGGAGATCATGACAGCAAATCCATTTGATGTTATGACAAGGATCAAGAATGCAGGAGCGATCTTTATCGGAGCATACAGCTGTGAACCTTTAGGAGATTATTTTGCAGGACCAAACCACGTACTTCCAACAAATGGAACAGCGAAATTCTTCTCTCCATTAAGTGTTGATGATTTCATCAAGAAATCAAGTGTCATCTACTATTCAAGAGAAGCCTTAGAGCCAGTACACAAAGATATCGAATTCTTTGCGAATCAGGAACAGCTGACAGCACATGCTAATTCCATGAAAGTAAGATTTGAAGATAACCAGGAAGGATAAAAATATGAGTAGAAGTGCATCAATTGAGAGAAATACAAGTGAGACAAAGATCAAACTTTCCATTGATCTTGATGGAAATGGAAATGGAAATATCCATACAGGAATCGGTTTTTTTGACCATATGTTAAATGCATTTGCACGTCACGGATTTTTTGATCTTGATGTGGAAGTTGAGGGAGATCTCTATGTAGACTGCCATCATACGATCGAAGATGTTGGAATCGTACTTGGAGAAGCGATCAAACAGGCCGTTGGAGATAAGAAAGGGATCAAACGTTATGGATCATTTATGCTTCCAATGGATGAGACATTAATGTTATGTGCGATCGATCTGTCTGGAAGACCATATTTTGTGATGGATTGTGATTTTACGGTTGATCGCGTTGGAGAATTTGACACAGAGATGGTAAGAGAATTCTTTTATGCAGTATCTTACGGCAGCATGATGAATCTTCATTTGAAGAAATTACATGGAGAGAATAATCATCATATGATCGAAGCGGCATTTAAAGCATTTGCAAAAGCTTTGGATGAAGCAACCAGCATGGATCCAAGGATCACAGATGTACTTTCCACGAAAGGAGCCTTATAAGATGAGTAATGAGGCAAAACCATTAAACAGCAAGATGAGTTTTGATGAATTCAAATTAAACAGCGACGGAATGTTAACCGTTGTTGTACAGGATTATAAGACAAATGAAGTTTTAATGGTCGCATATATGACAAAAGAAGCATATGATAAGACGATCGAGACAGGAATTATGACTTATTACAGCCGAAGCCGTGATGAATTATGGATCAAAGGGGAGACATCCGGACATTATCAGTATGTCAAAGATTTATATATTGACTGCGACAGAGACACCTTACTTGCTAAGGTAAAACAGATCGGGGCTGCCTGCCATACAGGAAATTATTCTTGCTTCTACACAGATTTATTAGAAAAAGAAGATTAAGAACGTAATCTTTGTGAGAAAATATTTGTGTTTCTAAGTTCGATTTGGTATAATCGACTTTATAAGATAAGGAGGCAAGATTATGACAGCATTTTTATCAGAATTAGTCTCTTATGTATTGAAGTTTGCGATTCTTTTTGCATGCTCTGCGGCAGGAATTTATTTCGGAGTCGGTCGTGCGAAGGCAAAGAAGAAAGAATCATAAGATCATACATGATTAGGAGAAGATCATTTAGCTGCATGAGAATACAGGCTCATGCAGCTAAAAAGCCGTCAGGCGCAGCTTATCCAGTGTGCGCCGATAGAATCGCTCCGCGCCACTGGCGGTTGTACCCTCGAAATCCACCGCCAAGTCCTCAAAGGTAGACTGCGTGGACAAAGGGCTGACGCGTCCACAGGTCATGCAGAGGCTTTCGCCGCCGACAGTTGCTCTGATCTGCTGGTTTTCCTTCTTGACATGAACAATGCTCCCTTCGTGATTGACAGTGTATTTATTTCACTGTCTCTCATAAAGGGAGCATATCAATCAGAAACGGGGGTGATTTTGTAGTTTTTTGATAGCCTTCCTTGAGACTTACTTTGCAAGCACAACGGAAATGCTGATCTCCTTTTCCTCCTCGCTCAGATCAAGCGCACCGCCGTCTGCGACGCTGACACGCAGCTCATACAGTGTGCCGTCGGCCAGGGTATCCACGCCAGTCCCAGCTTCATCCGTGATCGTCCACAGCTCTTTGCTGACCTCCGCCAGCTTTCCGTCTGCACCGTAGGCATAGAGCTTCAAATCAGCGGCGCTTCCGGAAAGATTGTTCATCCGGAACGAGACCGTCGTGTTGGGGTGGACGTTTTCGACTGTCACGGTGTTGCGCCAGCTGGCGACCGTGCCGACACCGCCGTCCTGCTCAAACTGTTCCTGTGTCAGCACGTTCCGCGCGGCCTTATCGAGATCGACCTTGCGGTAGGGCATTTCGGGAAGATACACAAAGCGATCCTGCAAGCACAGCAGCTCCAGATAGCCCGTCGGGCAGTAGAGCGCGTTGCCGCTGTTTCCGGCATACATACCGATAGCCATGTTATTGTAGCCATATTTGTTGGAGACGTCCATGGTGAATACCGTCTCGCCGGTGGCAAAGTCCAGAATGATGTACTGCCACATGCCGCTTTCCAGATCCTGCACATAGCCGTAGATATAGCCCGTCGCGGTGGAGAGCTTGAGAATCGATGTATCGCTCAGGTCATTTCGAGACCAGATGCTCTTCATCTCATAGCCGGAATCGGTTTTCACGGTGTCCACGCGCTCGACGCCGGGCGCGATCATGCAGTTGCCCTTCGTCAGCCAGTTCATGTCATAGATGTTGGCGTAGCTCTGGATGGAGGAATCGCTGTCGGGATCGGCAAGGCCTGCGCTGCCTGCGCCGAACCAGTTGCAGACAATCGTGCTGACGGTGCCCTCGCTGTCATCATAGACGATGGCAGAGTTTTCAACCGCCACCTGATAGCCATCGGGCAGATCATCCAGAACCGGCATGCTTGCAACGATCTCACCGGTCTTCATATCGAGCGCCAGCAGCTTGACGGGATCCGCATTGTCGGTGAACATCACAAGATCCGGCGTCAGCGACGGGGAGCAGCCGCCGCCCCAGGCAAGACCGCCGCCGGTGGTCTTGTCGTTTTCGCCGCTGACCTTTGCGCCAACACTCTCATACGGCGTGCACCACGCAACGTCGACGCCATCTTCTGCGCGCAGCAGATAGCAGTTTTTATTGGTCAGGATGACCGCGCCGTCCTTGGAGGCGGCAATTCCGTTTTCCGCGCCCTCACCGGGGGTCAGCTCGTGGACAAAGACGGCCTTCGAAAGGTCGGCCTGCTCTCCGTTCAGGATCGCCTCGATCGCCGAGTGGGCGATGTAGCCGAGCACGCCCTGCTGCTCACGCTCGGGATAGATGCGGAAGCCGCCGGTGGCAAACCAGAGGTTGCCGTCGTAGTCAAAGACCACGGAAAGAAGATTCTGCGTCAGCTCCTTGCCGAGCGCAGCTTCGGCTGCCGCCTTGATGTCGATGTCCAGTACCTTTTCAAATTCAGGCAGGACGTTTCCTGCTTCATCGGTTGCCCGCAGCATCAGCACATGGTTGTTGCTGGTGGGGCAGACGATGCGGTTTTCCGAGTCCAGGAACGTGTAGGAGCTCTGGATGACGTAACCACCGCCGTCGTGCTGCTTCGGAGAGAAATAGCCAAGAGTCTTCGTCTCTTCGGCATTCAGATCGCGGATGGCGATGCCGCCGAGCAGCGGAACGACTGCGTGGCCGTAGCTGTCAAAGTAAATGGCAGGCGAAGCGTTCGCGTTGGTTTTTTCATAGGAAACATTGATCTCCGGATAGATGCCAAGCGGCAGGACTTCATCCGTAGAGTCGGTATTGTAGCCGTCGTGGTGAATGTTGGCGTCGCTCTTTGCCATATAGGGGTTTTCATCGACACGCTTGGCGCGCAGCGTCTTGACCGGCAGTGCAGAGGACAATGCGTCGGACGCCGGGGTCTCCCCTGTGCCAGCGTCCTCCGGCATATCATCCTCCGTCGAGGCTTTCTCTGATGCGGCCGTTTCGGGCGTCTGCGTTTCAGAGGCCGGGGAAGACTCGGCTGGCGTCTGTGTACAGGCTGCCATGCTCAGGCAGAGCGCAGCAGCCAGCAGCAGGAGCAGCGCAGAGCGTAATACTTTTTCCATTTTCATCAAAAATCCTCCGTTTATTTTTTTTCATAAAGTTTGTTGGGGTTTTATGCGAGCCAGGTGTAAAGTCCCAGTTGAAACGCTTCCTCGGAAACCGGCTTCATCAGGAAATAGTCGGCCCGCAGCCGGAAGGCGTGAAGGGAGAAATCCAAGTCGCTGCACCAGATCATCCGGCACGCGGGGCATAAGGAGCGAAGATGCTCCGCTGCATTCAGCCCTGCCACCCCGGAAAGTGCAATGACGGCATTGGTTGGAGCATCTTTCTGCGCCGTTTCAAAAAAGCGTTCCTGGTCGTCATATTGCATGACCTGCGGAAACAGCCCCTTCGCTTCACAAAATCGGATAATTTGCTCGGCGTAGCGCTGCCGCTCTGCTTCCTGTTCTGCCAGCACGGCAATACGATACACAGATTTCCCTCCTTCCTTCATCCGATTTGGCATCTTGCTTGCGCTCAGTATAAAAGGGCCATTCGTTTTTTTCAAGCGCCGCAGCACGAAAGGGGCGATTTTGGCACGAATTCCGACAGCGGTTCTTTGTCATCCTCGACACGCTGTGATATAATGATCTTGGGAACCTCTGAATAAATCGGCTACGGCGCTCAGCGGGTCTTTCGCCCCAACTTATCGGTTTGAAAATCTTGAAATATTGCGCAGCCGTTGGCGGCTTTGCCGCCTTACGGATGCGGCATGCCCCTTGCGGGTACACAAAGTATTCCTGCAATTTCCAAACCTCAATTTGGAACAAAATCCCTCGCTGACCGCTCTTGCAATTTAATCAGAGGTTCCCTTGGAATTCAAGCACAAGGAGAGAACCCTGCATGAGAATTGCGATTGTGGATGATCTTGCTGCGGAACGTGCACTGCTGAAAGACCGGCTGGAGCAGCAGCTTCAGCGGAGAAACGTACAGGCGGATATTCTGGAATACGAAAGCGGCGAGACATTTCTGGAAGCGGCAAGGAAAGCGCCCTTTACTGCCGCATTTCTGGATATTTATATGGATGGCATGACGGGCATGGAGGCGGCAAAGAAGCTGCGGAAAACCAACACGGACTGCCTGCTGGTTTTTACCACGACCTCGACCGACCATGCGCTGGAGGGCTTTCAGGTACGGGCGCTGCACTATCTGGTCAAGCCCTTTACCGAAGCGGACATCGACGCGCTGACGGACGAGCTGCTTGCCCGCGTACCGCAGCCGGATAAATATATGGAGCTAAAGGTGGAGGGAAGCGAGATCCATCTGCGCTATCAGGACATCGTCTACGCAGAACACTTCGCCCACTTGATCTACGTCCATACGACGGTTCAAAAGACGCTTGCCACACGCCAACCCTTCAAGACGTTCATCGCCCCACTAAAGGATGACACACGCTTTTTTGTGTGCGGGCGCGGCGTGATCGTGAATCTGGAACACGCGAAGGATCTGGAAGGCGCCGCCTTCCGCATGGCGGACGGAAGCCGCGTGTTTGTCAGTCAGGACCTTCTGAAAAGTGCCCGGCAGGCATTTATGGAGTTCTTGCTGCAAAGGGGGCGTATGGTATAATGGAGCTGCTGCGTCCAATTCTGGAGCTCGGCGTGGTGATTCCCGGCATGCTGCTTGCCTACTTCCCGGCAAAATCCAGCTTAAAGCAGCCGCTGTCAAAGCTTGTTTTGTGGCTTGCCCCGCTGCTTGCGCTGCTTTGTGCCGCCGGAGGCGTGGTGTGCTATGCGCGCCGTATGCCGACTGCGCCGGTGTTTGCGGGGCTGACCTTGCTCGCAGCCGTGATCTACATAAAAACGCTCCGGATTTCGCTTTGGAAATCCGGAACGATTGCGTTGTCCGTCTGTGCGGTATTTGCCTGTATCAACAGCCTTTGCCGGGCGATCAACGCCGCTATGCTGGCCGGTTTGCCGCAGGCGCAGGCTGCGCCATGGTTCTGTCTGCGGGCCGTGATTTGCTATCATGCGATCTGCTGGCTGTTTGCCGCCATCGCCTATTATCCTGCGACGCACAGCGTGCGGAGGATGGTCGAGGATGAAAATTTTGCGCAGACCTGGTATGTGTTCTGGGTGCTGCCGCTGGTGTTCATTGCGCTGAATCTGTTTATGATCCCCAAGTATGCGGACACGCTCTATACCGGGCGTGTTTTGCAGGGGTATTTTGTGATCAGCATCGCACTTTTGTTTTTGATGCTTTTCTTCAACGCAATCTTCCTTCTGATGGCGATCAGCATCAACCGGAATGTGAGATTGCGGCAGGAGAACCAGCTGCTTTCCATGCAGCAGCAGCGCTACGAAAGCCTGAAAGCTGCCATTGAGGAAGCACGGCAGGCGCGGCACGATCTGCGCCACCAGCTATGTCAGCTCGCTGCCCTTGCAGAAGAAGGGAATCTTGAAAAGATCAAAGCCTATCTCTCCGGCGCAGTTTCCAGAATTCCGAGTCTGGAGCTGCATTTCTGTGAAAACCGGGCGGCAGACGGCGTGGTCGGGTATTACTGCGCACTTGCGAAGCGGGAGCAGATCCCATTTTCCGTGCAGCTCGATCTGCCGGAATGTCTTCCTGTAGACGAAATCAATCTGTGTCTGGTTCTCTCGAATCTGCTGGAAAATGCGCTGGAAGCCAGCCTGCGTACTGCACCTGCCAGACGCAGGATCAAACTGACAGCCTATCTGCATGGCAACAGTCTGGCACTGATTCAGGTTGAAAACACCTATGACGGAGTCATCCGCGAAAAAGGTGGTGTCTTTCAGTCCTCCAAGCGAAAAGGAGACGGTGTCGGACTTCAGTCCGTCCGTCACATCGCAGAAAAATCCGGCGGGGTGAGTACGGTTACCTATCAGGACGGCCTGTTCTGTGTAAAGGTCATGCTCTGCGGGTAATTATGCCCTGCCTTTCCAAAACGGCACGACCACAGATTTCAGCAGTCTCGCTTCCGGTAAGCCCTGCACAAACCGTATCGCCGTTTTTGCAAAGATGTTGGACGTTGTCGTGTCCCAATCTGCCAGCCTCACGATCTCCGCTGCGCCGTTTTCAAAATCAAACCGCAGTTCACCCCACTCGCCGTCGTTGTCTACCAGATATGCCAAAACAGAAAACCATTGCCGAGCTGAATGCCGAGAAAGAAAAAATTGAGCAGCAGCTATTCAAATTAGCTCAAACTATGCCAAACTGCCACAGCCAAAAAACGAGGGGAAG
>OGYW01002912.1_pt1 | contig 12238 bp, 11 predicted proteins | sample 1576621 | NCBI WGS metagenome assembly OGYW01 (sample SAMEA3541528, study PRJEB24748) | human gut metagenome | biome: human gut; feature: human-associated habitat; material: faeces | place: China | collected 2012 | reverse complement strand
TTATCGTCTGGACATCAGAACCGTCATCAAAGAAATAAGACACTCCCGGTTCCACTAATGATTCACTAAAATCTCTTCTTCCTGATTTAGCGATACTTCCTTAGGTGATCTAAATGTCTAAGCATGCCGATAAAAAGACTAATGCTATGCGTGAATTGGATCGGGTAAAGCAACCCTATGAAGCGCATTGGTTTGATTGTCCTGAAGCAATGTCTGGCGTAGAGGTAGCCCATATGCTTGGAGAAGATCCTGATAGGGTGTTTAAAACTTTAGTAACCGTAGGTAAAAGCGGCGATCATTATGTTTTTATGATTCCTGTTGCTTTGGAACTTGATCTAAAGAAAGCTGCCATAGTGGTGGGGGAGAAAGCAATTGCTATGGTTAAGTCGAAAGAACTTCTTGGTCTTACCGGTTATGTTCATGGTGGATGTTCGCCATTGGGTATGAAAAAGTTCTTTACTACCACCATTGATGAATCTGCTTGCCTATATGAAAAGATTTTCTTTTCAGGCGGGCGTATTGGTTGTCAGATAGAAACCAGCCTTGAAAGTTTACGTGCAGCCATTCCAGTTGGTGAAGCTGATTTAACGGTGTAGTGCAACTGCACCAAGTTCTCTTCATGATATAACCGTCATATATTTAAACATATGAACAAACAATCATATTTGTATTGACTCTGTGATTTAGTATTGTATACTTATGAACAGATGCTCATATGTTGAAAGGTTGATTAATGGCTAACGAGACATCAAGAACAAATGAGACGCCAGAATCAGTGATGCAGGGTGTTTTTGACGAAAAGCGCCTTCAAGATAGCATGCCTGATGAAGAGCTGCTGTATGACTTGGCAGATCTCTTCAAGACATTTGGTGATACTACGCGCATTAAGATCTTGTATGCCTTGATGGAGCGTGAATTATGCGTTGCAGATATTGCCGAAACCATTGGGGCAACACAAAGTGCGGTATCGCATCAGTTACGTACGTTAAAACAGTCACGTTTAGTGCGCGCAAAACGTGATGGTAAAAACGTGATGTATTCGCTGTCGGATGATCATGTTCATTCCATGCTTGATCAGGGTATGACTCATATTTGTGAATAGGAGATTTGTTATGCGTAAGGTATTTAAGCTTGAAAATTTGGATTGTGCAAACTGCGCTGCCAAGATGGAAGAAGCTATAAAGAAAATAAATGGCGTTCAAAACGCTTCCATGCGTTTTATGACTCAGAAGTTAGTTATTGAAGCAGACGAAGCAAACATGGATGCGGTCTTGGATGAAGCAGTAAAGGTTTGCAAAAAGATTGAGCCAGATATGACTATTCTTCGCTAATTTCCTGTCTAAATCTCTACAAGAAACAACATAGCAGTATAAAAAACAACATTTAGGTAAAACCAATCATGGCTAAGAATCAAGACAAAACACGTTTGCGCATTATTATCGCTTTAGTGATATTTGCGTGTGTATTCGCTTTTACGGAATTCTTCCCGCTTGCAACATATGTGGGAGGAGAAATTAATGCGCTCTATATTGAATTCGTTTTATTCCTAATTCCTTATCTTCTTGCAGGTTACGATGTTTTGTATAAAGCAGCTCGTAATATTGGTAACGGGCAAGTATTCGATGAAAACTTTTTAATGTCCATTGCAACTATTGGTGCGTTTGCGCTTGTTCTTTTCCCAGGATCTGACCCTCATATGGCAGAAGGTGCTGCAGTAATGCTTTTCTACCAAGTGGGCGAACTTTTCCAAGATTATGCCGTTGATAAATCACGTGCTTCTATTGCTGAAATGATGGATATTGCACCTGATTTTGCCTATGTTCAAAAACATGGGGAACTGGTTAAGGTGGATCCTTATGAACTTTTTCCAGGTGATGAATTTGTAGTAAAGCCGGGTGATCGCATTGCGCTTGATGGCGTTATCGTAAAAGGATCTTCCCAATTAGATACTTCAGCCCTTACAGGTGAATCGGTACCTCGTCATGTTGAAGAAGGAGCTGAAGTAATTTCAGGTTGCGTGAATATGAGTGGCGTACTTACTATTCGCGCTAGTAAGCCTTTTGAGGAATCTACCGTTTCACGCATTTTAGAACTGGTTGAAGAAGCAAGCGAAAAGAAAGCCCGTACTGAAAATTTCATTACTCGATTTGCACGCTACTATACACCCATTGTTACTTTTGGCGCCTTAGCTATTGCAGTTTTACCTCCACTTATCTTCGGCTTTGCGTGGGCAGACTGGGTAGAACGCGGCTTAACGTTTTTGGTTGTATCGTGTCCTTGCGCGTTGGTTATTTCTGTTCCTCTGTCATTCTTTGGAGGTATTGGGGGTGCATCCCGCCTGGGCATTCTGGTCAAAGGTGGCAATTACTTAGAAGCTCTTGCTAAGGCAGATACCGTGGTATTCGATAAAACCGGTACGCTTACAAATGGGACGTTTAATGTTGTTGCTGTTCATCCGGAAGCGGGTAGTAAAGTTAGCCCAGATCTTATGCTTTCTATTGCAGCACATGCTGAAGCATATTCGAATCACCCCATTGCTCTCTCAATTAAAGAAGCGTATAGCGGCGAAATTGATCAAAGTCGCATAGAAAACGTTGAAGAAGAAGGCGGCCATGGAATTCGCGCAATAGTTGATAAGCATGTAGTGCTTATTGGTAACGATAAGCTGATGAGCGAAGCAAACATTCTTTATCATGACTGCAATTTAGTGGGGACTATTTTGCACGTTGCGCTTGACGGTGAATACGTTGGTCATATTGTTATTGCAGATGTTGTTAAGCCAGAATCGCGCGAAGCTATTAAGGATTTGCATGCCGCAGGCATTCGTAAGACCGTAATGCTAACTGGCGATAGGCAAGAAGTTGCTGCTGCGGTAGCCAACGATATAGGTATTGATGAAGCACATGCGCAGCTTTTACCGCAAGATAAAGTTAATGAAGTTGAACGTTTACTGAAGGAAAAGAACGAAAAGGAAAACCTTGCCTTCGTGGGTGATGGCATCAACGACGCTCCAGTTCTTACTCGTGCTGATATTGGTATTGCTATGGGTGCAATGGGTTCAGATGCAGCTATTGAAGCAGCGGATGTCGTTTTGATGGATGATGATCCGCGCAGTATTGCAAAGGCTATGCATATTTCCCGCAAAACTATGCGAATTGTTTGGCAAAACATTATTTTCGCGCTTGGAATTAAATTTGCCGTATTGGTATTAGCTGCTGTTGGTATAGCTACGATGTGGCTTGCGGTATTTGCCGATGTAGGTGTTGCGGTTCTTGCAATTCTGAATGCTATGCGTTGTATGAACGTTAGTAAGTTTCAGAAGTAAAGTTTCAAACGCAATATAGCCAACCAAAGCATGGTAAACTACATGGGTTGTACGTGGTTGAACGGCAGGTTTAACTGGGTACAACCCATTATTCGTTTGGTAAGTAAACTCGTATCAAACACGTACGTAGTTTTAGGCATCATTAGCCTGCTTGCCCTACTTGTTGTCGCGGCATCATTGGTCGTAAGACATCTAGAAAGAGAGTTTGAATATGAGCAAAAGGACTTATTCGTTCACTACCCCTATCTACTATGTAAATGCAGCGCCTCATTTAGGCACTGCCTATACCACCATTGCTGCGGATGCAGTCGCACGCTATCAGCGTCTGAATGGTTATGACGTAGCATTCGTTACTGGTATGGACGAACATGGCCAGAAAGTTGCCGATACGGCTGCCGCTAAGGGCATGACTCCTCAGGATTGGTGCGATTCTATGGAGCCTGCATTTCGTGATGTATGGGATCTGCTCAATATTACCTATACCGATTTTGTACGTACTACTGAACCTCGTCACGCAAAAACGGTTCAGGACTTTTGGCAGAAGCTTTATGACATGGGCTATTGCTACAAAGGTTCATACGAGGGCTGGTATTGCGTTCATGAAGAAACTTATTACAACGAAAGCGATCTTCTGAAAAATGAGGAAGGCGAATTCGTTTGTCCTGACTGTAAGCGTCCTGTCCAAAAGGCTAGCGGTGAAGAAAACTGGTTCTTTAAGCTTTCTGATTTCCAGGAACCCTTGCTGAAGTTCTATGAAGAAAATCCCGAATTTATTCGTCCAGAAACTCGTCGCAATGAAGTAGTTTCTTTTGTTAAGAGTGGCTTGAAGGACTTATCTATTTCACGTTCTACCTTTGATTGGGGTGTTCCGCTGCCATTCGATGAGGGCCATGTAGCTTACGTTTGGGCAGATGCTCTTTTGGCATATCTCACCGGTATTGGATATGGTGATGAAAACCGTGAAGGTGAATTTGAAGCTCGTTGGCCAATGCAGTATCACTTCGTAGGTAAGGATATTACGCGTTTCCACTGTGTTATTTGGCCTGCAATGCTTATGGCAGCTGGTCTACCTATTACTCATACCGTATTTGGTCATGGTTTCTTGCTGGTTAAGGGCGAAAAGATGTCCAAGTCTAAGGGCAATGGTGTAAAACCAGAAGATTTGGTAAAGGTATTTGGTGTTGACGCCTATCGTTACTATTTCTTGTCTGATGTTCAGTTCGGTCATGACGGCTCTATTTCGCTGGAGCGCATGGTTCAGGTTTATAATGCGGATCTTGCTAATACTTGGGGCAACTTGTGCAGCCGTGTATTTAATATGACCAAGAAGTATTTTGGTAGTGCTGTTCCACAGGCACCTGCAGGTGCAGAGAATAATCCGCTAAAGGAAATTGCCGATACGCTGTACAAGGAATATGACGCCTGCATGACCGAAGTTGATTTCACTGGTGCCGCTGCTGCAGTTCAGAAGCTTGCAAGTCGCGTTAATTTGTACGTGGAAGATTCTGCTCCTTGGAATTTAGCAAAGAGCGAAGAAACCGCTGATGAACTTGCCGCAGTTATTTACAACGCACTTGAAGCTATTCGTATTATTGCGCTGTTCATGGCTCCCTTTATGCCAAACACTTCAACCGAGGTATATAAGCGTCTTGGTTTGGGCGATATTTTCGCTATTACCGATATTGAGGGTGCAAGTGCTTGGGGTCAGCTTCAGGCTGGTTCTACGGTAACGGTTGGCGATCCTTTGTATCCTCGTTTGGACGTAGATGCTATTGATCTTTCACTTGAGTAAATAAGTCAGTTAAGGACAGTCCTTTATGGATGAAGAATCTGTAGTTCGAGAAATAGTTCAAGATGCAAAAGCTTTAGAACTTGAATCTTCAGCTCAGGCAACTTCGAGCGATTCTGATTTGATGCCAAGTGACGCCCCCTCTACCGAGGGGGTTTTCACTACTGCGTTTTTCCAACGACGTAAAAAGGGTAAGTTTCGTGAAGTTGAAGCACCCGCTGTTGTTTCATTGGGTGCTCCTATTGCGGATACGCATGCTCATTTGCAGATGCTCCAGAATCCCGCAGCTCGTTTAGCTCGTTGTGCTGTAAAAGGGGTACGGTTTGTTTGTGCAATGACCGATCCTGTTGAAGATCCTGATTGCACCTATTCTCTTATTAATTGTTGGCAGGAAGAAGCGCGGAGTCTTCTTATAAAAGCAGGCCTTGATCAGCATGTTTCTCAGGTACCTGAAATTCGCATAGCTATAGGTTGTCATCCTCATAACGCAAAATACTACAGCGAAGCGCTTGAGGAAGCGTTAATTCGCCGTCTTCATGATCCACGTACGTGTGCACTTGGTGAAGTAGGCCTTGATTATCATTACGATTTATCGCCGCGAGATGTTCAGCGAAATGTTTTTCGTCGTCAAATTACTATTGCTAAAAAAGCAGGTATTCCACTGATTTTGCATATGCGCGAAGCCCATGATGAAGGTTTTCAAATCCTGAAAGAGGAGGGTATTTTTGATACGGAATCACCCACGCCTGATGTGTTGTTGCATTGCTTTAATTTAGATTCAGCGTCTTTGAAACCTTGGGCGGATGCTGGTTGTTATATTGCCTATGGTGGACCACTTACCTTTAAGAAAGCAGATGAAGTTCGTGAAGGCGCTCTTCATGTTTCTTTGGATAGGCTACTTACTGAAACCGATAGTCCTTATATGACACCAGAACCTATGCGTGGTATGGAATGCGGTCCTGAGCATACGGTATTTACAGCAGCTAAAATGCTTGAGGTAAGAGGATGCGATACAGAGATTGAACAACGGGCGTTTTTAGAGCATATCTATCACAATGCCCTTAGTCTGCTTAATCGCGAACCTACATCATGGCAACAAATGAGGTAGTACAACTTTTTACGGTAGGGGATTTCTTCTATGGCTTGCTGGCTAGTAATAAATGGTTCACCGCGTATTAATGGGCAAAGCGCCAAAATCATTCGTATGCTTACCCTTATGATTAACAAGGAATATCCTCATGTTGAGCTTGAGCAATTTGAAGTTGCACGCCATTGCATTGAGGGTTGTAATGGTTGCGAATACTGTGAAACCACGAATGAGTGCATTATTACAGATGAAATGCCGGAGTTACTTGAGTCTCTACAGAAAGCAGATAGGGTTGTTTTAGTAACTCCTACGTATTTTGCTGGTATTCCTTCTCAAACCAAAGCCGTGCTTGATCGTTTTCAGCAGGTGTACTGGCACTATACTGAACTGCGTAATGCTCAAAAGTTGCCACCAAAACGCCCTCTTGCACTTTATATAGTAGGAGATGGTGGAGATCCTCATGGTTATGATGGGGTATTAGCTACCGTGCGTTCTTCCTTTGCTATCGTGGGATTCAAGGTTCAATCGGTGGTAAAACTTATTGGTGTTAGTCGTCTTAAGCCAGATTTGCTAGAGTTTGATACCGTATTTGGTAAAGAGTAAGGGGAAGCAATGTCTAAGCTTTCGTATTTAGCTTCTGTTTCTGAAACGAGAAGTGTTTTAGAACAGCATGGTCTTATGACGAAAAAAGCGCTTGGCCAACACTTCTTAATCAATGATGGCATCGTGCAGCATATTTGCGACTTGGCAGAGCTTACTGCCGAAGATAATGTAGTAGAAATAGGGCCAGGAATTGGTACGCTTTCTGTTGCGCTTCTTCAAAGGGCAGGAAGGGTCGTAGCTATTGAACGCGATACCGATTTACCTGCAGTTCTTGCTCAAACCTGCAAATCTTGGAACGATACGTTTACGCTTATTAGTGGTGATGCGCTAGAGGTGAAACCTGATCAGCTTCCTTTTGCTCCAAATAAATTAGTAGCGAATTTACCTTATGCTGTTGCAGCTACTATTGTGCTGGATTATTTTGAGCGCTTTACTTCGATTGAAAGTCAAACCATTATGGTGCAGGCTGAAGTGGCAGACAGAATGTGTGCAAAATTAGGTACGAAAAACTATGGTGCCTATACGGTAAAACTTGGTTTGTTTGCTGATTATGGCGGACGTTTTGCGGTTTCTGAAGGAAATTTCTTCCCGCCACCACGTGTTAAAAGTGCTGTAATTCGTCTTAATAGGAAGCAAAATCCTTTACCGAATGAATTACGAAAAGCAACTATGATTATGGCTGATGCTGCTTTTGCAACCAGGCGTAAAACCATTTCGAATTCTATGAAGACGTATTTCGAAAACCCTCAAACTGAAAATGCAGAAATGAAAACCCATATCCCTGAGCTTTTAGCTGCTGCGGGGATTCCTGCAGCAGCGCGAGGAGAATCCCTTACGCAAGAGCAGTTTATTGAACTTGGTAAGGCTTATTTATCTATAGGTGCTGCTCTGTAGCTTATTGGCTATGTATTGTTGTTTAATGGCTACTTAGTTTTCTTTGGTAAGTAGCCATCTTTACGCAGTCTTATTTTCTGAGTGCAGACAACAAGAGAAGCGCTGCTTATTGCTAGTAGTGCCAATAAGCCTGTTGCTAGTCTTTTATCAATACGTTTGAATCCTCAAACATGGTCATTCCGCCACCATTTATAAACGCTACATCGGCATCGAGTACGTTTCGGTATGCATCAGTAATAATGACCATCTATAAGAACATCTATGCCATCGGTATTAGCGATAACTGCATTGCTTGTCCAGTAATCGGTAATACCTGTATTACCTAAGTGACCTATAGCTATAACGTAGTCTGCGCCTTCTGTTTGAGCGTTATCTACGGCAGTTTGAACAGCATCGTATAAAGCATCACCGGTAGAGTCATTGCTGAAGTCATAAATGAAATTACCATTTTCATCTTGAAAATAGGTTGGGGTGGATTTGGCTAATGATTCAGGGGTGGTTATTCCAACATACGCAACTTTTAGAATATCGTCACCATCCTCAGGGTCACCGTCATCGATGCCTTGATATTCTTCAATGGCATAAGGGGCAAGGCAGAGTGAATCTGTCTGCAAGTTTCTAAAGTTTGAGGAAAGGTATGTTGCAGTGGAATTTTCAATGAACCAATTAAATTGATCCATGCCAAAATCGAACTCATGGTTTCCTGGAATAGCGTAGTCGTAACCAACTTCATTCATTAGTTCTATGATTGCTTCGCCCTTTGTGAAGGTTCCTGCTAAACCTCCTTGTACTGCATCTCCTGCATCAATCAAGGTTACTTTGTCGTCTCCGTACGCCTCTTGAGCTTTATCAATGTACGCAGCAACTCCTGGGTAGCCAAGCGATTGACCAGAAACGGGATCTATTTGGCAGTGAACGTCGTTGGTGAATACAACAGAAATGCTTTTTGCTAATTCAGTTTTCGTGGTTTGTTGTGATTCTGATGTTTGGTTCGGTTTTTCTGCTTGGGTAGTAGCAACAGGTTGATCATCGATTTCTTGATTATTGGTTTCTTGATCATTGATTTTTGACTTATGAAAATCAGGTATTTGATTGATGTCTGTTACCTGATAGGTTTGACTTGTTTTAGTAGCTTCTGTTACTTGATCAGTAAAAGTAGTTGCCTTGTTGTTAGTGACTTCATCGGCAAAAAGTTGATTGGGGGCAATCGGTAGTAGTGATGTGGCTAAGATGATTCCTAAACCAATATGTAATACCTTGCTTTTTAATGAGGTTTGTTCAACGTTTCGAATAGAGGACATAAAAAATGGCTCCTAACTTATTTTGTCAGGAGCCATTGTCTTTGGTAAAACAGCTATTTTGTTACAAATGCTTAAATAGTGCTATTTAGGGAATAAAAACTATTCTTTACCATCCCAGCAGTAGGTGCATACCTTGCTTGGATCAATACCAATAGCCTCTAACATGCCAGGTAATGACTGGAATTCAAGAGAATCGAAGCCCATTTTTTCGCAGATGGATTTCAGAAGACATTTGCCGCGTTCGGTATGAGCATCAGCATATTCTTCTAAGAACTTATCGCCTTCTTCACCTTCCAATTCACGAACAACACGACGAGCGATTAAATCCATGTCGGATTTTCCACGGGAGAAAGTTAAATACTTGCAGCTGAACATAATGGGAGGGCAAGCTGAACGCATATGGACTTCTTTTGCCCCTGCTTCATATAAGAACTCAACCGTTTCACGAAGCTGAGTACCGCGGACAATGGAGTCATCAACAAACAGGAGCTTCTTGTCCTTGATTAGTTCAGGAATATGAATTTGCTTCATCTTAGCAACGTGGTTGCGAACTTCCTGGTTGCTTGGCATGAAGGAACGTGCCCATGTAGGGGTGTACTTAATGAAGGGGCGAGCAAACTGAGTGCCGCATTGAGTGGAATAACCAATTGCATGAGGCGTACCTGAGTCAGGAATGCCACCAACGTAGTCAACATCAGGTAAAACGCCACGAGCTGCTTCATCACGAGCCATAATTGCGCCATTGCGGTAACGCATAACTTCAACATTTACGCCTTCATAGTTGGAATTCGGGTAACCGTAGTACACCCAAAGGAAAGCGCAAATTTTCATTTCGTCGCCAGGTTCGGCAAGTGTTTTGTAGCTTTCAGAATCTACGTGGACAATTTCTCCGGGACCAAGTTCGTATTCGTCTTCGTAGCCAAGCTTGTGATAAGCGAAGGACTCAAAAGAAATGCAATGACCATCTTCATTCTTTCCAATAAGAACAGGGAGGCGTCCAACCTTGTCACGCGCAGCAATAATGGAACCATCGTCAAGCATAATAAGAAGCGTTAACGAACCATCAATAACTTCTTGAGCGAACTGAATGCCTGATACAAAGTCATCTTTCTGATTTATTAATGCTGCAACAAGTTCAGTGGAATTGACAGCACCAGAGCTCATGGACATAAATTGGCGCCCACCGACAGAAAGGAAACGATCTACCAGTTCATCTGCATTGTTGATAGCGCATACCGTTGTTATGGCGAAAGTGCCTAAATGGGAACGAACCAGCAAAGGCTGAGGATCGGTATCGCTGATGCAACCAATGCCGCTGGTGCCATGGAAACTATCTAAGTCGTCTTCAAATTTAGTACGGAAAGGAGTGTTTTCAATAGAGTGGATTTCGCGCTGAAAACCATCTTCGAGATCATGAATTATCATGCCTGCACGGCGTGTGCCAAGATGGGAATGGTAGTCAACGCCAAAATATACATCAATAACAACATCGCGCTTGGATGCCGCACCAAAGAATCCGCCCATGGTGTGCCTTTCTTTTCGGGACTCTGTAATTGTCTTGCTGGTGGTATAGCCACCTTGTTATCTGAACCGCCTATTCTAGTACACAGTCGGATTATTACATATCTGTAACAAGAAACAATAATTCAGTATAAAATCGTTTAACTGATCGGTAATTCCTATTTTTTAGTCGGTGTTGATATGCGGGTTTTTGGCATATCGGCGCTGTTTGAGTATTATCTGAACCAAAATGACAATTACGCTACCGTTTATATAAAAGTTTAAGAGCTAAATTTTTGAAATGCTATTATTGCGGTGACATTTAAGAAAAGGAGCACGTATGTTAGAACTTAAGAACATTGTTTTCGACGTGCCTGTCGAAGAAGGTTCTTCAAAAACTAAACGCATCATTGATGATATTTCGCTCACCGTTGATGAAAATAAGTTTGTTGTAATTACTGGTCCTAATGGTGGCGGCAAGTCTACGCTTGCTAAAATTATTATGGGCATTGAGCAGCCTACATCGGGCAGCATTATTTTTGATGGAACTGATATTACAAACCTGTCTATCACTGAACGAGCAAAGCTTGGCATTGGCTATGGTTTTCAGCAGCCATCTCGTTTTAAGGGAATGAAGGTCAAGAAATTGCTAGAAATTGCAGCTGGGAAGCGTCTTCCTATGCTTGCCTGCAATGAATACCTAGGTAAAGTTGGTCTTTGCTCGGCTAGCTATCTTACACGTGAGGTTGATAAGAACCTTTCTGGTGGTGAACTGAAGCGTATTGAAATTGCTACGATTTTGGCTTCTGATCCAAAGTTGGCGATTTATGACGAACCAGAAGCAGGTATCGACCTGTGGAGCTTCGATCGTTTAACCCAAACCTTTGAAGATATCTACAAACAGGGTAATGGCCATTCCATTATTATCATTTCTCATCAGGAGCGCATTATTTCCCTTGCGGATGAAATTGTATGCTTGCGTGATGGCAAAATTGAAGCACAAGGTCCTGTGGATGAAATTATGCCCAAACTTGGTTTTACCAGCAAGGATAATGCTTACTGCTCATTTAGTGAGCCTCCAGAGCTTCATCTTACTGAGATTCCTGTTACTTGTTAGGAGATCATAATGGCTGTAGATCTTTCTCCCATAGATGCAGATTTGTTAAAAACGTTGACGAATGTTCATGGCATTCCGGAAGGTGCATATAACATTCGCAAGGATGGTGAACTGCTAACTCGTCATAATTCTGCAAATATTGAAATTGCTACTAAGACGGATAATCCTGGTATTGATATTTTCATTAAGGATGGAACAAAGGGCGAGCGCGTATACATTCCTGTAATTGTTTCTAAGGCAGGTTTGAAGGATGTGGTATACAACACATTCCATATTGGTGAAAGCTGTGATGTAACCATTATTGCGGGTTGTGGCATACACAACGATAGCCACAAAGCTTCCCAGCATGATGGTATTCACACCTTCTATATTGGAAAAAATTCTCGTGTTAAGTACGTAGAAAACCACTACGGCGAAGGTTCTGGCGATGGCGCACGTATTTTAAACCCAGTGACAAAGGTTTATCAGGAAGAAAATTCTTTCTGTGAAATGGAAATGGTTCAGATTCGTGGTGTTACGTCTACTGTGCGCGATACCGATGCCGAATTAGGCGCTGGCGCAAAGCTTGTTCTTACGGAGAAGTTACTTACTGACGGAGATCAGAAAGCTACATCCAATATGA